>QLAH01000337.1_pt1 | contig 29606 bp, 21 predicted proteins | sample 4693081 | NCBI WGS metagenome assembly QLAH01 (sample SAMN09425401, study PRJNA476045) | Lake water metagenome, whole genome shotgun sequencing project. | reverse complement strand
AGGCCCCTCCAGGAAGCCGGATGCCACCAATCTCAAGCTCAGAGGGGTCGTCAACACTCATAGCATCAGCTTACCTGAAGAGCTGCAATTGAAACCCCGACTCTTTCATCACCCCCTGAACAGTTACCACGGCTGCTGGGCTGTGGAACTTCTATCTAGAGGCGGCATAGGCGCAGGACACAAAATCACTAGCCCCAAACGACACCTGTTCAATGACTCACTGTTTCACAACAACTCTAACATAAAACGCTCTAGGTTATACTCTCCAACAGCACTGCACGCTGCCATGCTGTCGATCACGGCCATCGCCAAATCGTATTCGTTATCAAACATCTGACCCGCAATTTCATAGGTCTTGAGTTGCCGCCATTCCGTCTCAAATTGCTTGTCATCTGCGATTCATCGCCATATCACTGATTTGCCGCTTGACCTCAGATCAGTAGCCCCGGTACGTGTAATCGCGGATGAAAGAGGCCCGCAAACACGCGGTGTTGCGACAGCGATAGCGCGGCTTGCTTTGATCGCTTTTGCTATTTCTGACGACATCAGGGGTATGACACGTGGGGCAGCAGACAGGTTCAAGAATCATGAGCAGAAAGTGGATATCGGGACACTTCAATTTCTTGCCGCTAAATACAGGTCTAGAACACTACCCAACTTTTGTCCCTGTACTGAACCGAAATAAGCTTCTAGAATGCCAAAGTGGCTGGAGAGTAGTTGAACTAACCGCAAAAGATTTTTAGAGAGGAGAGAATCTAGTTATTTCCCTTCTAGCTACAGACTTTTTATTTTGGCCTAGGGTTCAGACATTGATTTGGGCTAAAGCATTTAAGAAGCTTGCATCAGCATTGTAAGCTTTGATTTCAAACTGGCCATCAGGATCATAGAAATCTCCTAAAGCTTGCTTTGTTGCCTCATCTACTTCAGCACAATCTACGAAATGATTTCCAATGACAGCTCGCAAACGCTCCCAGTCGTTGTAAAAGTACTCCCTTAGCAAGGGTATGATTTTTCGGTACCAGGCAAAATGCAAAGCTTCAAGGCTATTAATGCCCATGAGATAACTATGACCAATCTGATAGTCCCGCCCCAGCAGTATTGTGATCCTTCGATTCAGTTGGTCTAGCAATACCCCTAAATCTACTCCCTCTACTGTCTCCAGCAGGGAAGGATTAGGCATTTGCTCTACAAATGTGAACCGCCGCCGAAGGGCAATATCTAGTAGAGCAATAGAACGGTCAGCAGTATTCATCGTACCCAGAATTAGCAGATTTTCTGGAACGCCGAAAATTTCCTTGGAATACGGGAGTTGAACGGAGATTGCGTGGTCCTCATCCAACCGTTTGTCATCCTCAATTAGGGTGATGAGTTCCCCAAACACCTTGGCAATGTTGGCACGGTTAATCTCGTCAATCACCAGTAGATACTTATGATCTGGGTCGTTCTGAGCACGGCGGCAGATTTCTTTGAAGATGCCATCTACCACCTCGTAGCGAACCTGGCCGTCTTCAGTGACTGGTTTAAGTCCTTCCACGAACTCTTCGTAGGCAAAGGACTGGTGGAAGGTCACGAAGCGCATATAGTCTGAGATGTCCGGATTTGACTCCTCCGGGTGTTCCAACTCATCAATGACGTTCGCTAATTTGACTTCGACATAGCCTTCGCCATTCTCCGTTAAACGCCATTCGCTCTGCTCTGTTTTTTCAAATAAGTAGGGAGGCTGCCGGTTTTTGTACTTAACCGTCTGTACAGAGGGATCTGTATGGATCTGGAGCATGGCCCAGATCTGGTTATTCAGCTTTTTGGTTTTGGTAAATGCCCAAAAGTCCTTGACCAAAGGGTCTTCGGCAATTTCAGGCACTTTGAAGAGTTTTTTTTGTGATCGCTTCAGGTACATCACCAGCGCAATCACGTCATGCCAGGTCAAGGGCCGAATCAAATCTCGCTGCCGCTGCTCCGGTGAAAGCGGCGTGCTCAACTGCTCCTTTAAGTAAAAATTCGCAAACTTATTCACGGCAAAGGTTTTGCCCGTTCCTGGTGGGCCATACAAAATCAGATTGCGGGTATTTTCAACCAAAGTCGCGAGTTGAACAACTTCCTCGGGTAGAACTACTTGCTCTTCAGCAGGTTGAACAGGCTTGACCGTACGATCGCCCGGCGGAAAGGCAGTATAGAGAAACGCCATCATTTCTTGGGTATCTATTCCCGTGAACTCTGGCTGTTCCCTCAAAAACGTGAGAAGTTGGCGATTTTTTGTATGCAGCCCCCCTTTGGGCTTTTGTCCAAAGAAATTTAAAAAATGAGCCAAATGGTAAGGATTAGCGATCGGCAGAAATTTTTCCGGGAAATAGAGAGAAAGAGGTTTTGATCTAAGAACATTTCGATTAGCTCCTAACCTGCTACTACCTATAGAATCAAGCTGTTCGAACTGGTCGTTAGCAGCAGCTTCAACTAATCTTAAGAGACCTTCCTTCAATTTTTGGAAAGCTGCTTCTGGAGAATCGCAATTTAGCGCCTTGTTCCATTTCCATTCCTGATCGCCCTTACTCCAGTAAATTCCCCATTTTTGAGCCGCTCCTCCGGCTACATTACCTAGATGTTTAGTTTTGAATTCCAACCACCAGCAAAAACTCTCCGGCTTGCCGATCGCGTATTCTTCAAGAGAAAGTTCATGGAGTTTTTCGAGAGGGAACCTTTTCTGAAATGCTTCACGGATTTCGACTAAATGAGGTGCTATGGTTTTGGAATGGTTCTGTAACCATTTTTCCAGTTCGACTCGCCAGTCTCTAATCTGTGCTTGACTACCCATGTTTTCCCTCTAGAATTTGCCTGAGTTCTTCCATCAATGCTTGTTTGGCCTCTTTTGCCGTCAGATCCTTCAACAGGTTTACCGTGACAGCCTGAATTTCTCCCTGCCCTTCCTCCAGTTCGAATCGAGACCGGACTGGGTCTGCCATCTTCGCTGGTTGGGGATACATCAGCATGACATGGGGAGTGCTAAACCGGTTCAGGTAGGCATACATTTGGTAAAAATCGGCTTCCGCGATACCGAGCTTTCGATCCCCTGGGTCAAGCCGCTTGTACTTGAAGTCGATCAGTAAGGGATAGTAGGTACCCTGCCGAAACACCAGGTCAGGCTTTAGCTTGAAGACCCGCTTTCCGCTAAGTCGGGCTAGATAAAAAGGAGTGTTTCGCCCCTGAGGAAGTAATTGGCAGCCCTGAAGTGATTCAGGCAAGACATCCCTCCGATGCCGTTCTATGAAGCCAGTCAAGAACCCCTCAAAAAGTTGGTTCATATCAAAGACGAAGGCAAAGGCCGTCTGATCGCTGGCAGACAGTTCGATCCCTAACCTCTCCAGAAAGAGACGGGCCAGGTTCAGTAGGGGCTTGTACTGCTGATTGAGTCGCGTTAGGGCAATGCCCTGGGCCATTTGCGGAGTCACCACTGGTAGGAGTGCGACTCCATCCATCCAGTAGCGCAGTTCTGAGAGCATTTGGCGGTTTTGGCTATTTCGAGTGAGTTGCCATAGCTTCTCCACCACATACCGAAATACCTGGTTCAGGGGGTTGTCTTCTGTAAATTCGTCATAGGTAACGGCAAATAGATGCTTTTGCTCGGGTCGGTGCATCTGGGCAGACAGCCGCCATTTCCCTTTCAACATGGGTAATACAGCATCAATGGGTTCATAGGTGCGGGCGGCTCCCTTCAGCCACTGGCGCTTTAGATTGATGGCGAACAGATAGATCAGCACCTCAAACCAGTCCTGGGCGCGGTTTAGGGATGCCAGGTTGACTTCACGAATCCCCAAGTGCCCGGCATAGTCAAGCATTAGCAGGAGGTTGCGAGTTGCTTCTTGCTCACTTTGCTGTCGGTCGCTCGACCAGTGGAATTTAGGCAAAATTTGAATCGTGCGCTGGCCCAGGCGCAAAATCCCAACAAACTGCCTCGCTTGAAAGTAGGTCTTTCCCTGACGGATGACGGGTTTGAGAATTTCAATGCCACTGGTACGGGACAGTTTGCTCAGAAGACGGATTTCGCGATCGCTGAGGGCATCAGTCCCCTCATACTCAAATAGCGTCAGGACATTGGTTATCGGTGGTCCCACTTGAATGGACATACAAAGGTCTCAGGCCCATCTGATTGAATTAAGAGGCCCAAATACTTGGTAATTTTTGGGGAGGACATAGCAGCGCTTCATTTTGTCAAACTCTCTACGTCCTGTGATACTGCTATACCTAACAGTTTATCCATAAGCCTCAGGATAAACTACCGTCCTAGATTTTTTGGTTTCTCTCAGCACTTCTTGAGGGACTTTTCGTTGGCATAAAGCTAGTTTGAATAGAGTTTGGCTTTGACCTCGCAATCCTGCTGCAAGGTTGAATCGGCTACCTCTACCACGAGGTAAACCTGTTCCGGGCGAGGGTGCTGCTCGGCGTAGTGGAGGATGGTGCCTTGCACAAGGGCCAAGTCCGGCTTTGGCTCCGAGAAATCGTCCAGTTGGATGGGGGCTTGGGTACGCACTAGGGCACGTTCTCCCAACTGAACCCGCAAGGCCTGGGCCAGCAGATGCAGGGCTGTAACGTGGGGTGTGCCTTTGGGAGCCATCAGGGTGATCTGTCCGGCCAAAAGTTCGGTGTGTTCGTTGGCGTTTAAGAGGTCGAGTTCTCCCATGCGGTGGTAGTCTCGCACTGTCCATCGCTTAAGCTGGCTCGGCTCTAGGGCTAGGGAACCGTTAGAAAGGGTGCTTGATGCCGTCATGGCTCTCCAGGGTTGGGGGCAGTAAGCTCCTCAGTTACAGGATAGTTTACCCAAAGTTAGCGTGGCCCATGGAGAAAGTAGACCATCCTCTGTTTGTACCCTAATGGTGAATGTTCAAGCGGCCTAATTTTTCCTGCAATTGCTATGCCCCAATGGCCATCGTTTCCGTCCCCTTGCGGGGAATTGAGGGTGTCTGACGAACGGTGGCGTGTATCGGCGGTGATTGCCTATGACTGGTTTCCGTCCCCTTGCGGGGAATTGAGGGTGTCTGACCTACGATCTGGCAGCTTTGGGTAGACCCTGTGAACGGAGTCATGATGAAGTTTCCGTCCCCTTGCGGGGAATTGAGGGTGTCTGACATTTGCTTTGGGCCGCTCAATTTGATGAGCAAGTTGAGTTTCCGTCCCCTTGCGGGGAATTGAGGGTGTCTGACTGGGCTGTTGAGCTAAAGCGAGAGTTTGAAGAGGGCACGTTTCCGTCCCCTTGCGGGGAATTGAGGGTGTCTGACCGATGTTTCTGAAGGCGGGGTTTTCCCATCCAAGTGAAGTTTCCGTCCCCTTGCGGGGAATTGAGGGTGTCTGACCTAACTCAAGTAATTGAAGCCTATGCCCAGGAAGAAGTTTCCGTCCCCTTGCGGGGAATTGAGGGTGTCTGACCTTCATGAAATTTCAGTAGAAACTAAAAGAAATAAAAGTTTCCGTCCCCTTGCGGGGAATTGAGGGTGTCTGACCGTTCTTGTTGAATCTTAGTACGTGCATCCTCAAGACGTTTCCGTCCCCTTGCGGGGAATTGAGGGTGTCTGACTTAAATGCAAACATGGTGAGACAAATTAAATAGGTATCTAGGTTTCCGTCCCCTTGCGGGGAATTGAGGGTGTCTGACTATTAAGTTCCGGGCAACAGAGGATCATCCTGTTTATTGTGTTTCCGTCCCCTTGCGGGGAATTGAGGGTGTCTGACCTAATCAAATTAGATTCGTCAAAACTGTATTTTTTAGGTAGTTTCCGTCCCCTTGCGGGGAATTGAGGGTGTCTGACCAGGTATAGTACTACAATCCGGTCTGTGGAGATGTGGTACGTTTCCGTCCCCTTGCGGGGAATTGAGGGTGTCTGACACCACTGACCTGGTTTACCACCTTTGTTCGAAGAGAGTTTCCGTCCCCTTGCGGGGAATTGAGGGTGTCTGACCATATCACCACTCGATACAACAATACCTATATTATTTAGTTTCCGTCCCCTTGCGGGGAATTGAGGGTGTCTGACATTGAAAACTCTTTCTAGGAACTGAATCATGCAAGACGTGTTTCCGTCCCCTTGCGGGGAATTGAGGGTGTCTGACTTTCTAAAAGATGCCAAGAGTCAACAAAAGACTTTTGAGTTTCCGTCCCCTTGCGGGGAATTGAGGGTGTCTGACTCTACGCTTGCTACGTTAGCGGCAATTACCTGGCTTAGTTTCCGTCCCCTTGCGGGGAATTGAGGGTGTCTGACCAAATAGGATAGGACTATCTGTAGTAGCTAAATCTTTTAACAGTTTCCGTCCCCTTGCGGGGAATTGAGGGTGTCTGACCTAGAATCACCTCCACTACTACCCCACGATGGGGAAGAGGTTTCCGTCCCCTTGCGGGGAATTGAGGGTGTCTGACTACTAGATTAGTTTCGTTATCTTTTCGTGTAACAAACGTTTCCGTCCCCTTGCGGGGAATTGAGGGTGTCTGACCAACATAAAGGGCCGCGACTACAGCCGGGGTGGGCAGGGGTTTCCGTCCCCTTGCGGGGAATTGAGGGTGTCTGACGTGGTCATCTAAACAAAAAGCCCCTGCCAGGGAGTGACGTTTCCGTCCCCTTGCGGGGAATTGAGGGTGTCTGACTAGATCTTAAATCTCTGGCTGCATCTGCTAATCTTTTAGTTTCCGTCCCCTTGCGGGGAATTGAGGGTGTCTGACGATCCAATTCAGTAATGTCATGGGCTTCAACAACGATAAAGTTTCCGTCCCCTTGCGGGGAATTGAGGGTGTCTGACTGAAACAGGGGCGGATCGTATGCGGACAAGAGCCGTGTTTCCGTCCCCTTGCGGGGAATTGAGGGTGTCTGACCTTCTTGGTATCTTTCATACTTACGTTGGCTATTTTTGGAGTTTCCGTCCCCTTGCGGGGAATTGAGGGTGTCTGACGATGTGAAAGTTCTTTAGATAATCTGCAAAGCTATGTTGAAGCAGTTTCCGTCCCCTTGCGGGGAATTGAGGGTGTCTGACCAGCAACAGCGGAAGGAAGGTCTTCAAACACATCTTCGTTTCCGTCCCCTTGCGGGGAATTGAGGGTGTCTGACTCGACCGAGTGTTTGGTTTGGATATGGTCATTACCTACGTTTCCGTCCCCTTGCGGGGAATTGAGGGTGTCTGACAAGATGACTACCTACGAACTGACTAAGACGTGCCTTCAAGGTTTCCGTCCCCTTGCGGGGAATTGAGGGTGTCTGACCTTCGACCCTCGTCTAGGCGGTGCTGTCGTCACCAGGTTTCCGTCCCCTTGCGGGGAATTGAGGGTGTCTGACCCAACACCTAAAAGTCTGGTCTTCTCCTTCTACCTGGTTTCCGTCCCCTTGCGGGGAATTGAGGGTGTCTGACCGCCAACCTGGTCGAGCGTTATCAAAAGGTCGCACAACGTTTCCGTCCCCTTGCGGGGAATTGAGGGTGTCTGACTTGTGTGGGATCGCGTCCTACCAGTACTCCTCGATCATGGGTTTCCGTCCCCTTGCGGGGAATTGAGGGTGTCTGACGATGATGATTTTATTCAAGAATGGGCAGAGCAATACATTGTTTCCGTCCCCTTGCGGGGAATTGAGGGTGTCTGACCCTCTCAACCGAGCAGTTGCAGGCAATCGCCGCCGAGTGTGTTTCCGTCCCCTTGCGGGGAATTGAGGGTGTCTGACCAAGCTCGTCAAGCTGCTACCACCCCTGGGGAATGGCCGTTTCCGGCCCCTTGCGGGGAATTGAGGGTGTCTGACCTCACCCTGTCGCCAATGGGGTGATTGCTATCAACGGGTTTCCGTCCCCTTGCGGGGAATTGAGGGTGTCTGACGGAGGGAATGGATTGAAAAGGCCAAAGATAAGGTTTGGGTGTTTCCGTCCCCTTGCGGGGAATTGAGGGTGTCTGACTATAAACGTGACTGGGTGCAGTATAACTATGAAACTCAGGTTTCCGTCCCCTTGCGGGGAATTGAGGGTGTCTGACATTATGGCAACTGATGCGCTTCAAGGACGGCAAGGATGGTTTCCGTCCCCTTGCGGGGAATTGAGGGTGTCTGACGTAGGCGGGGATGGGTAGCCGTCCACTGAGGATGACCCCGTTTCCGTCCCCTTGCGGGGAATTGAGGGTGTCTGACCCAAGCTATAACAATCCTAAACCGTTTAAGCAAGTGGGTTTCCGTCCCCTTGCGGGGAATTGAGGGTGTCTGACATGCCATTGATCGAGGGATCTTAGCTCATCTGCTAGGGGTTTCCGTCCCCTTGCGGGGAATTGAGGGTGTCTGACCAAGCCTGAAGGAAAAAGGGTATTGCGCAGCAATACGTTTCCGTCCCCTTGCGGGGAATTGAGGGTGTCTGACCCGCCTGGACATAGATGCCAAAGTCATCCCCCTGCACCAGGTTTCCGTCCCCTTGCGGGGAATTGAGGGTGTCTGACCTGACAATCCTGAGTTGGCCTATCACCACGACAAAATGAGAGTTTCCGTCCCCTTGCGGGGAATTGAGGGTGTCTGACTTTTGAATATCAGCTTCATTTTTACGTAGTAGTAAAACTTTGTTTCCGTCCCCTTGCGGGGAATTGAGGGTGTCTGACCCCAAAGGGGTTTTCTACGGTGGCAGAAGAAAATTCAAGTTTCCGTCCCCTTGCGGGGAATTGAGGGTGTCTGACACCACCAACACTATCCCCAAGAAACCTGCACGGTGGGTTTCCGTCCCCTTGCGGGGAATTGAGGGTGTCTGACCACCAACCAACAAAAGACAAGAAATCATGACCAAGGTTTCCGTCCCCTTGCGGGGAATTGAGGGTGTCTGACTATGTTGCCACGATTAAAGGGACGGGCACTTTTACCGAGTTTCCGTCCCCTTGCGGGGAATTGAGGGTGTCTGACGTAATGTTTTGCCGTTCCCAGTCCCTCAATAGTTTGGGAGTTTCCGTCCCCTTGCGGGGAATTGAGGGTGTCTGACCTTCAAAGCTAGCAGGGCGACCACCTACCCGCTCTACCCGTTTCCGTCCCCTTGCGGGGAATTGAGGGTGTCTGACAAGCGATACCCATTTGTAAAGAGGTCAGCAAAATCACCCAGTTTCCGTCCCCTTGCGGGGAATTGAGGGTGTCTGACGATCAAATTAACGAGGCTGATTAAATTCAAGTTCATTTGTTTCCGTCCCCTTGCGGGGAATTGAGGGTGTCTGACACAGAGCAAGCAGTTGTGCCCCAAAGGGGTTTTCTACGGTGTTTCCGTCCCCTTGCGGGGAATTGAGGGTGTCTGACCCGTACAAATGGATCATAAGAAAACACAAGACTTTAATATGTTTCCGTCCCCTTGCGGGGAATTGAGGGTGTCTGACTGGAGTGATTGGCGGGAGCTTGTACCTAGGAGGGGCTGGTTTCCGTCCCCTTGCGGGGAATTGAGGGTGTCTGACGATCCGAACTCAGGTGCAAGAGTCTCTAACCGCCAAGGCGTTTCCGTCCCCTTGCGGGGAATTGAGGGTGTCTGACTGTTGAACTTAGCCCGATCCCACTTATCGCCATCACTGGCGTTTCCGTCCCCTTGCGGGGAATTGAGGGTGTCTGACAGTGACAGACTATGACTACTTCCTCTTTACTTTTTGAGTTTCCGTCCCCTTGCGGGGAATTGAGGGTGTCTGACGAAACGAATATGGTCAAAGGGCTGAAGATAACCAAGACCACGTTTCCGTCCCCTTGCGGGGAATTGAGGGTGTCTGACGTCAACCAGGTCTGGAAACAGTACAGTCCTAAGGTCAGTTTCCGTCCCCTTGCGGGGAATTGAGGGTGTCTGACTTCCCCCGAATCCCTTAAGTGGGGCGAGGCTCGGATTGTTTCCGTCCCCTTGCGGGGAATTGAGGGTGTCTGACTGTCCTGGGAGGAAGCATACAAAATGATCGTCAGTCAGTGTTTCCGTCCCCTTGCGGGGAATTGAGGGTGTCTGACTATCTAGTCTAGTTGCTCCAGATATTTTTCAATATCCTTTAGTTTCCGTCCCCTTGCGGGGAATTGAGGGTGTCTGACTTTTGAGGCTGCAATCGGCCTCCACAGAAGCGACCTAGTTTCCGTCCCCTTGCGGGGAATTGAGGGTGTCTGACGTTAGGTCAGTGTCGATGCCGCCAATATCTGCCGAAAGTTTCCGTCCCCTTGCGGGGAATTGAGGGTGTCTGACCCAGAGTTACCAGGTCGGTGCTGGTTGCGATGGAACCTAGGGGTTTCCGTCCCCTTGCGGGGAATTGAGGGTGTCTGACCAGTGAAACCAACAAGTCTGAAGTTGTTCTGCGGGGGGTCAGTTTCCGTCCCCTTGCGGGGAATTGAGGGTGTCTGACGACTATGAAAGGCGAATTGGTTTTCGTTTTTATCGGCAGTTTCCGTCCCCTTGCGGGGAATTGAGGGTGTCTGACACTCGGGAAACGAATATGGTCAAGGGTTTGAAAATAACCCGGTTTCCGTCCCCTTGCGGGGAATTGAGGGTGTCTGACCATGAACCGGGAACAAGCAAAATCGCTAGCCCTCGCCGTTTCCGTCCCCTTGCGGGGAATTGAGGGTGTCTGACACCTTGGTGTTTTGCATTGACGTAGAACACGCCCACGGGGTTTCCGTCCCCTTGCGGGGAATTGAGGGTGTCTGACGCCTCGCTTGTTAGCTGCGGCTAAAGCAGAAGGGGTAACGCGTTTCCGTCCCCTTGCGGGGAATTGAGGGTGTCTGACTGATGCCCTCCTTGGGCTGGTTGGGTGAATGCAGGGCGTTTCCGTCCCCTTGCGGGGAATTGAGGGTGTCTGACCACCCCCAAAGCGCAGCCCCAGACAGCGCAAGCCAGTGGTTTCCGTCCCCTTGCGGGGAATTGAGGGTGTCTGACAGGATCTGCGGAAATGGCAGCCTCTGCCATCAAAACACGTTTCCGTCCCCTTGCGGGGAATTGAGGGTGTCTGACCAAGTTGATACGGTCGCACTGGTGTGTCCACCTCAGGTTTCCGTCCCCTTGCGGGGAATTGAGGGTGTCTGACACACCAAGGGACTTTTCGGCGGCTTGGAAGTGGGAGTTTCCGTCCCCTTGCGGGGAATTGAGGGTGTCTGACACACGGGCGGAGATGAAGACTTTGACCAAGAATGGGTTTCCGTCCCCTTGCGGGGAATTGAGGGTGTCTGACTAGATCCTATGGATCTATCTGGTTCTATCTGTGAACATGGTTTCCGTCCCCTTGCGGGGAATTGAGGGTGTCTGACGATGCAACCCGGTTACGTCGTATCAGTAAGCAATTGTTGAGGTTTCCGTCCCCTTGCGGGGAATTGAGGGTGTCTGACAGACTGTTGTTGATTTACTGAGACCGATTTATGAGTTTATTGGTTTCCGTCCCCTTGCGGGGAATTGAGGGTGTCTGACAGTTACTGTCCAGCGGCATGAACTGTGGATAGGCTTTGGGTTTCCGTCCCCTTGCGGGGAATTGAGGGTGTCTGACATTGTTCTATATGGATAATGAAAATAATTGTCTATGGTTTCCGTCCCCTTGCGGGGAATTGAGGGTGTCTGACGCGTGGATCGGTTGCAAACTTGGAGCAAGTCTTTGAATGGTTTCCGTCCCCTTGCGGGGAATTGAGGGTGTCTGACTCGTGCTTACTGAGAAATCAATTAAGTTTGAATTAGGTGTTTCCGTCCCCTTGCGGGGAATTGAGGGTGTCTGACTATATGGGAGTGTATGACAAATTTGTGGCAAGCTGTTTGTTTCCGTCCCCTTGCGGGGAATTGAGGGTGTCTGACAATTATCTGTAAAAACAATTTAGAAACCTACTGGTAAACGGTGTTTCCGTCCCCTTGCGGGGAATTGAGGGTGTCTGACCAGGCATCGCTAGCGGGATGGTAGGCGATCACCGCATGGCGTTTCCGTCCCCTTGCGGGGAATTGAGGGTGTCTGACTTGGGCTGTTTACGCACAAAAGATTGACGGGGAATTTGTTTCCGTCCCCTTGCGGGGAATTGAGGGTGTCTGACATTATTCTCAACCCAATTCAGACTATTTACATACAGCGTTTCCGTCCCCTTGCGGGGAATTGAGGGTGTCTGACCCAACCTGGAGAGGCTGTTTGAGTGGACAGCCGAAGTTTCCGTCCCCTTGCGGGGAATTGAGGGTGTCTGACGCTTGTGATCAATTGTATTTTGTTAAGGAGGTTTAGTTTCCGTCCCCTTGCGGGGAATTGAGGGTGTCTGACCTTTACCAATGAGAGTAATGCTAAAAATCCTATGATGCTGTTTCCGTCCCCTTGCGGGGAATTGAGGGTGTCTGACACGTAGAAGGGGTTGTCGAGCGGTGGATTCCTGCTTCTGTTTCCGTCCCCTTGCGGGGAATTGAGGGTGTCTGACATCTAGTTGTTACTCCTATTTACCAATGAAACCACTTGCGTTTCCGTCCCCTTGCGGGGAATTGAGGGTGTCTGACCCAACACTGTAGGATTTAAGTTTACAGCCGTTCTGAAAGATGTTTCCGTCCCCTTGCGGGGAATTGAGGGTGTCTGACATTGGAACGATAGTGAAAGTTATCACCGAATACAATGTTTCCGTCCCCTTGCGGGGAATTGAGGGTGTCTGACCTTAGGAAACGACGGCGTGGCCGATCTTTACGTAGAGTTTCCGTCCCCTTGCGGGGAATTGAGGGTGTCTGACCTTACGGGCATCTATTTCGTAGTCGAATACCGTAGTAACCGTTTCCGTCCCCTTGCGGGGAATTGAGGGTGTCTGACGATCATGGCGGCAATTATCAAAGATGTTTCAGGATGGGTTTCCGTCCCCTTGCGGGGAATTGAGGGTGTCTGACGTTGATTATGTGGCCCTGCACAATGCCCTGGCCGTGTTGTTTCCGTCCCCTTGCGGGGAATTGAGGGTGTCTGACATTCTTTAGCCTGGGTTTACCGCCAAGACTTTTACGATGAGTTTCCGTCCCCTTGCGGGGAATTGAGGGTGTCTGACAGCCTGTAGCTTGGCCTGGGCCGCAGCGGCCCGCTCGTTTCCGTCCCCTTGCGGGGAATTGAGGGTGTCTGACCCTGCTGATTCCTTCGGCGGATGCGAAACAAACCGCGACGTTTCCGTCCCCTTGCGGGGAATTGAGGGTGTCTGACCTGGCAGCTTCAAGAAAGGCTTTAGAGTTGTTGTGTAATGTTTCCGTCCCCTTGCGGGGAATTGAGGGTGTCTGACCTACGACCTCCATCAACGCATTCTTCTACGGGGCTACCGAGTTTCCGTCCCCTTGCGGGGAATTGAGGGTGTCTGACTTCGTGGATCATGATGGCCCTAGCTGCACAGCGCTGATTGAGTTTCCGTCCCCTTGCGGGGAATTGAGGGTGTCTGACCCAGGGACGTAGAAATCCCAGAACTAGGGGCCAAAATGTTTCCGTCCCCTTGCGGGGAATTGAGGGTGTCTGACTAAACCCCAATCGCGATGGCGCGATCCTCAAAGTCTTCGTTTCCGTCCCCTTGCGGGGAATTGAGGGTGTCTGACGCTTTGGCTTGTCGGTAGGCATTCACCTCTTGCAAAGTTTCCGTCCCCTTGCGGGGAATTGAGGGTGTCTGACTGCTACGAGGCAGGCCGTCGCTGGGCGCAACAAGGCCAGGTTTCCGTCCCCTTGCGGGGAATTGAGGGTGTCTGACTGATGGCACGGTCAAGGATCTAGAACGAGCTAGTGAGTTTCCGTCCCCTTGCGGGGAATTGAGGGTGTCTGACGCCTGACTACTACAACATCAACGTGGAGTACGAGTGGAAGTTTCCGTCCCCTTGCGGGGAATTGAGGGTGTCTGACTCAACGGCAAGGGTATCGGCACGCAATGCCCAGTATCGTGTTTCCGTCCCCTTGCGGGGAATTGAGGGTGTCTGACGTGTGTAAATCAATATGCCACACTTGACCGTTACAGGTCAGTTTCCGTCCCCTTGCGGGGAATTGAGGGTGTCTGACGGAATAGCTGAAACGGTTACGGGTACTAGGTTTCTAGTTTCCGTCCCCTTGCGGGGAATTGAGGGTGTCTGACTCTTACTTCGTTAGAGTATGAAGCAGAAAAAGAAGGAGTTTCCGTCCCCTTGCGGGGAATTGAGGGTGTCTGACCTATGGCTACGATGACGTTGCTAGAGTACAAAAAGCTCAGCGTTTCCGTCCCCTTGCGGGGAATTGAGGGTGTCTGACAAGTTGCCGAGAATGATGCTGTTGGCAAGTTTGGCCCCGCGTTTCCGTCCCCTTGCGGGGAATTGAGGGTGTCTGACCCTCGGCCTTGGAAACTATTGAAATATCTAGTTTTCAAGGTACCGAAAAAGCGGGGGTACGGAGAACGTTGTTTACAAGATGAAACATTCATAATCGACCCAGGCTTTCTTCGTCATTATAGCCAAATTGCAACGAAAAAGATACAAAGTGGGGCCAATTTTGGCAAACAGAGTATGTTTCGTTCAGAAACGTTTTGTTGACGACGATTAACGCCCCCTAGCTAAGCGCGACAAAACTCGATTCTTCGTTACACTTCTCAACACCCAGAAACCCTACTGGTAGACACCTTTTCGGTCATCACAAACGCGCCAAACCACCGTTAAACGATAACGAGATTGTTACAGAATTACGTAATCTGGTGGCTCATAGGGCGGCGGGCCACCAAACACCAGGGTTCGTTTCTTCGCCGTGGCATCGAGGGGGTAAATCCGCAGATTATCCTCCCGCAAATTCAGCACCTTCAGCCAGCGTTTTTCTAGCAAATGGCGCAGTTCCTTCTCCTCCAGCGGGCATTCAAACACCGAATACTGCACCCGCTGGCCCCGTTGTTCCAGCAGTTTTACCAGCTTTTGGCGGCGCTTATTATCGGCCACATCGTAGCAAACCAGCCACAGCATAGGCTTCACCGCAAGCGCATCGGTTCGTAATCAAGCTGACGATCTACCAAACAACGGGCCACCCAGCGGGCCTGCTCTAGAATAATTTGGCCATAGCTCAGCCGTCTGCCCTGGGGTGGATAGTCGGTGGTTTGGCGCAGTTGCTTTTCTAGGGCCGCCAAAAACAGCTTTTTGCCCACCGCCCCCACCCAAATTCCGGCCCCATCCGGCGAGGGTTCAAAATCCTCCGGCGACAGCAGATCCTCATTCAAAATCGCAATCACCGCCTGATCCACCACCAGCGGCCTAAACTCCTCCATTAGGTCTAGCACCAGGTTAGGCCGATAGGGCTCGATGGCATGGAAAAAGCCCAGATAGGGGTCTAGCCCCGCCTGCACCGCCGCCGCAAACACCCGCGCCAACAGCACCCCATAGCCCCAGCTTAGCAAGGCATTCACCGGATCCAACGGGGGCCGACGATTGCGCCCCTGAAACTGCCAGAGCGGATCAAAATAGTGGCGCAACCCTTGAAAATAAGCCCGCGCACAGATGCCCTCAATCCCCATCAGTTCTTCGCGGCTGAGGGGCGTTTCCGTGTGGTCTAGGGTAGATCGATAGGCGGCGATAGCATCAATCGCCTCCGACAGTTCGCCGATGGTGCCCCTAGTGGCCCGGTTGCGCCGCTGCAACAGCGCCCGCTGATTGGCAATTTTGCCCGCCACCAGCCGTTGGGCCAGGGCCAAGCCAAAGGGCGTTTCCACCGTGCGATATTGGGCCAGTCGAATCGCAGGATTGCTGGGAAATTGCCCCTGAAGCCGCCCCCGAAACTGGCCGCTGCGGGTAAGAAACAGCGTCTCAATGCCTCGATCCATCAACTGCGCCAACGTCTGTGATGTCATCTGTACCCCCGGCAACACCACCACCAGCCCCACTTCCACCAACCGCAGCGTTTGGTGATTGCCCTGGCGCTCAATCACCAGGGCTTCATTCCGGCATTGCACAACCGTGCCCGGTTCAGTGAGGTAGAGGGTGGTCATGGGGGTTGGTTATGGGTTGTTGATTATGGGTTGTTGGTTGTTGCTTATTGGCGATACCCCCCAGTCTGCGTCAGCAGACTTCAGCTATCAGCCAGGGAGTTCACTCCCTGGTGGCGGCGGTGGACGGAGAGCCAAGGATTAGAAATCCTTGGCTCAAAGCCGAAATCCTCTAGGGAGGATTGTCCTGAGATTTAGAACCCTGGGATCTTCAGACGGCTCAATTATGGCAGGCCTTTGGAAGGGGTATCTTCCAAGGGGTGGCTATAGTGGGGTGTCTTGAGGCGATTGGCCTTGAGGCTATGTTCTAGGGAGGTTTGACGATGTCTCGATCACTGGCTCGAAAATTGGTGCGCTACCGCAATCTGTTAGTGGCTTTGGCGAATGCTGCGATAACCTGGGGAATTTTGATCATTGCGCCCCTGGGGTTGTTTGCGGTGATCAACTGCACGGTGATGGTGTTTTTGGCCAGCTTGGCGACGGGCTTCATCGGCGATCTGGCCCTCAACGCCTTACTCAACGACCTGAATAGCGACCCCCGCTCCATCCGGTTTGGCGATCCCAACCGCCAGGGGCCACCCCAACGCGGAGAAATGGCCAATGACGGCAATTTTTGGAACCGAATTTCTGAGGGAGATCGTCCCCGCCAATCTCTACCCCGCCGGGATGAGGATTGATGGGGATAGAAATTGTGTTAATCCAAATTCGTAGGGTGCATAACGCCAAGGCGAGACTGCGTCAACGCGAAGCAATGCACCACCCAGAGCCTTTGTCAGAGAAACTAACCTCGGTTTTCGTGGTCAGGCTTTGGCCAATGGAAAACAGCCACTGGTTGTATGAACCCAAAAACTCTGTCAGGCAAACCAGACTACCCTCGGTATTGCCGCAGTTCCTGTTCCGCCTCAGCGATCATCTGTTGGCGCACCCCCCAGGGGGCAATCACCTCCCCCTGGGGTCGCCAATCGCGTAGGCGCATGGTGACGTTGGTATCCCCCACCCGAATCCAGCCCTGGTAGTAGCGGTCTTGGGGCGAACGATTTGCCACCAGGGCCAAGAGTTGGGCTTGGTCGGCCTCGGGGGCATGGGCGGCAATCAGCTTGGGCAGGTTGCCATAGTCCACGGGGGCAAAGGTGGGGTGACGGTCGGTGCCATCCACATACCAACGGGCAAAATCGGGGCTAAACCGCAGAATCAACAGCGCCTTGGGCAGATAGAAATTAAAACCCCAGGCCTCCTCCAGGTGGCGTTCCACCGTTGCGGGGGTGGGCAGTTGACCCCGTTGCCGAAGCTGCTTGAGGTCTTCCGGAATGGCCGGATCACCCCAGGGCAACAGGTGCAGCCGGGGGGAAGTGATGCGGTCGAGGCGATAGTTCCACCAGTCCAGATTTCCCCTGGGGGTCGTGCCATAGACCGTTAGGTACTTGGCCCGACGGGCGTAGTGCAAACACACTGGGTAGGCCGTTACCTGGGTTTGCTGCTGTCGCCGCGCACTGAAATAGTCGAACTGCACCACGCCCCCCTCCGGGCTGTGCCAAAGCTGCTCTAGATCATGCTGGTGCTGATCCACCTGTTCCTGGGCGTCCTCGGAAAGCACATAGTCTAAATGCACAAACAACCGTCGAGGCCGATCTAGGGGCAACATAGGCTGGGGCTGAACGGTAATCTGTTGCCACAGGGTATCCACCACCACCGCCAACTGGGGCCGCAAAAAGACAATTTCCTCCAGCACCCCCAACAAATTTTGCTGCTCCTGGGGCGAGAGTTCCGGCGGCCCATAGCCCATCGAAAGATGCTCAGGCAAGGTGGGCCAGTCTTGGGGAGCTTTTTTGCGCCATTGCCCTCGCCCCGCCGACTCTAGCCAGCCCAGTTTGGTCAGCCAGGCCAGATCGTCCCGCAGGGTGCGATGCACCGTGGCAAAGGCGCAGGCCCGCAGTTCCTCCTCCACCGCCTCGGCGCTGAAGCCACTCAGATCCGCCATTTCCGCTATCCAGTCCGCCTTATCCAGGTGGGGATGGTGCTGAAACAACAGGGCATGGGTGGGGGTTTGGCACAGACAGTGGCTACCGCCGCAACGGTGTTCCATATCCGCCACCGTGGCCCCATCGCTACGGGGATGGCTGGGGGCAAACACGCGATCTCGCAGTGGCCCATAGCGAAAGGTGGGAGGCAAATCCGCCAAGGGGGAGGCCCCATCGCCATAGATCAACCGCAACCACACCCAGCCTCGCAGGGTGCGCCGCAGCCGCAGCGCTAGGGTGCCCCCGCTAAGCCACTGAAGCAATCGCGGGGTTGGAGCATGAAGAAATGAAGTCATTGTTAAGCCGCTGCAACATCACCCTAAAAAAGCCCACAAAACTACGAAAAACGATGCAGAAAATCGGGTTACTTCCTAAGAAAAATCGGGCATCCTCAATAGTAATTCCCTTGAAATTATGACTGGAAACCATCTCCATCTTCGATCCCCTCCGGCGCAGCCCAGCGGCACCAAACGCCACAATGCCCCATCCCAGCCTGTTTTATCCCATTAATGCCACCTCAAAATCTTGGAAGATACCCCTTCCAAGGGTGTGCCATAATAGCGGCGACACCACGACAGAGCCATCTATGGATCGTTGGATTCTGTCCGTTGACGAGGTAGCTATGACCTTCGAGGTTCCGTCTTCCATTCATCTCAGCCTGAGCGCACCCCAAACCCAGCAAGGATTTACCTATCAAGTTCTCACCATTGATCTCACTAGCCCCGACCGCCTGATCGAACCCCGCGACCTGGTCGATCTGACTCTGCCAGCGGGCATCGACACCACCGGCGGCGTGGTCATCAACGGACGCGCCCCGATCTGGCTCTACGCCCACCTCGTCCACGAACTGCATCCCACCGCCTGGGTCGCCTGCTACGACCCGCGCCTGGGGGGAGGCGTTGTCGTCGCCACCCACTCCCGCCAAGCCACCGTGGGCCAAGTGGTGCCCCTCCCAAAAGCCCCCCTGCCCAAAAGCCTAGGGGCCGCCCTGCTGATCGTTGGCCCGCCGGATAGCGGCAAATCCGTCCTCAGCCATGCCCTCTTCCAAGCCCTGCTGCCCCGCCACCCCAATACCTTTTTGCAGCGGGCCAACTGGGATGGCGAAGGTAACTGGCTACTAGAACTGCCCAACGACGCCACCACCGACCAGCAAGAAACCTTCAAACGCGCCTTCAAGGGTGGCCCCAGCGAACGCTTCTTTTCCTGGCAGGCCCAGGGCATCCTGGCACTGCGTCGCCAAAAGCCCCTGGTGCTGGTCGATGTGGGCGGCAAGGTGCAAGACACCAAACTGCCCCTGCTCGATGCCTGCTCCCACTACCTCGTCATCAGCGCCAACCCCGACGCCATCGACCCCTGGCACGAATTTTGCCGCGACCGAGGCAACCTCAAACCCGTTGCCGTGCTCCACAGCACCCTAGAGCGATCCCTCCAAGTCCATCGCCGCCAACCTTTTTTGGAAATGACCTGCGGCCCCTGGCTGCGCGGAGCCACCGACGGCATCCCCGGCGTCCTCCTAGAACAGGTCGAAGCCCTCCTCGGAGGTGCCCCATGACCCTCTCCTCCCCCAAAACCGATCACCTGTTTCTGCTGATGGGAGGCAACCCGCTACCCAATGCCGTCGCCGCCCTCACCTTGCTGAAACCAGGAGGCACCCCCCACATCGTCCATACTCGCCAAACCCGCACCCAGGCCCAAAACCTGATGGCCCTACTCACCACCGCCTTTGAGTATCAGCCCGCCCCCCTGATTGACCTCGATCAGGCCCAAGCCGAAGCGGCGATCATCCGCCACCAAGTCCAGGCGCGGGCCAAGTCTTTAAGGGGCACCGTTGGCATGAACTACACCGGCGGCACCAAACCCATGTCCGTCCACGCCTACCGTGCCCTAGCCGAAGTCTGTCCGCAGGCTATCTTTAGCTACCTCGACTCCAACACCTCTAAAATTACCCTCGACCAAGATCACGCTCCCAGTCAGCAGATCACCCTAGAGGCCTCCCTCAGCCTAAAGCAACTCTTTCAACTCCACGGCCTGCGCTGGCGCGACAATCAGCCTCCCCTCACCCAGCCTATCCTGCCCGAAGCCGCTACCCGGTTGGCTCACCTTCACCGACGTTGGGAACTCGCCCGCAACTGGCGACAGTGGTGTGAGAAAACACTCCGGCCTCGCACCAAAGATCGCGACTACTGGCTACCAGAGGAGCAGTTGGCCCAGGCTCCCCCCATCCCCCTCACCGGGCTAACCCCACCCCTGCGGGATGTGTTGCAAACCCACCTAGGGGCAGGGCCATCTACCCTTGCCCTATCCATGGCCCCCAAACTCGGATTTTCCTCGATTACCGACCTCTGTGCTTGGCTGGATGGCATCTGGCTAGAACACTACACCCTCGACCAGGTGCTAAGCCTAGCCTCGGAATCCGCAAACAGCCAAGTGGGCCTCGGCTTTCACATCATCGAACCCGAACCAAACAACCCCCGCTACGACAAGTTCGAGTTTGATGTGGCCTTTATGCAGAGCTATCACCTGTTTGCCCTGTCTTGCACCACAGGCACAACCCGAAAGGGCTGCAAGCAAAAGCTACTGGAAGCCTCGATCCGCAGTCGTCAACTCGGCGGCAGCGAGGCCAGGGTGGCCCTAGTCTGTGGCTACCACAAGGCCAATGACCTGCGGGCCGAACTAGAAGTGATGGGCCGCGATAACAAAATAGCCGTCTTTGACCGACAAGACTGGCCCCAATTAGGACAAAAAATTGCTGAATGGGTGGAACAAAATGGGTAAGCTATATCTCGTTTTAATTGAAACATCAGGCAATCAGAATTACATTTTTTCCACAAATAAACTCAAAGAGAATATCGGTGCATCTGAATTGACGTACCGGGCCGGGACAAAATGGGTCTTAGAAGCAGTTAGCTCAGTCACTGGAACGAAAGTCCTGTCTGTGTGGAAAGATAGTCAAGGTTTACGTCAGCAGCTTCTGAACCCAGGGCTAAACCCTCCTATTGAGCAACCTAACACCAAAGTCGAAGTCCTCGTTTCGGCTTCCGGAAAGGCTTTGCTAGTGACTAAAACTAGAGAAGACGCAAAAGCCATTATTCAGAAAGTCACCCATCAGGCATTAATCGAAGCACCAGGGCTAGAAGTCTGCGGCGTTTTCAAGGAATTTGATTGGGAGAAAGACGATCTTGGCGAAATCAACAAAAAAGTGCATCGCCAATATGAACAGGTAAAAGCGCAGAAATCCTCTACCAATTTACGCTTCCTACGATTGCCTGTTGTCGATCAGTGTACTACCAGCGGACTACCTGCAAGTCAGTTAGATGATGGCCTTGACGCCGATCCTATATCTACTGTGGCCTATAGCAAGCGGAAGCATAGTAAGGATGGAATAGAGCGTCTAGTAAAAATCCCCCAAATGTATGGGGCAAAGGAGAAATTAATTGGCTCTATTGATGCTCTTGAAGCTAAGTTTGAAGGCGACGATAGCCTATCGTGGCTAGCCGTCATACATGCAGATGGTAACGGCCTAGGCGAAATCTTTCTCAAATTCCACCATCATCTCCAGTCAATTGGAGTAACTTCAGAACATCACAATCGTAGCTACATCAACTACCTGAGAAAGTTTTCTATTGCACTTGATATCTGTACTGAACGCGCTTTCGTTACGGCTCTGTCTGTCTTTAAGCCCGACGACTCATCTGGAGAAATTCCAGTTGTTCCCTTGATTTTGGGTGGTGATGATTTAACTGTTGTTGCCGATGGTAAGTATGCCCTTCCGTTTATCCATCAGTTCCTACAAGCCTTTGAGCAAGAAACCCAAACGAGTCAAGCTGAGGTTGATGATGTCATTCCTCAGGTAGCTGAACAGGCATTGGGTATAGGACGTCTCTCCGCCTGTGCTGGCGTGGCCGTTGTCAAGCCCCATTTCCCATTTTCGGTAGCCTACGAGCTGTCTGAGGCTTTAATGAAATCGGCTAAAGATGTGAAGAAAAAGGTGACTAATTCTACCAAAAGTGACCAGCCCTATCCCTGCTCAGCCCTAGATTTTCATATTCTTTACGACTCCAGCAACGTGGATTTAAAGCGGATTCGCAGTCATCTAGAGCTAGAGCAGGACAATCAGAAAACCTATCTTTACAATCGGCCCTACGTGACAACGCCTATCGCTGATTTGGCCCAGGCAAACCATCAAGATTGGGCTGCATTCCATCATTGGCAGCATCTAGAAAGACGAGTTAAAGCGTTGACAGCTACGGATGAATCAGGCAAGCGCCTGTTGCCTAACAGTCAGACCCATGATCTTCGCACTGGACTATTTTTAGGCCAAGCAGAAGCTGATGCACGGTACAGCCTCGTTCGTCATCGCTATCAGAAAGAAGATATTGATATTGCCGAACTAGAGGGTATACCAGGCTCTGGCTCATTGTTTGTAAACGAGCCAGGAACTGGAATCGCGATGACCGCCCTTATGGATGCTATTGACGTCGCTGATTTTTTGCAAGGAGCAGCCAATGCCCAACGGAAATAAGAAAAAACAAAAATCTAAAAATAAACCACGTCGCGACAGTCGTTCTGCAAGGCAACCTGCCCCGACGAAGGTTTCTACGGCTAACGCTCCAGAAGGAAACTCAAAGAGCTTGTCCGTGAGCAACTTATCGGGTTTTACAGCCCAAATCACCATGCTCAGTGACTGGCACATCGGCACCGGTGCAGGTCGGCCTGGTGATATTGACAGATTGGTGCAGCGCGATCAGGATGGGTTTCCCTACATCCCCGCTAAAACCTTAACGGGGATTTGGCGAGATGCCTGTGAGTCGGTTGCATGGGGACTAGATAATGGTGGTGAGCTGGGTGCTTGGGGACAGTGGGTCAAGTATCTATTCGGCGATCAACCAGCTTTAGAGAAAGGTGCTGTCCTAGTATCACCTCGAGCGGCGGCACTCTCTATCCGAGGAGCTTATTTACATCAGGATCTGAAAGCTGCGATTACAAGTAAATCCACCGCTGACCAAACTCGATTAAAAGAGGCCATCACCTTTGTCAAACCCGGCATTAGCATTGACATACATGCAGTTCTATGCCCAGTTGAACCCCCCCACCATGGGGCCATCACCTTTGTCAAACCCGGCATTAGCATTGACCCAAACACAGGCTGCGCCCAAGAAGACTTCCTCCGGTTTGAAGAAATGGTGCGAGCGGGTACGGTTCTCACGGCTGACTGCCAGCTTGACCTGAATGGCCTCAGTGACGAGCAGCAAAAAGCTGCCTGTGCCCTACTCGTTGCTGGTAGTCGATTCATCGAGCGGATCGGCGGCAAACGCCGTCGCGGTGCCGGGCGCTGTGCAGTAACGGTGCAAAAAATTAGCCCTGACCCGTGGCTAGATTGGCTAGAACAAAATCCTCAGCCACCGAACCTGCCCTTAAAACCAGTTACAGCAGCGCCTGTCAACTGGCATCAGTATGAAGTGAATCAGAGCAGTGCCTGGATAGCTGTGCCCTTGAAAATAACGGCCCAATCGCCCTTGATTATTGCCAGCCGTACCATCGGCAACGTGGTCGAAACTCTGGATTACATTCCTGGAACTCACCTCTTGCGACTGATCGTACGCAAGCTGAAATCCACTGGTGTTGACCTGAGCGGTGCGATTGCCCATGGTGATCTGATTATCACCAATGCCACCCTTAGCGTTGAAGGTCAGCGGGGACGCCCTATACCCTACGCCTTATTCGGCGAAAAACTGGGGGAAGGTCTAGGAAAAGGCCAAGCAGTCTATAACCGCTTTGCTGAGCCAGAACCTGGTCATCAGCTTAAGGCTGAACGGCAAGGCTACATTGGGCTAACCCCAGAAGGCAAACTACCAGCCTTTGCGACCGTCAAAACTGGAATTGAAACTCACAACATCGTTCATGACGAGGTTCAGTGCCCCACTCGCGATGTCGGCGGTGTTTATAGCTACGAAGCCATTTTGCCCGGAACAGTCTTTCAGGCAGAGTTACGCTTACCCACATTGCTAGCCGACCAATTGACTGCCCAGGATCGCCAGTGGCTCCAAAAACTAGCCGGACAAGATTGTCTGGGACAGTCTAAAAAAGATAACTATGGACGGGTACAAATTGAGGTGCTGCCCCAAGCACCAAGCACCAAGCCCTCTCGTCTCCAAAGGTCACAATTGACTATCTGGCTGCTCTCAGATCTGCTCTTGCGAGACGAGCGCTTAAGACCGACGGCTGATCCGAAGGTTCTGATCCAGACGTTACAAACTCAGTTAGGCGTATCGCTACAACTGCGCAGCCAGTCGGAAGAAGATACGGATTGCCTACTGTCTCTGATGGCTCGACAAAATCGATTGGAATCCTGGCAAGTTCGTTGGGGGCTACCGCGCCCTTCTCTAGCTGGTCTTGCTGCCGGTAGCTGCTTTGTCTTTGATGTTAGCGGCAATCTGGATGACTCAAAACTGGCTCATCTAGAAGTCATTGGCCTCGGCGAGCGTCGAGCTGAAGGTTACGGTCAGATCTGTTTCAACGATCCATTGCTAACAATTCCTACTTCTAGTCGCACGACCAGCACTGCCTCCGACAAACAACCAGACTCATCTCCCAAGTCCTTAAAACCTAGTGCAAATCAAGAACTCCTAGGTTATGCCCAGATAATTGAAAAAGCTGCGGCGCGACAAGCCATTCGACGAGCTGCTTTAAGGATCGCAGCCAACGATGATAGCCGAAAGCAAGTGCTAGAAATGAGTAAAGATAAGCCAACCATGAGTCAGATTGGGGCATTGCGATCAATCATCAATCGACTGCAAGAGCCTGAGCGCCCAAATCAAACCAGTGGTGTCATGGGCTGGCTCCAGCACCTTAAGCAAACACCCAATCGCAAAGATAAATGGCTACCTAGAAGCTTGCAGCAACTTGAAGACCTTGTCTGCAACCGAGATACCATCTGGCAACTTTTGACAGCTTCTGGCAATGATGCAGATCTGTCTAACCTGACTCTGATTGAGAGAGGTGAACCCGCTCTGAAACGAAGACTCTGGGCGGAAGCTGTACAAACCTTGGTTGATGCCTGCATTCGCGCCCATAAACGAGGCTCAGAAAAAAACAGCGATGAGGAGCAATAAACATGGCCAGAAAGATTCGATCACGGATAAAAATCACAGGCTCTTTAGTGGCTAACAGTCCACTGCACATCGGCGGCAACGATGGCAGTGCCCTGGTTGACTTGGCTCTGGCGGTGGACGGTCGGGGAGACTACTACATTCCTGGCACCAGCCTAGCCGGAGCACTGCGAGCTTGGATGGCAGGAAACGATGGGTTAGAAAACTTCGTGAATGAGCTATGGGGCAACCAAAAGAAAACTGGTGACGGCCAGTCAGGCCATGCCAGCTACGTTCTCGTAGAAGATGCGCCAATTAAGAGTGTTAACGCTGAAATTCGAGATGGTGTGGGTATTGATCGTTACTATGGCACAGCCGCAGAACGAGTGAAATTTGACCGGGCCATCTTACCCAAGGGGAGTGAAATCCCATTGGTGATGACCATCGAACATGCAGACCAGTCGTCAGTAAATTGGGAAATTCGCAAAGGTGCCGTCGCTGCCCTACTCAAGGCATTGCAGGAAGAGGAGATTCGTCTAGGCGCTGCCAAAACTAGGGGGTTGGGGCGGGTGCAGCTCAAAAGCCTTGCCATTGTAGAACAAGATCTTTGCTCCGCTGGAGGGATGTTAGCCACCCTTCGCGGTCGGGGAACCGGCCAGAGTTTGGGCGCTTTGGCTGAGAACAGCACCTTTTCAGATCAACGCTCCAAAACTCAACAATCCAAATTGAGCATTGACATCGACTGGGCACCCGTAGGCCCAATTATGGTCAAGGCAGAGGCCGATGGTATCGCTGTAGACACGCTACCCCTAGTCAGTGCAGTCGGCAATCATCTGACATTTGTACTACCTGGCAGCTCAATTAAGGGGGCATTACGCAGTCAGGCCGAACGCATCATTCGCACCTTACAAGCCGTTGCCCCAGAAGCCAGCCAAGCGTTTAACGATCAGCTACAAGCTGTTCCGCTAATTCAGGAAATTTTTGGCTCAGCGGCACGACTCAAACTAGAGCCTGGTGCCAATGAAAAAAAACAGCAGGGTCGATTGGGCGCATTGGCAATAGATGACTGTTACGCCCAACTAGCTATTCAGCCAGAACAGTGGAGCCAGATCGAGGCTGCTACCAATGAGCAAGAGTTGCGGCAAAAACTAGATGCGGCCCAACTTCAGCAGACTCAACAGGCGTTCCATGTAGCCATTGACCGATGGACAGGCGGCGCAGCCGATGGTTTTCTTTACAGCACCCTTGAGCCCATGGGGTTTACCTGGGAGCCGATACGGCTAACGCTTGATCTCGGCTGGCTCAGTCACAAAGCCGTAGATCCATCTCTTGCCATGGCAGGAACAGCTCTGTTGCTATTGCTGCTACGCGATTTAGCCTCTGGACGGATTCCCCTAGGCTACGGCGTGAATCGCGGCATGGGTGCTATTCAAATCAACCGTATTCAGATTCAGAAATGCGATTTAGGAAAGTTAGACGAAAGCCTACAGCCGATGGAACAGCAGTCCCTGACTGCCGGACAGCTAAGCGCCCTACCTGAAGCATTTTTACAAACCCTGAACCAACACTGGCAAACCTGGGTAAACCAACATCTGCAAGGAGGAAAAGCCGCATGACACTATACGGACGCACCAGCCTATTCATCACGCTGACAGATGCGCTACAAGTTTGTGCTCAGCCACTAAAGGAGGCCGTTGCCTTACTTTACTCCCCTAACGCTTGTCAATTTGCCAAATTGCAGGCCAATGGTTATCTAGTCGATAGTGAAGGCACCTTTATTGATTTGAATGCAGTCTTTGAAGCCAGAGTTTTTAACCACACCTGTGAACTACGCTGGTTAAACAATAGCAATGGTCAGGGAGAAGCCGTTTTGATTTCAGAAAACCCCATTACCAGCTATTTAGAAACCGATATAGAACCTCTAAAACCCTTAAGCACCCATGAGCAGCAGTATCTGCTCTGGGGCAAAAGCACTGATCATGCCACTACTGACGGTTGGAGCATTCTTGCCGCTGCTCGTATTGGCAAGCTGCCTGTTCCAATAAGGGAAGTCGCGACAGAGCAACGGGCTTATTTGCAAGCCTGTGAATATCTCGCCGTCGTGGATGATTACGGCAATGTTGCAGTCGTTGAAGAACGTTTGATTGGGCTGGAGGTGAAGTAATGACTATCGGAAAACTATCGCTAGTAGGTAAAAATAAGACTCTACAAGTCACATTTACCAATAAAAATGGCAAGCCAGTATCGATGCAGGCAACGGATCTCTCAGCATCCTTGGCGGAATTAAAAGCAACTAAGCTCAACGAACTAGACGGGCTAGAAGTTGAACTTGACGAAGTACAAGGACAGCCCAAAAAGATACGCAAATCAGGAGAAACCTGGGAAATGTCAGTTTCAAGCGAAACCAATAATTCCGCTACGCAACACTCCAACCAGGAACATAGTCGTAGGGGGACTGTCCCTCAAAAAGGGGAATTTCACAATCCCTACAACTTCATTCCAGCACTGCCGCGTCCAATCGATCATCCTGACCTGGGTGATCATCATCCAGCAGGGCATGGCATCTACCATGCTGAACGCTGGAGCGGGCGTATAGCTGTTAAACTAACCACCGTTACGCCCCTGCTGATTCCGGATGCGGCTAAGGCAACTGGAGATGATCATAAAACTTACCCTTTGCGCGTTGATTCAGCGGGCAACCCCTATCTACCGCCGACCTCAATCAAAGGTATGTTGCGATCTGCCTATGAAGCAGTGACAAACTCGCGGTTATCTGTTTTTGAAAAGCATGATAATCGGCTTGCTTACCGAATGCCTGCCCAGGTTGGGCCTATTCCTGCACGAGTTGAGCAGACTGAGTCTGGCTTAGCACTCAGGCTTATGGAAACTAACCTGCTGGGTCATGCTGCCAAGTTACCTCGCTATGAAAGAAATGGTCGATCTCCAGATAAAGGTGAAAGGAGGGCCGCCTTAAAGTACGAGGGTTTGAATCAGCTTCCTCAGCACAGAGACCCGGTATGGGTAAAAGTGAGTGCCAAAGGAACCGTGACCACAATTAGAGAGAGAAAAACTGTAAGTTCTCCAGGGAGTGATTGGGAAAAGGGATGGGCTTGCATCACTGGAGCCAATATTAGTGGCAAGAAAAACGAGCGTGTTTTCCTAGAGAGCCCTTCAAATAAACTAATACCAGTAACCACGGAAATTCGTAGCTTATGGGAACAATTAGTTAAGAATTATCAGACAACCCATGAAAAAGATTTAGAAAAGAGGCGTAAACAAAGTCAAAAACCAGACACTTATCTTGGTAGAGATCCAGGAAAGACTAGCTGGTCTCGACATATTTACGACGAGAAAGAACTCAGCCTTCAGGAAGGAACCTTATGTTATGTTGAGCTAGATAACAAGCAACAAGTCAAGGCGGTAATCCCCGTTTCCATATCGCGCCGACTTTATGATTTTTCTCCTGGACAGGTGATCGAGGAGTCTCTTAAGCCACCAATTTCGATGGATCAGCTCTCACCAGCTGATCGTGCATTTGGCTGGGTCAGGCAAGCTAAGGGCAACCAGCAACAATCAAAAGTTGCCTATAAAGGGAACTTTCGCATCCGTCCTGTCAAGTGTATTTCAACTCAACCAGTCGAAGATTTTGGCGGAGCAGGATTGCCCTTAGCTATCTTAGGACAACCTAAGCCTGAACAGGCCCGATTTTACGTAGCAGCCAACAAACAGGGTGTTCCGTTGCCCGATGGTTCTAATAAGAAAACGGGATATCAAAAGCAAGGTCAGGGTATCAGAGGACGCAAAGTCTATCCTCATCATGCGAATCTCCCATCTCAGCATTGGGGTAATCCACTAGAGGATAGAACCCAAAGAAATCAAGATGGCTATTTCCAAGAGTATCGTCGTCCTCAAGATCAACGCGATGACCAAAACCGATCAATTCAGGCGTGGGTGAAACCTAATGTCACTTTCAGCTTTGATATTGATGTAACTAATCTCTCCAACATTGAGTTAGGCGCACTCCTCTGGTTATTGGCTCTACCACCAGAGCACTATCATCGCCTTGGCGGAGGAAAGCCCTTTGGGTTTGGCAGTGTCAGATTGGATATTGATTGGGACCAAACTGACCTTCGTAAAGGTAAGGATTGGCAACAGTATTATCAATCTCTAATTCCACTACAAAATGAAGAACCAAAAGACGCAGAGATAACTATCTCTCTATTCCAAAAGGCATTCGAGGAAGCCTATGGCAATAGTCAGAAATTTCAGGATATTCCGTTGATTCAATCTTTCTGTCGCGCTGCGAAAGGATTTGATGATGGGCTTCCAATCCATTATCCAAGGGCAAGGCAGCAAGGGCAGAATGGATCTGTGCCACCTCATCCAGAGGGTAAAGCCTTTGAATGGTTTGTTGAAAATGAGCGTGTTGGTGGCCCCAAAGCTGCTTTACCACCTCTTTGGGATGAAACTGGATTGCCTATGCTGAATAATCGTTCGCCAATTCAAATTTGAAGTGCAGCAGCGTCTGATCTATCCGCGTAGAATACTTCAAAGGGTGTTTTGTAGTCAAGTGATTTTCTCGGCCTATCATTAATCCAAATAACTACTTGTTCTAGTGTCTC
>QLAH01000336.1_pt1 | contig 29902 bp, 38 predicted proteins | sample 4693081 | NCBI WGS metagenome assembly QLAH01 (sample SAMN09425401, study PRJNA476045) | Lake water metagenome, whole genome shotgun sequencing project. | reverse complement strand
CGCCTGCCGCACGTCCTCATACCAGGCGCCCGCCTTGGCGAGCTTTGCGTTGGCGAGCACGCGGCCGTTCTGCTCGCGCTTCGCCACCACCTCCCAGTCGGTGCCATCAGGCGGGCGCAGAACCGTCACCGGGGCGAACAGTTCGGACGGTGCTAGCGGCAGGGCGCGCGGCAGCACCCGCACGCTACTGGCCGGGGTACAGGCGGCTGAGAGCAGCAGCACCGGCACGAGCGCGATCAGCTTCGGGGAATGTCGCCAGTTGCTTGCGGAGCGCATCGAGTTCTTCCTCCTGGGTGGTGGTGAGTGTGGCCAGTTCGGCAGCCCGGCGAGCAGCGTCGGCCGCCGCCTGTTCGGCGATCTGCTGGTCGCGTCGCAGCGTCTGCACCTCGACGCGCAGCTGCTGCGCCTCGCCGCGCTTCCGTTCGGCGTTGACGCCGGTCTGGTAAGCACCAGCGAGCAGCAGCAGGATGGCGCTCCCGCCGAGCAGCCAGGGCCTGAGCAGCGTGATCATGGCTCGGCGTCCCCGCGTTCGGTCGGCTCGTCACCGATCGGCCGGTTGACCCAGCGGATGGTGAAGTACATAGCGACGATGATGACGATGGCGATCAGCGCCAACGCCATGGCGAAGCCGCCGGCACTCATCGCCGCGCTCCCGAGCGGAACGCCGCCACCTGCCCGATCGTCGCGGCGCGGGCGCGCCACCACACCGCCAGCAGCCCGCCGGCCAGGATCATCACGTAGACCCACACCGGTACGTCTCCGAACAGGTTGAGCAGCGGCTGCACCATGCGTCGCGCCTCCGCGAAGTTCTCGGTGATGAAGGCGATCGCGCCGCTGATAGCCGAGACGATCAGTCCCCAGAACGCCAGCAGTTGCGTCTGCCAGCTCGCCTTGGCTTCCGGCACCGCCTCGCGCACCTCGGCAGGGCTGGCTTCGGCGCGGATCTCCGAGACCGGCTTGGCGGCCGCGGCGAGGATGCGCGCGAGGATCTCGTGCGTCGGCTTGCCCGTGGGCTGCAGGTCGTGGTCGAGCTCGAAGGCGACGATCGCGCCGCGCGTGTCGCGGCCATAGTCGCCGTCGATCATCCCCACCTGCTTGTATCCGCGCTCCCACAGCGCCGTCTGCACTGCCCGCACCAGGGGTTCAGGGTAAGCCTCGGCGGCAATCGGCGGCCGCCGGATGCCGAGCAGCCCCGACTTGGCGAAGCTGGCCACGGTCACAGCGCCCACCTTGCCCTGGTTGCCTCCAATGCCCCAGACGCGGTCGCCATCGTCGCCCAGCCACAGGAACACGTGGCCCTGCCATTTCTCGGTGCCGCGCTTGATCACCACGAAGTCGCCGCGCTGCGGGTCGTTGGTGGCATCGCTGCCCCACTCGAGGAACGAGCGCGCGGTCAGCTTGCCCGTGGTGGGCAGGCCCGCCCGCTTCGCCACCCAGTTGGTGAAGGCCGCGCACCACGACGTCTCGTCGGCAGTCACCTCCGGGAAGCCGACGTCGGCGAACATGTCGACGATCGCCTGGTTGTGGTCCACACCCGGGATCTCGGCGAGCCCCAGATGCGAAAAGGCATCCTTCAGCCAGGCGGGATCGCCCGGCTGCACGGTTTTGAAGGACATGGGATTGCTCCGATGTTGAGGGGCTTGTGAGTTCGTGATTACTTGAGCCGACTTAGGAGGGGCTCAGATGAGAACTGTTGCTAGGCCACTATTGGTGGCAATTTGCGTGGCGGCGTCAGCAGCGTGTTCAACCAGCTACGGGGAACTGAATGCCTACGGTGGGGTGCAGGCACTTCCTGTATCGTCGGACGTGTATCGCGTATCGGGCCGCGGCAACGGCTTCACCGACCCAACGACAATCCAGGACTATGTGCTGCTCAAGGCGGCTGAGACAACGATAGCGAAGGGAGGCACGCACTTTACAATCCTAGACAACCGCGACGCCACCTCGCGCTCTACCCAGCAAGGCGCCGGTACTTTTCAATCATGGGGAGGCGGGATCGTCACCTATAGTCCGGGCGCCAACTACAGTTTCGTGTACCCCGGCGAGGACCTTATGGTCCGAGTGTGGCGTCCTTCCGAAGGACAAGTCATTCCGCCTAACACGTTCGCTGCACAAGAGACTTTCGACGCGATCAACCCAAGGGTGACCCGCTCAAAGACAGGAGCGGCTGGCTGGGGCTGACCCCTCCTGGCGGGTTGGGCTAGATAAAAACGGCCGGGGCGGAAGAGTGTGGGCGACCTAGCGGAAGGTTGCACCTAGAGCTATGCCAGCATCAATCGAGCCGGAGCCCGATACCGTTGTGCTGATCGAGATATTAGCTCCGGTGCATAGAGCGTCCGCCGCGCTTGCGCCGGTGTAGACGCCCCCGAGGTTCTGCACCGTATCAGACCGCTCAGTCGCGTTCGTCCAAGCAAAGGCTGAGCCGGTGCTGTCGCGGTTATACGAGCACGAGGCAACCGCAATGCCGTTGGCGGCAGTGCTCATCGATGGAACGTTGAACGTGGCCGACCCGACGCTGGTGATGCTGTCCGAGTCAATCGCCGTGACGGAGTTCAGATCGTATGCCGACCAGACGCTGATACTCGCCGATGTGCATGCGCCCGACGCGGTCACGACGATGCTAGCTGTCGTTCCAGTCGGAACGGCTGCGACATATAGCGAAGCTCGATGGGAGAAGAAATTGGTAGCACTCTGAGTGATGACCTGCGTCGCCGCCACACCTCCAACGGTGACCGATGAGATCGTTCGCCCGCCGCCGGCGTAGAGATGGACGGCAACGATAACAAGGCGCGTTGCCGCCGCTGCTCCAATCGCCTGGCTGGCGAAAGTGTAGGTCGTCCCCGCGCCCTGCTGTGTGGTTGCCTGGAACGCCAGCGACGGGAGGGCGCCACCGCGCCTGCGGCCGCGACGACGTCGGGAGATCATGCGTCATTCGCCCCGCTGATCGTGAAAAACAGCATGATGCCGAGCAGAATGGCGTCGCCTGACATGTTGTCGTTTGCAACATCTCGGCTCACCTGGAACACCACTATGTCTCCCTCTGCGGGCGTCCCTCCGATCGTAATGGCTGAACTCTCTGGCCCCACGTGCAGGTCGTTCTGAGCTAGCCAGGTGTCGGACGAGCTTTGGGCCGTCCCTAAGGAGGCGTTTAGGCTGTCATCATTCGAGATTGCTACCCCAGCAAGCAGCCACCGCACTGTCTGTGTTGAGCTGCCGGCGGCGTTCGTCCAGTAGGGCACGAAGGTAACCGTTCCTTCGTCCCACGACTTCGGCATCGCCACTTCAAACTGGGCATATTCCTGTGTCGTCGTATCGAAACCCAGCGCCCGGATGGTGACGTCGTTGGAGCCACTGTCATATGTGATCTCCTCCGCCCCGTTGGTCACCTTCGGGTACATTGACGAGGCCGGTACGTACATCGATTGCCTGCCAGTTTGCAGCAGCAGGCCGGCGTCGGCCTGCTTTGAAACCCCTCCCTGTGCAACCAGCAACTTCGCGCCTGCGAGATCGGTGGCAGCGGTGAGAGCAGTGAGCTTACTGTCGGTCATTATGCCTGCTCCAAAAGTAGCTTGCTGCCGTCCTCGAGCAGCAAGAAGTCATCGCTTTCCAGCAGTAGGTACGGCCCGTACATCTCGCTGTCGGCATAGTCGATCGCCGTGATCTGTGCTGTTAGGTCTGGTCCGGGCGCCAAGTCCCAGATGAGTACCTTTCGGGCTTCCCGCCCATGGCTGCCGGTCACGACCAGCGTGCCCACCACGATCAGATCATCGCCACCATCGGTCGGCATGGCGAAGGGCGTTGTGAACACGACTGCGTTGAGGTTGGCGTCACTGCCGGTCACCTTCTCGATCCGCAGGGTGCCATCCTGCAGGCGCATCGCCACTGCGCGCTGTGCAGTATCGGCATCCGCCTCCGTGAAGTCGCGCTGCTCGTCGAGTATCAGCCCGGTAACCAGCCCTCCGCCCGTCGTGATGCTGCGCACCCGGCCCCTGCCACCGATCTGTCCCAGGATGTCGGTTTCGAGCAGCACAAGATCGCCGAGCGTGTAGGCCAAGTGCTCGATATCGACGCTGAAGTTGATCAGGCGGGACCGGTAGCGCGCAAACCGAAGGTCGCGCTGCGCCCGCCGCTGCGCCTGCACTTCATTGGTGATCGCGTCGTAGGTGATGCTCTCGAAGCGGCTTGCCTCGATCAGATCGCCTGAGCCATCGGCATTGTAGCCATCGGCATAGACGATCAGCTCGCGCACCTCGTAGTCGCGGTCCTCATCGGCGAGGTTCACCTTGAGCGCGTGCGGCAGCCGGCCGAACGGCTTGGAAAACGAGAAGCCCGAGGCGTTGCGCTGAGTGATGATCGTCACCGGGTCGCGCGGCCGGTCGATCACCACGCCGTAGGTTGCGCTGTAGCGCGGCCGGGCCATCCCCGCCTGCGCGATGATGGACAGCACCTGGTCAACCGGCTGGCCCTGCACGACCAGGTCGCAATTGACGCCTTCTGCCGCGCACCACTCGTGCCAGTCCTGCAGCTCCTCCTCGGCCAGCAGCGAGGCCTGCGCCGGCTCGGCGTTGAGGTCGTCGCGCAGCACGTGGCGGTAGTGGCTGGCCGGGTTGCTGGTGACCTGGTCGGCCACCCAGTCGGCACCATCCCAGTCGGCCATGTAGCCGCCAGCCCGCACCGTCACCTGCTCGAGCGAGCGGTTGCGCGCCTCGATGGCGATCAGGGCTGTGGGCTGGCCGGTGAAGTCGAACGGGTATTCGTTCCAGATCGACTGGATGACCGAGACTACCAGCAGGTCAGCTGCGCGGGTCTGCGCATTGGGCACCTTGGTATCGGCGCCGACAGTGAGGGTGCTGAAGATGTCGTAAGAGGTGAGGCTGTTCCAGTTGACGGTGTGTACGCTGGCCGACGTGGCAGCGAAGCCCGACTCGTTGGTGGTGTAGCCACGCATCACCTCGAACTCGTAGGCTCCATCCTGCGGGAAGGTAGCGGTGTCGAGGTAGACCTTGACCTGCTGCTTGTTGAGCCAGTCGACCTTGTTGGTGGCGAAGTAGGTGTCGGCGGTCCAGTAGGTCACGGACGCCGTGTTGTTCGTCACCAGGTCGTACTTCCACGACCATCCACCATAGTTTGGGCTGAACGCCGTGACCGAGCCGGGCATGTCGCCGGTGGCCAGCCAGTTGAAGTCGAGGAAGACGCGCAGCGCGCCGTTCTGCTTGTCGCCACGGACCAGCAGCTCGGGCAGGTTGTACCAGCTCACCGTCCCCTTCTTTCGCACCCGCAGGCGAATGGCGGTGATTGCCGGCACCGGCCCCTCGTCGGCCTGGGCGTAGATCAACCCCTGCTCGAACGTGAGATAGAGCTTGACCCGGTCCGGACCGATCTTGCTCGCCACCCGGTGCCATTGCGGCGCGTAGGGCGAGATTGTCGTGTCGATGATGTTGGTGTCTTCGCCCGTTGCCTTCATCCGGTACTGGCTGAGGCGCAGGTTCATCGGCACTTCGATGCGGGTATCGGTCACCAGCGTCAGGGCTGCGTCACTGGCAAAGCCCTCGCGCACCTCGTAGGTGATGTCGGCAGCGCCATCGATATCGGCTGAGCCGACCCGGATATCGTCGATCTGGTGCGGCCCGGCGAGGCCATAGACGGCGGTGACGATCTGGTCGTCGCCGTCGATGCGCGAAAACGGCGGCATCACCAGCTGCGGCGGAAGACGGCGCGTCCCAAGCACCCGTTGCAGGTAGGCGCCCGGCTCGAAGCTGTTCTGGGCCGAGGCAACGCCGACCTCCTTGCCGCCACCGGCGCCGTCTGCGCCCTGTGGGGTGTTGAGGCCCTGCAGCAGCAGCGATGCTGCCAGCGACAGTCCGCCAGCCACTAGGTTGGCACCGACAGAGCCGGCTGCAAACGCGCTGCCCAGGAACGGCAGTCCGGCAGCGCCCACGAACACCGAGGCACCGACAAGCGCGATCACCGCCAGCGTGCCGAGGATACCACCCTTGCCACCGTGCACCGGCAGCACGATCTGCACGTAGGTATCGGCCTTGGGCAATACGCGATGATAGAGAGCCGGGTCGATCAGCTCACCGCCCAGCTTGACGCGCAGGTGCGGCCGCAGCGCTTCACTGTGCAGCGGCACCAGGGCGATGAGGTCGGCCAGCGTGGCGCGATCCGGGCGCGGCACCTCGATCGGCGGCCCGGCGAAGCCGAGGATCGGGTCAGTGAAGGCAGTCACGCTCATGCCAGCACCGCCGGCCGGAAGATGCCGCGCACCCGGTTCGCCACTTCGGGCGCAGCGCGCAGCTTCGTCGTGCTCCTGAACGTCCGCACCGTCACCCCACCAGTTTCCTCGATATCGATCATGCGGCCCGCCTCGAGGACGCAACCCACATGGATCGGCGCCATCATCGTGCCGCGCCCCTCACCGAGCAGGCCCGTCATCAGCACCGCGTCGAGTGGCCGCTCATCACCGGGCAGCACCGCCACCCAGCTGCGCCCGCCCGCCTCACGCGACGCGGTGCGGGCAATGCGCAGCGGCTCCTCGTGCCCCTCGAACTCGCTGAGCCAGATGCCCATCGCCTCGCCCACGATCAACCGGTACAGCCCCCAGCAGTCGACAGCCGGGCGATCCCGGCCGCCCTTGGCGAACGAGAGACGCAGATAGGTCTCGACGTTGATCATAGCCGGTATGCCGCCTTGAACACCGAAGCGCGGATCCAGTGCTTAGGCCAGGGCTCCACCGTCAGCGATGGCCGGCTGAGTTCGCCCTCCACTACCAGGGCGTCACCCTTCACGTTCGCCAGCTCGAGCATCAGGTGGGGACCGCCCACGATGATCGAGGTGTCCGACATCAGCACCACCGTGATCGTCACCTGCAGCGGATCGTCGATCGCGTCGATCACCGCCCCGATCGCCTGGTCGACGTTCGGCACGCGGATGCTGCCCCGCGGCTGCTCGTCGCTCTGCCCGGGCGCCGTCACCTCGATCGGCACCGACAGATACGTGCCGGTCAGCGCTGCGACGTTGCCGTTGGCATCGAGCAGGTCCGATGCATAGACGATATCCTCGCCGGCATCGGTCAGCAGGATGGGGCTGGCGAGGTCGGCGTGCTCGATGGTGAGCAGCGTCGCAAACACCTCCCCGGTCTGCTCCGGATAGGCAGCATCGCGAAAAGCCTGGTTGGGCATCAGGGGAGCCTCATGAGGTTGACGCTAAGCGACCATTTCCCGCTCGGTCTCTCATCAAGGCTGTACGGCCCTTCTGGCTCGAAGCGCCAGGAAGCGGATGCGCCGGTGATCGGGTCGGGCATTGCGAACGGCAGCGAGCCATCTTCGAGGTCATCCTCGAAGAACGCCTCGAACAGGGCGACCTGCCCGCGGGTGAGCAGGAATGGGATCGGCATGCGCTTCACCCGCGCGGTGCTGCGCCTGCGTACCTTGCCAGGCCCTACTTCGGTGCCGAACGAAATGACGTTGGGCTGGGGCGCGCCCGCCTTGCCGCGCAACGCGCACGGCAGTTCTGCTGGCCACTGGATCATCGCCGCACCATCCCGGGATCGACGCCGAACTGGCGATACTTGCCTTTGGCCATGTTCCCCTTAATCCGCTGCTCGACGGCCCCGATGATCGTGTCTATCCCGCCAGTCGAGTTCTGCCGCTGCTCGACCTTGTCGGTGCCGTAGTTGAACACGTTGTTGACGACCTTCTGCCCCCGGCCCGCGCCGGGCAGGCCTGGCAGGATCATGCCGCTCTGGCTGGGAACGAACAGCTCGGGGCGCTTCTCGCCCACGACGTAGGGTCGGCCGGCGCTCACTGGGCCGCCGGCGGCCCGGAAGCTCACCGAACCGTTCAGTCCACCGATGCCCGGCAGCCCCTTCAGCCCGCCGATGCCACCGGTGCCGAAAGCACCCCCTAGCAGCTGGGAGATGCCGTTGTTAAGGAAGGTTGAGGCGAGTTGCTTTGCCAGGTCTCCGAGCGAGCCGATCAGGGAATCGACCGCCGACTCCCCGTTCAGCAGATCACTGATGAAACCCTGCGCGAACGACTGCATCGTCTGCTGTACATCCAACGCCTTGTCGCCCAGGTCGTCGAGGTTCGACGTCGTCCTGACAAGCGACTCTCCGGCAGCATCGGCCGCCGACTTGGTAGACCTAAGCCCTGCCTCGTAACCCGGGCTGCCGGGTCCGTAGAACGGCTCGACCGGATTGATCCGCCCAGGCCCGCCGCGGCCCTTCATCCCGTTCATCGGGTTCACGCGACCGCCGCCGCCCCGCCCCAGCATCCCACTCTCGAAGCCAGGCGTTGCAGCGACCGGTGCCGTCGGCGGCTTGTAGCCCTGCAGCTCCTGGACGCGACTGAGCAGTTCGTTCGCCCGCGCGGTGAGAGCGTCCAGTTTCGTCTCGGCTTCCGAAATGTCGAAGCTGACGCGCCAGTTTTCTCCGCCATCGGCGGTCAACTGAGCCTGGAGGCGCGCCAACTCTTCAGATATCGGCCGCATCTGGTCGTAGGTGTCTGCAAGGTCTTTCTGCAGGGATCCAATGAACTGACGGCTTTCGGTCGGTTTGTTCGACCAAACCTCGTAGGCAATGCTGAGTGACCGGGCCAGTTGAGCCGCCAAACCTGCGGCATCAACGAGCAGCGGCGCCAGATCGACCAAGGCAACGTTGAGCCTCGTCTGTACAATCGTAGCCGCAATATCGAGCTTGTCGCCCAGCTCATCGGCACGACCAATCAGGTCGCGGTCGACGATAATCCCCATCTCCTTGGCATTGCGGTTCAGCCGATCGATCTCGTCGGCCCCGTTCGCCAATACCGCAACGAGCTTCGTGCCCTGGTCTCCGAACGCCGCAGCCGCCAGTGCCGCTCGTCCGGCCGCGCTTTCAGACTTGGCGATCGCATCGGCAACCAGCAGGAAGCGCTGCTCCTGCGTCGTCGCCAGCTGGATCTGCCGCAGCAGTTCGGGGTTCATATCCTTGAGCAGGGTGACCAGCCTGCCCCGACCCTCTTCCAGTTGTCCCGAGTTCTTGTTGAAGGTGGCAAGGGCAGAGGCGACACCGCCAACCTCTACCCCCGCGAGCTTCGCCTGGTATGCGATGCCCTGGAAGAACTCCGGGTCGACGCCTGCTGCCGCCGACTGGTCGGCGATGTCGCCGAATTGCTGCAATGCTGCCTTCGTGCCGTTGATGACCGCTGTGAGGCTGAGGGCTGCGGCAACGGCGCTGCCGGCTCCGGTCACGAAGCCCGAAAGGGCGTTCTTGCCGAAGTTCTTCAGCGAGGTTTCGAGGCCGGTGAACCGCTTTTCGATCTGCTTGGCTCTCTGATCCCCGATGCCGGCGGCACGCGCCATGGCCTTCTCGTACTTGGTGATGCTCGCCTCGAGCGAGACGACGAGGCGCTCTATCTCAGTCGGCATCAGGTAACCTCGAAGGTGATGGTGCGCGCCGGGACCAGGTAGGTGCCGTCCCAATCGTAGACGACGGTGCTGCGCACCGCCGCGTTGTCGTTGCCTGCCTCGATCCAGTCGAACAGGGCCACGGCCTCGCTTTCGCTGAGCCGGTTGCTTTCACTGGAACTGTGGGCCTTGGCATAGCCGTTGATGGCGGCCCTGAACTCCCACACCGACATGGCCTTTACCTGCTCCGGGGAGAACCCGATCGCGGCGCCGGCGCCATAGAGCGAACTGACCCGAACCTTGCCGTTCGGGAGATCGTCTAGGCGCTCTCCGTCTCCGGCGCCGCGGGGGCTTCCCCCGGTGCTTCATCCGGGGCGCCGATCAGGCCTGCCATCAGGATGCCAGTGGCCAGCATCACGCTTTCCACCGGCGGACGGGCTTCGACGTAGTCACGCACCAGCTTCAGCGCCGCTTCCGTCGTGGCGCCACCCCCGATCAGGGCAAGGCGCACGGTGTCGCGAATGTCGTTCATCCGCCAGCGACCAGTCTGCAGGCGGTCGAGCACCTCGTTCGGCCCGGCGTCGCAAGCCTCCTGGAGCAGGATCAGCTCTCCCCAGCGCAGGCGGAAGGTATGCCTCCCGTCTGCCCAGTCGAGCGAGATCGAACCGTCGCGCGCCATCAGACCGAGGTCCTCACCATCTCGCCGTCCGACTGCATCGAGACGTTGTTGGTCACGCGGCGGCCATTCGGCGCGCCCTGCTCCAGCGTCTCGACATGCATGTTGCCGGTGAAGGTGATGGTCTTCGCCGGCAGCTCAATTTCGATCTTGGCAGCCACCGAGTCGACACTCTCCCAGGCATCGAACCAGTCCTCGATGCTTTCGGTCGCGAGCACGCCCTCGCCACTGACCCCGATCGACAGCGACACCGCATCGCGGCCGACCCAATTCACCAGGTCGGGATCATCGCAGTCGCCGAGGTTCACCTCCTCGAGGGATTTGGTGAAGGTCACGGACTTCGACGAGAAGCCGCAGGGCGCGGTGTAGGTGCCGCTGCCGGCAAGGTCGAGCAGCACGCGGACCTTGCCGCCTTTGATGGTGGTTGGCTGGGCCATGATGGTCTCCTGTAGGGTTGCGGCTAAATCGTCTCGACTACGGCGGTGAACTGGATCACGCCGTGATGCGTGACCCCATCGGGGTCGCGCAGAATCCGCTTCAGCACGTAGCTGAGCGAGGCAAGGGCATTGGTTTGCAGCGCCAGATCAGCGTCATGCAGCACACGGCGCACGCGCTCCGAAATGGTCCGGCATTCCGCCGAGCTGTAGGCAAGGTCGTCGCCGGCGGACCAGACATCGATCTGGATGGTGATCTCCACCCCGTCAATGCAGTCGACGTCGGCCGGCAGCTCGTCGGTCGACCCGAAGCTGATGTAGGGCGTCGCAATGTCGGCGGAGCCATCCTGCCTTTCCGGCACGCGATCGAAGATGCGGCCCTCGACCAGCGATGCGATCTTGGCATCATCGAGCAGCGCCGCCTTCACGGCGAGCAGCAGATCGTGATCGGGCGCAAGGTCATCAGCCACGGGCCACCGCCTTCTTCGCCGAGCGCGTGATCGCCCTCGTGATGCGCGACCGCATCGCCTTCTTGTGGGCGCGATAACCCGGATAGAAGAACGGCTGGGCCCTGGTGCCGGGGTGCATGGTGCCGGCAAACTTGCCCTTGTTCAGGTGCGGCCTGGTGCCGAACTCCACCAGGTGAGCATACCGGACGTCCGAATCTCCGGCCGAGATCGTCACCGACAGGTCGGGGTCATTGGCGCGGATGACCCGTCGCCCCTTCCGGCTCCGGAACGCGGCATATTTCGGGACGCTGCCGTCACCGAAGGTGGCGACGATCGATGCCTTCAGGTGCCCCGATGGAAAGCCGCGCGTGCCGGACGGGCTGGCGGGCGCCAGTGAGCGCATCGTCGCCACCATTGCATCGGACCCCTCGGCGAGCGCCTGCCGTATCTCGGAGCGCGCCTGCTTGGGGATGCGCTTGAGCTTGGCCTGCAGCGCCTCAATGCCCTTCATCTTGGCCATCAGCTGGGCGCTCCTTCGGTGCACAGTATCTCGAAGTATGCCCGCGTCCCGTCCGGGTCGGTCGGCGGCGCATTGATCGAGAAGATGCGGTTGGGGTTGCGGGCGTCGACCAGCCGCCAGGCGGGCACCAGCTCGCGCGTGACGCTCGATTGGCGGATGGTGATGACGAACGGCTGCCGCCCTTGCAACCGACTGGCCTGCACGCTCTCGGTGCCCCTCAGCGGCAGGAAGTGCGCCCAGACAGTGGTGACCGTTTCAAACTGGCCGGACGGTCCGTCACCGAATCCGTCATTGCCGAGCGCCCGGCGCTGCAGATGCACGCGCTCGCGCAGGTCGCCCGCACCTCGCACCGTCATCGCTTCGCCCCTTCCGGCTTTGTCGTCGCCTCGGCCTTGCCGGCGGCAATGGCAGCGGTGGCGCAGGGGGTGGGAACCATCTTCACCATCCCCTGCCGATAAGCGACCGTCACCGCCCGCTTCGGCTTGAAGTCGAAGTCGGCGGTGAACCGAACCCAAGGCATCAGAGCGTGACGTCCGGGTCTGCGAAGTCGAGCGTCAGGATCGAGGTCGACTTGGCGATGCCGATGCGGATCGGATCGTCGCCGGTCGTCACATCCGCCCGCGGGCAGATGCCGCCGGCCGTCCCGCTCAGGTAGTAGTCGACGCCAGCCGTCAGCGTTGCGCCAGCATCGATGTCGCCACCGCTGGCGTACGCAAGAGGCTGGTCAGTGCTTGCCGCATGCAACGCGATACCCGCGATAGCCCGCACCTCGGCAGTCGCACTGTCGTTGTCCGACAGCTTCATCGTCTTGGTCGCGGCTTCCTTGTAGAGGGCCTGGCCGGCGGTGACGGTGGCACCGGCGGTTCCGTGCTTGACGACGGTGTTGGAGCGCGGCTTCACGTTCGCCGCCGTGATCGAGATATCGGCCATTGTAGTCTCCTGCGATGTTAGGGATTTGCCCGTTAAGGCTGTGGCCAGTTGGCCCTTCAGATTGACCGCTTCCGGTCCTACAAAAAGGCAGGCGCGCCGAGGTGTCTCACCACCACGACGCGCCCTAACCGCAACCGATCCTACGGAGATCGATCATGGCTGCTCACTTTGGAGCATCAATTCCGCACGTCCGCAACGACGTGATCACCTTCACCACCGGCGCCGAAAGCTACCTGCGCCACGGCGGCGAGGCGCGCTACCTGCCGCCCATCCTCGAGCACCTGGGCGAACGCCCGATCGCCAGCATCACGCCCTTCGACATCCGGCAGATGGCCGTCGAGATGCTGCCCATCCAGTCCAACGCCACCCGCAACCGCCAGGCACTGGCCCCGGCGCGCGCCGTGATGATCCATTCCTACGAACGCGGCTGGTGCCCCCTGATGCGGCTGCCCCGCTTCAAGCAGGAGCCGCCGCGCCGGAAGACACCGGCCTCAATCCCATGGCTGCAGATCTTCGTGCGCCAGTGCGACATCGACAAGCTGCCGCACCTCGCCGCGCTCGTCATGTTCATGTCGCTGACCGGCGCCCGGATCTCCGAGGCAGTGAACCTCAGGTGGCATGAGGTCGACCTGATGCAGCGCCGGGTGATGCTGCTGAAGACGAAGACCGCGAAGCACTCGCCCCGCAGTCTCACCGATGCACTGGCGAAGCGCCTGCTGGCCCTCGGTGGCAGTGACGATCCCGAGCGGCACGTGTTCCGCTACACCTCGCGCTACTCGGTCAACGAGCGCATCGCGGCGGTCTGCAACCGTGCCGGCATTTCCTACAAGTCACCGCACCTCTGCGGCCGCCACAGCTTCGCGACGAACGCCATGGCGATGGGGGCCGACCTGCGGGAGGCCATGGATGCCGGCGGCTGGAAGAGCTCCGGCATTTTCATCGAGACCTATGTGCACGTCCACGAGGCCGACCGCCTGGTCGCCAACCGCTTCAACGGCATCAGCTTCGACGTCGATATCTAGCCGCTGCAAATTTGCAGTGGGGTGGAAAGCCGGAGCGCTCCACGGCGCTCCGGTTCAATCAAATCAAGCGCCTCAGCCGAGCTGCCAGCCGGGATCGTGCCGGCGGTCGGTGGTGCAGGTCGGCAGGCGTTCGACGTCAGGGCCGCTCAGCGCCATCAGCGATACCCAGTCGCTCGAGTTCGAGCAGTTGCCCGAGCCGACCTCCGCGGCGGCGAAATCGAACAGCACCACATTGAAGTAGACCGGGTCGTAGAGCGGCTTCGCTTCGAGCGCATCGAGCAGCGGTTCAACCGCGGCGAAGTCGCGGCTGACTAACTCGCGTTCGATCGCCTGCGGCATGACGCTGGCGAAGTCGGCGCTGTCGTCGACCAGCATGACGACCAGGTGACCGCCGCCATCCTCGAGAACGGGATCATCGACGGCCGCCGAGACGACGGAGGAAAGCGCGAGTGCGCCGGCGAGCGCCAGCGCGCCGACAAGCAGCAGCTTGCGGTTCATGGTCAGTCCTTTCGGTTGGTGCGCGTGGCCGACGCGCGGCGGATACGAAAAGGCCCGCCGAAGCGAGCCTTGAAAATCGAACTATCCGGAAATTCCGGATGGTTGCCCCCCCCCACAAACGATCTTGGGGCGTGGGGGTCAGGCGGTTGTTACTGTAACGCCCGCCGCGTCCACGCCAGTGAGGGACGCTGCATAGAGGCGCTTCCCGGCTCCGACAGGCAGGACCACGGTGCCGGCACCAAACGTCACCGTGTCGGTGCTCAGGATTTCCGCCTGCGTGTTGTAAGTGGCCTCACCGAAGTTGCAGTTAGCCCAATCAATCGAGGAGAAGGTCAGGTCATCGCCAACCATCTCGCCGCCGTTCCAGACGTACTTGATGGCGTGGTCCTCGAAGTCGCGGGCTTTGTAGCTGCCTACAGTGACGTTGCGGCAGTTGCGCAGCCAAAGTCCGGTCTCTTCGATGAAGCCGAATGCCGAATATGGCGGCGTCGTGTTGGGTGAGAACGCAGGGTCGAGGTCAAGCGCATCGATTTGCACCAGGTCCACAAACCCAGCCGCAGATTGGCCGACTATGCCAACCCTGCCGCCTTTGATGGCCTGCGCGCTGATGTTCTTGCACGCCTGCGAATTTTCGTTCGGCTCGATGTCGAAGGCCATGTAGCCAACGGCCCCAAGCGCGGTTATGTCCCCTACGTTCACATCATCAGCGCCCGTTACGGTGACGATGTTGCGGAGGATGTTGGCGCCTGTAACGTCGCCTATGGTCACGCCGGTGACGGTCGCTGTCGCCAGCCCGCCTACGTAGATCACGTCTCCTCGGATGTTCTCGCCCGCCACATTGCCTATGACGATGCCGGTGATATTGCCTGTCCCGCGAACATAAATGCCGTGGTGCTGCTCGTCCGTATCCGTCGCGATGTTGCCGCGAAGGGTGATGGCGCTATCCGGTGCCAGTTGAGCGCCGCTACCCGTGATGTTTACAATCCGAGTGCCTGCAGCCAGCCCGGATTTTTGCTGAATGATGGTGCTGGCCCCGTCAGTCAGCAGCACCTTGCCTGCGCTCAATTCGAGGCTTGACGCCTGCCACTCGCCGGCAGGGAGCCGCACGTAATTGCGTAGAGCAAAAGCTTCTGCCCACGCCGCATCTATGTCGGTCTCGCCTTCCGCCAGGTAGTTCGTTAGGTCGATTGCGTCTTGTGGGCCGCCGCCCACTAAGGGGCTGCACCAACCGCGACAAGGTATGTGTTCAGGGCCGTGTAGAGCGCCGCAGCCGCCGTTGGCCCGAGTGAGGCGCCTATACCTGCAGCTGCCTGTGCGCGGGTGTCGTAGTTGGTGGGCGATCCGTCAGTGTCGCGGGCACCGATGAAGATCGGCTGAGCAGGCACCGCGGAACTGGCGACAGTGTTGGTCGCTGCAGAAACGCCGTTCTTGTAGACCGTAGTCAGCGCCGCCGTTGATCGTTCCGCGTGGGTAAGCCCTCGACTATCCGTGACGGTGCCAATGGCGCCGCCCGACGTTGACGCAGCATTGATTGCTGCAAGGTACGTATCCGCAACACCAGACCGGCGCGGTATGATGGCCGATATGCCGCTGTTGAAACTACCGATGGAGTACCCGTCGCCCTGTACGTTCTCTGTGCTCCATGAGAACAGCGAGGCGCTGTCCAGCGCATACTGCACCGCCTCCGTGCTGGGGGTGTACTGCGTGCTCAGGTACTGAGTGGTGCCGTTAAAATCGTACCCGCGATCAGCCGTGAACGTCGGGCTGTTGACCGGGCTGAGGTTGTGCGCGTCCTTGATCCAGTTGCGCTGCCCGGCCTGCTCTGTTTCCGCTGCCATGACGTAGAAGGCATCGAGCTTCGACCATACCCCATCCGCCTTGAGCGACTTGATGAGGTTGTTGATCAGCGTCTTTCGAGCTGCACTCGGCGGGGTGGAGAACCGGGCAACGAGCGCCTCTGTCTCAGGCTCTGGCATATCGCGCGGCAATTCGGTCGCCGTGATGATCGCCGTCTCGTAGTAGACCGTGCTGCTGGCGTTAGCGGACGTGTCGCAGTAGAGCGTGGCCTTGATCCCGGTCGAGTTTGACGGAACCGGGCACGACAGGAAGCTCCAGAGCCAGCCATCCTCCGCGCCGGTCAATGCGCCAGAACGCTGCGTGACGCTGACGCCGTTGTTGATCGACAAACCGATGCGACCGACGCCGCCAGCACTTCCGGCGGGCACATACATCTTGACCCCGAGCGTCACCCAGCCGGCCGCAACGGCGATGGCGAGGTTCGGCGCTGAGATGAACTGCTCCATCCGACCGCCAGCAGTGGTGCCGGTGAACTTGAGTGACCGGCTGGCATCGACGGGTTTGATCGTGCTTTCGACAGCCACGGTGGGCGAGGCAAGCAGGTTCCAGTCACTGCCGGCATCGCCACTGTCGAGCAGATTGTCGAAATGCCCGTCCCCCAGCAGGTTGGTCCCGTTGGTCGCAAGCCCTGCCGGGGTTGGCGTAAGGAGCGAGGGGCGTGCGCCACGGTAGGCATTGATCAGAATGGGCCGTAGGAACGTGTTGCCGGTGGCATTGGCATGCACGTTGTCGTCGTAATAACCTGATGGCTTGCCCGCCGCGTTCATCGCCGTGAAATAGTCGGGCTGCACCATGTCGCCGTAGTCGGCAAACAGGGCGAGGAAGTCAGGCATCCGACCGTCGATGGTCGTATCGTCGCGATACGAGTAGGGCAGGATCGCCGCATGGGCGGCAGTCGGATGAGCGAGCCGCACCGGGTCGAGCCCCATCAAATACTCACCACGGTAGGCGTTGCCGTTGGTCAGGTTCGCGCCATAGTTCCAGAGCACCAGGGCCGGCGATATGGCGTCGATGATCGCGGCTCGTTTTGCCCCAAGGAAGAACGCTGGGACCGTGCCGACATAGGATGCGTTATAGACCTTGATCTTGCGCGCACCGGAGCCCGTCTGGATGGTCACCGGGGCATCGTAGGAGGTCGGCGTGGTCTGGTTGACGAGGTAGTATTCGACCGTATGGGTCGGATGCTCAAGCCCAAGGTCCACCGCGAAGAGGTAGATGGTTTCGTCGGTGGCATTGCCGCGACTGTCACCGAGCACGAGCAGAACAGCGTCACCCGCCTCCTCAACAATGGCCTTCTTGAGCGGGCTGAAAGAGCCGAGCACCCCCACGCCCTCAGATGGGGCAGCAGCAACCGACCGCAGCAGCGGCGAGGTCAGCCGACTGGTCAGCGGCTGGGTGAGCTTAGCCACTGAACACTCCGCAGGAGACGCCCGCCGGGCGGCTGAAACGATACGTGCCGGGCGCAGTGATCTGCACCGCCGGCTTGCCCCGGTTCAACTGATCGACGCGGAAGTATTGCCCGGCATCGTCCTTCAACTGGATATCGACGCGGGCGCCCGGCTCCACCGCGGTGCCGGCCGCGTCCTTGAGACACACGGTCAGGGGCGTGCCGGCGGCAACCACCACGTCGCTCGAGTTCGCGAGCGTGGTTCCGACTGTCAGGATGTTCGTCGCCATAGCGTCCTCTTTCTCAGTAGCCGACCCGCCGGAACGGCGCGAGCAGCGCGTCCACGGCGTAGGGAAGTGCCGAAGTGATGTTGCCGACGTTGACCGCCTCGCGGTTGCTGAACCAGTGCGCCACCAGCAGGTGCATCGCCTGCCGGATCGCAGCGGGCACGTCTGCCGCGGCGCCATACCCGGCCGTCACATCGATGGTCACGGCAGCCGTCTCGGCGAGATCGGTCGGGTACGAATACGCATCCTTGAACTGCACGTAGGAACCGCGCGCATCGTGCAGCAAAGTGTAGTTCGAGCTCGCGACGACGGAAGGCGTCCCGGCCTCGTCGGTCACGTTGACCACCACGCTGGCCGCCGGGAACGGGAGCCGCATGCAACCACTGAAGCTGTCAGCACTGACGCGCCAGGTCTGCGTCATCAGGCAGCGTCCGAGGATCCCCGAATATCCATCGAGCAGCGACGTTGCCGCATCGATCAGCCCGGTGATGAGCCCGTCCTCGTCGGTGTTGTCGGCCTCCACCCGGCAGTTCGCCTTCGCCTCGGCAAGCGAGATGGGCGTTCCGTCGGGCGGCGTGACGAGGACGGGAGCATACATCGGGATCAGGTCTCGACGTTGAAGTGGAAGGCGCCGACCTTGGTGGCGCCGCCCTGGGCGATGACGATCTTGATGCGCTCGCGGGCGATCGCGATCTCGTCGAGGACCGCAACGCCACCCGATGCGTAGAGCGCGGCAACACCAGCATTGGTGTGGGTAGCTGCACGCGGCGAGCGGTGCGCCGTGGCGTTGACGTTCGCCTCGGTCCAGATGCCTTCGCCGGTCGACTCCTTGGTGATGGTGAAGTCCACACCATCGGCGAAGGGATTGGCGCCGCCATCCTTCACGTAGCTGACGCTGTGCAGCTTGCCATTGATCGGCGGGGTGTACGCGGTCGCGACACCACTGCCATCGGTCGTGACACTCACGACGACGCGACGCATGGTCATTGCAGTTCTCCTTGAGTTGGCGCCGGAGCGCCCGGGTTCGAGGCTGGCTGGCTGTTACGCCTCGGCCTTCCCCTTGCGGCTGGCCTTGTTCGCCGGAGCGGCGGCAATGGCCTTGTTGGGATGATCCTGCGCAGCCTTCTCGGCGGGCAGATCGACACGTTCGACGCGGCCCGGCAGCGACTTCAGCATCTGCTGGCCGAGCGTGTCGCTGACTTCAAATTCCTGCCCGGGGCGGAGGCTGTCGGCCTGCACCGAGGACACATGCACCTGGTCAAGGGCTCTGAGTTTCATGGTGTTCTCCTTCGGCTCAATAAAGCGCCGGCCACGATGGGCCGACGCTCGGTTTCAGCCGAAGGATCAGGCGGCGATGGCGTCGCCGAAGTCGCCCTTGATGAAGGCTTCGGGGCGATACACGGCGAGGCCGAGACGCTCCTCGGCGCGGATCGTCACCAGGTTCTTGCGGAAGTTGTCGCTGTCCTCGGTCGAGATTTCGACGTTGGCATCCTCGCGGTCGAAGATCTGCGCGCCCAGCTGGAAGGCGCCGGTGAGGAACTTGTCGACAGTCATCGCCTGCGTCTCGACGACCGGCAGACCCCACAGCCGCGGCGTGACGCCGCCCTGCGGATTGGCGAACAGGTAGGCGCCGTCGTCGGTCTTGGTCAGCTCGATGTCCGCCCAGTCGGACGGATGCATCACGATGCCGGTCGAGGGCAGTTCGGCGAGGAACGCCTGCAGCATGGCGAGGCGGATCACGTCGATCTTCGTCAGCGTGCCAGCGGCCGTCGGCACGATCGGCGCGGCGTAAGCCGTGGCCTGCGTGTAGACGCCGTTGAGGTCGGTGCCGGTGCCACCACCATTGAGCAGCTGGTTCTCTTCGACGTACATCAGTCCATAGCGGAGGCGCCCGTCGATGTAGGACTGCAGCATCGGCACGTCGTCGAGGATCTGCTTGGTGGCCAGCACCCAGTGAGCGATCGTCGTCACCGAGGTGTTGACGATATCGAACTTGAGTTCCGACTGCGCCTTCGCCGTGCCGGCCGTTTCCGTCACGGTTGCGGCCAGGTTGGTGAAGCCCGTTTCTTTCACGTACTGGATGGCGTTCGAGCTGGTGCGGCCCGGCGTCAGCAGATCGCGGATGGTCATGCGGCGCGTCACCGGGTTGATCAGGCCCTGGCGGTCGGGAACGATCAGATCGCCGGCAGAGCCGTCGGCATCGGTGGTCAGCGCCGAGATGATGGCCTTCACCGCAACGCTCACCCGGCCCTTGCCACCCGACTTGATGAACGACTTGAAGTCTTCGTGGTCGGTGACGATCTGGCCGTTGCTCTTGCGGGCTTCCGGCTTGTCGCCGCCCCGCTGCACCATCTTCTGCTCGATCTCGGTCAGGCGGGCGGCAAGTTCGTTGTGCTTGATCAGCGCGTCGTCCGCCGACTTCTTGGTCGCCTCGGTCACCTGGCCGAGGTTCTTCATCTCGGTCTGGGCCTTCTCGGCGAAGGTCTTCACCTCGTCGGTCGCGGACTTGAGGTTCGCGGCGAGGGCCTTGAGATCGACTTCGGGGTCGGCGCCGCCATTCTTGCGGCCGAACTCGAAGGCAGTGCCGTGCATCGCCGCGGCTGCAATGCCGAGGCTGATCAGGGAGGTCTTCATGTGATGATGCTCCTTTAGAGCGATGGAAGTTTGAAAGCGCCGAGTATGTCGCTGAGCGACTTGACGGCTTCGAGTTCGCCGGCGCTCTCGGACTCGCTCCGATCGAGCAGATGCTTCAGGCCGCGATTGGCGATGACCGCCGCCTGGGTTTTCGAGAACCCTGCCTCACGCAGGATGCCCTCAAATTCGGGAAGTGTCGGCAGAGTGCCGTGCGCCAGCTTCATCTTCACAGCATCGACGCGGGCGGCGTCGTTGGCCGGGAACGTGACGAGGCTGATCTCCACCAGGTCGAGCTTGGTCAGCGTCCGGATGCCGGTCTTCTCGTCATAGGACGAGTTGCGCACCCAGTAGCCGATCGACAGCCCGGTGACCGCACCAGCCTTCAGCAGGGCCAGCGCTTCCTTCGCCTGCGACACGGCATCGGCCAGCAGGCGGCCTTCGCCGAACAGGCCCTTGTCGTCCTCGGCGAGCTTCTCCCACACGCCGATCGGCGTGTCGGAGCGATGCTGCCACAACACCGGCACCGGGCGGCCCTTGGCCTTGATCTCGCGCAGGCTTTCCTTGAAGGCGCCCTTCGCGACCACTTCCTGATAGGTGTCGACGACGCCGAACACCGAGCCGTAGCCGGTGAACTTGCCATCATCCCCGACGTCCTTGACCTCCAAGTCGAAGTCGCGGACCGCCATCATCGCGTGCTTGAACTTCATCGATCGCTCTCCGATCCGGGACGCGCGGCGTCCGCCAATTGCTTCATCGAGGTCGCCAGTTCGTCGAGGCCGAGCCATGCGGCGAAGGCCGACCGAACCTGCTCCGATGCCGGCGCCGACCCAGCCGCACCGAGCTGGTCGAGGGGCAGAAGGTTCGACTGAACCGTCAGCACATCACCGCCATCCATCGGCGGCAGGTTTTCACGACGGCGCATCTCGTTGCGGGTCATCCAGCCATTCTGGCCACCCGACGCGTAGAGCGTCGCGCGCCCAGCGCTGTCGGCGCGCAGCAGTCCCTCGAGGACGAACTCCGCGTAATAGGTTGCTCGCTCCGCCGGCAGGAGAAGCTGCTTCTTGACCGCCTGCTCGATGCGAACCAGATACGGCCGCAGGCTATAGGTCAGGAAGCCGATGTTCTGCTGTTCGAGACCGCTGCCCCAGCTGGTCGAGTTCTGCGTATGCCCGACCATGAACGGGGGGACGCGATAGATCCTGCAGACCTGCTCGACAGAGAAACCGCGCGCCTCGATCAGCTGCGCGTCCTCGGGGTTCATGGTCAACGCCTGGTAGTCCCAGCCATTGGGCAGCGGCATCACCTTCCCGCTCGCCTTCGACCCCATGAACTCCGCGAACAGAGCCATCAGCTCCTTGCGCTGCTCCTGACTGGACTTGCCGCCGGCACCCTCTTTGGCAAAGCCCGCGATCTGCAGGCCACCTTCGAGGAACTGCACCGCGGCATCCTCTGCCGCGATAGCGCCCCGCAGCGTCTGCCAGGCATAGCTCACCGGCGACAACCCGACGTCGCCGCCAAAGCCAAACCCACGGATGTGGAACACCTTGTTCGCCGGCAGCGTGAAGCTCTTGCCCCGGTCGCTGCCCCGGTACTGCAAGTCGCCATTGCTGTTGCGGGAAACACCAGTGATCGGTGGCAACGGCTCGAGTGCCACCAGCCGATCCCCGAGCCGCTTCTGCTCGGAGAACGCGTTGCCCCACCCACAGACCTGCGCGACCTGCCCTTCCCAGAACTCGGCCGCCGTCTGCCAGGCGTTCGGGCTGTCGTGCAACACGCTGTAGAGCGGATGCTCGTCGGCGACGATGCGCGTGTTCTGATCGACCTTGCGGTAGAGTGGCAGCGGCAGGGTGCCCGAGGTTTCCGACAACAGGCGGATGCACGACCAGGCCGTCGACAGCGACAGCGCCCGATCGAGCGACGGCTTCAACGGCGCGCGCTGCGCATAGGCGGCAGCGGTTTCCTTGTCGTCCCGCCCCGAGAGCTTCGGGTTACCCGCCCAGTTCCACAGCCAGCCGATAGGGTTCACGACGCCAATGCCTTCATCTCGCTGAGGTAGTCACCGAGGTCTGCACCGACGGTTCCCGCCTCAGGATTCCGGCTCATCAGCGACACCGCGTTGAACATCGCCATAAGGGGATCGATCTTCGCCTTGCCGGCGACCTGTTTGGTGATCAGCACGGCATTGCCCCTTTGCTCGACCTTGGCGTTGCTGACAGACCAGGACAACAGCGCCTGGCCGCAATGCTTCAGCGTCCCGTCTTTCAGCTTGCGTTCCGCGCCCCAGATGGCGCCCGAGAGCCGGTAGCCCTGCGACACCGCCACGATCTGATCCATCGTGAAGCCACGTGACACAAGCTCATCGACGAGCGCCGTGATCCCGGCCGGGTCCAACCCGATCGCTGCCACATCCGGCAGCAGACCGGCATCCCGCACCCGCTCGCAGATCTCGGCAAACTCCTCGATGTCCTGCGTCGTGTAGGTGCAGCGGGTCAGGTCGCCGTCCCGGCCGAAATCCTCGAGCCGCGAGACGATGTCCTTGCGCCGCTGAAACACATCTTCATGTGCCCAGGCGTGCCCCCAGGTGATCCATTCGCGGGTCACCTTGTGCCGGCCGATCACCGCTAGCCCAAACAGATCGTCGAGCCCGCCGCCGTCACCAGCAACGGTGGCGACGTCGCAGACCGCCAGCAACGCGTCGAGCGTCCGCACCTCGGTGGATGCCGCCGCCACCCAGTAGTCGGCGCCGGCCCATCGATCGCCGGCAAGCCCGAGGGTGATCTCGATGTTGAGGTGCTTGGCGAGGAACGTCTGCAGCCCGGCGCCGTCGAGCGCTTTCTGCAGCTCCCGCTCCAGCCATTCGGCATTCACCGACCGGCCGAGGTTCGGGTTGGTGATGTAGAAGAACTCGGCCTTCTCATAGGCCTTGCTCGCGACCAGGGTCGCCGGAAATTCGTAGAGCACCGGCAGGAACGCCACATCGACGATCCGACCGTCGCGCACCGCTCTGGCGTAGTCCAGCTTCGCCTTGAAGATCCCCGCCGGCGGCTTGTCGCTCTGCGTCGACAGGTAGATCACGAAGCCTTCGTCGCGGGACGCCTGGCCGCCGGTCGCTTCCTGCAGCATCGCCTCGGCATTGGCGCGCTCACCGAAGAGCCAGAGCTCGTCGATGAGGACGAAGGCGCCCTTCTTGCCACCCACCGTGGCACTTTCGGCAGCGACCACTGTCAGGGTCGCGTTGTTCACGCGGTGCGTGATCTGCTTCAGGTGATCCTGAATGTGCAGCAACTCGGCGAGCTGCGGATCGGCGCGGACCATGGCCGCCGCCGGCTTGAAGCTGTTGTTCGCCACCTCGAGGGTCGGCGCCAGGATCAGCAGCTCCGAGTAGTGCCGCCAGTTGATGATCAACGCCGTGATCATGATCCCGGCGGCGATCGTCGATTTTGCGTTCTTCTTGCTGATCAGCAGGAAGAACTCCCTGATCAGCTGCTTGCCGCTGTCGGCATCGTAGGCGCCGAAGATCGCGCCAACGAAATCGAACACCCAGGGCTCGCAGGCCTGCCCGAAGGTCGGCTGGCCGGCGACATCGACGATGCGCAGCGACTTGAAGACCCGCAGCGCATCCTCGGCCTGAGCCGGGTACAGGGCGCCACACGGGATCAGCGATTGCCTGGCAACGATCCGATCCTGCCAGTCCGGGCAGGCCGTCGACCACTCAACGTCGGCGAACATCAGCCATCCAGCCGCTGGGGCCCGGACCGCGGCGCGTAGATGCCATCCACCTCAGCGGCCGCCTTCTTCCGTGCTTCCTTCTTGCCTTCCTTGTCGGCCGACGAGTTGTCCGGCTGGCTGGCGACCCTCGCGGCGAGACGCGCCAGGTCGCTCTTGTCGAGCCGCTTGAAGTACTTCTCGATAGCCGAGACGTTGCCTGCCTCGGCCTCGGTCATCAGCGACGCCAGTAGCCGGGCCTCGACCCGGGCCCTCGCCTCGACCTTGACCTTGAGCTCCCGAAAATAATGCTTCCGCAAAGTCGGCGGCGTGATGCTAAGCGCGGCCGAGATGCGTTCCGGCGACCAGTCGAAAGCCAGTAACTGTATGACAAGTCTACGCTTTTCGTCGCTCGGCACATGAGCCGGCCGACCACGGCGACCAAACCCCTCTGGGATCGGATCACCGAGCAGGTCAAAATCCTCGCCCATCAGAAAAAAATCTCCGCGTGAGGCAGAAGCCGGTCCGGGAAAGCGGGGCCTTCCAGACTTTCGACCCGCCCCCCCCCTATGTGCGAGGCAGCGCGCGCTCTTCGGACTGGATCAGCCCGTCGTGCACTTCCTTCGACACGGTCTCGATATTGTTGATGTCCCAGAACAGATCCGGGTTGCCCTTGTGCGGCACCTTGTGGTTCGCGACCGGGCTGTTCGGTAGTGGATGCTTGCCGACGCACAGCACACCAGTGCGCTGGCATCGATAGAGATCGCGCAGGAACACTTCGTGCCGCAGCTGGGCCCAGCGCTGTGTCTTGTACCAAGCACGCCACGGCGCCATCACGGTGCGAGACTTGTCCGCCGCCTTGGCATCACCAGGGGCGAACCCGAGGCGAGGCTTCAGCGTCGACATGCGTGACGGCAGGGCCTTGAGCTTCCCCATCACGCCTCCGATGCAAATTTGCAGCGGGACGGTCGGACGCACCTCTGGCCCGGAAATGCGAAACGCGCCGCCGGTTGCCCGTGGCGCGTCTGAGTCCCGATTATCTGTCCCGATATGTGTCAAATTTTTTCCTCAGGCGCAAGCCCCCCTTCATCCCGACACAGGTGACGCGCCGGAATAGTGGACTGTGCGCTCGACATCGTCCCAGGGGTGCTCGGGAGCCAGTGGGCCGAACGCCACATACTTCGTCATTCCGGTGTTGATGTGCTCACGAAGGTCGCTGAGCGCCGACCACCAAGCTGCGTATTCGAGCATGATGCGCTCGAGGTCGTCGACTGAGTGGCCCTCCCACTCCCAATGAAAGCCGATCAGGCCACGGCCGTTCTTCTGGTCGGCGAAGCGGCGAACAGCCTTGCCATTGCCTTTGCGCAGCAGCACGTAGCGACCGCACTGGCCATCCCCCCAGCTGGGGCGAGTGCCGACAAGGCCGTGGCGCCACACAAGCCCGGCCGCGATCGACGTGCGGCTGTCGGCGGCCATGCGTTCCAGCCACGCAACGATAACGCGAGCATCTTCGTGAACATATTTGCCGTCGTTGCTGAAGCCGCCACCATCCACCCGCATCCCTGTTGGGATGTCACCTGAGTGCCCCTGCGGTTCGCGGTCACCGCCGCCCTTGCCCAGCCCCTGCTTTTCGAGCGCCCAGTTCACCAGCCACTCGATATCCCGGCTTTCCCTCATCGCTTCCGTCTTAACAACCTTGCTCATACCCCTGAAGTCCTTCCGGTGCGGGTTAGTAGATAGTTTGGTGAGTGTTCGGTGTGGGTTTTCGCCCGGAAATGCTGGGAAGGTGCGAGTGGTGCGGGTTTATCGCGCCTCAGGCTATGGGAAGAGAAATCACCCATCGCCGCCGAAACCGGTATAGCGGTTAAGGACAACCCCGCACCCCATGTGCGCAGACGCAGGCGAAAACCCGCACCACTCGCACCGCGCAATTGATTTTGCTCACTTATTCCCGATAGACCCGCCCCGAAACCCGCACCATACCCACACCGAACGGTGCGGGTTGAGAAACGAAATCGGCTGTTGACGTGGGGGCGCGGGGTCACGACGAGGGCGCTCCGAACTGCGTATCGTCGGGCGGCAGGTTGTGCAGCCTGATGCCGTAATAGCGCTTCATGCCCTCGATCGAGCGCTTCAGCTTCTCCATCGGCTGGCCGTCGACCGGCACGCGCTTGATCTTGAGCCCGAACGACGTTTCTGATGGCACCGGGTCGACACCGTTGGCGCCACACCATCGAACGAAGGCCTTGTAGAGACTTCGGGCGGCCACGAACTCGCCCTCGCCGGCCGGCAGCACGCAGTCATCGACGAAGGCGCCCACGGCGTCCCTGTCGCGCCGCACGCTCTCGGTGAAGGCCCGCATCTCGGGCGTGATGTAGGGCTTGAGCCCGTTGGCGAGATACTTCTCGATGCCCTCGATGATCCAGTTGAGGATGCCGTCGCGCTCGGCTTCGTACATCGCCATCACCTGGTCGAAGGGCAGGCGCTCGTCGTCGGGGATCTTGGTCTCCCAGTGCACGATCAGGGTGCGTCGCCAGATGCCGTGGTCGGCGCCAGTGATGTTCGGCTCGCCATTCGACAGCATGTGCGCTGTGAAGGTGGTGCGCATGTCGAACAGCCCCTTGTTGAGGTGCCGCACCGGCATGTCGGAGCCCGAGGTGACCATCTTGATCAGCTCCTCCTTCAATGGCTCGCGCTTCGGCACCTCTTCGATCGTCAGCAGCCGCACGCCGGGCAGGCGTGCCCAGTCCGGGCTTGGCTTGTCGCCAGAGGGCGCGTTGTTGCCCGAGATCGAGGCGTAGTTCATCGGCTTGGTGTAGCTGCCCATCGCCCGGCCGACGGCCTGCACGAAGGTGCTCTTCCAGTTGCTGCCGTCGCCGTAGTGGAAGAAGAAGACCTGCTCGCCGGTCATCCCCAGCGCGGTGTAGCCCATCGCCACCTGCAGCAGCTCGCGCTTGGCGGCATCCGGCATGTAGCGCACGAAGTCGGGGTCGAAGTGCGGTCGCCTGGCCGATGGGTCATAGCTGGCCGTCGTCACCTTGGTGATCATGTCCTCCGGCCGGTGCGGCACGAAGTGGCGTGTCACCTTGTATCGGCGCACGTCCGGATCAGGACAGTCGAGGTCGAGCTCGCGCGTGAAGCGCAGCGTCCCGTTCCTCACGTTGAGGGCCAGGTCGTCTACATCCATCTCCTTGGGCAGCACCGTGCGGTGTGGTTCGGCCTGGTCAATCATCGCACGGGTGCGCCCGCGATCACCGGAGCGGATGGCAAACTGGAACCGGCCATGCCGGCGCGAGGCGATCGCCTTGGCGACATTGTCGCCGAGCTTGATCTCGGCCTTCACCGCATCCGGCCGCAGCCGGGCGTTGGGAAACTCGTCACGCAACTGCGCCGCCTTATCGAGGATGGCCTTCTCACCATCGTCAGCAACAATCAGCGCCGCCTCGCGCTTGATCAGCGGGATCAGCTGGTGGGCGCAACGCTCGACGGCATGCTGGCCTGTTTCGACTTCCCAGTGCGTGCCCGTCCAGGCATGCCAGCCCGCCTCGAGCACGTTAAGTACCTGGTCACCGAAGTGCTCGAGCAGGCGCCGCCCGTTATCGGCGTCGTTCTCGTCCCAGCCGGCGCACTTCTCCACGGCCTTCCACTGCTTGCCGGTGAGGAAATCAACGGCATCATCGGGTCCGTCGTCGTTCGCGTGGGGCGGTGGGGTTTCGCCGCGGCCATCACCACTTGGGGGTGGGGCAGCAGGCGCCTCGGCCTTCGGCTTGCGCGGCGCGCGCTTCTTCGGCTCGGCCGCGGCATTGGGGTCGAAAGGTGCATCCTCCACCGGCGCGGCCTTCGCCATCGCCGCCTGCACCCGCTCTGATCGTTTGGTCACGCCGCCCCACCCTCTTCGTCGTTAGGCGTCATTGCCAAATCGTTGAGGTCAGTGCCGGCCGAGCCCTGCGGCACCCACTTGATGTCAAGCGTCGGAAGCGATGGATCAACAAGCCGCGCCCGCTCACGCAACCGACTGGCCCTGCGCAGCCCGCGCTGCACCTTCTCCACTGTGTGCTTCCGTGGCTCGTCGCCGTCACAGAGATAGACCAGCTCATGCACCCAATCTGGGGGAAGGAAGCAGTCGAGGTCATCCATGTTGGGCTGGTCATGAACCGCGCCGCCGTTGATGTTGCGGGCCGCCTTGCCCGCCATGTTGTCGATTGCCACTCCGGCCCAATAGGCCGTGTCCGGCCAGGGGGCGTGCGCAAGGGCGGTAAGCGTGGTCTCGATGCCCTCGCCCATCACCAGCCGAGTGGCACCCGGTGGCGTCACCATCTGGATGGCGCAGCCGCGGTGCGAGCCCCGCACCTTCTTCGACGGCAGTTCCTCGCCCTTGGCGTCGGTCAGGACCAGCTTGCCCTTCGGTCGGTCCAAATCGAGGTAGGTGAGGTGGACTCCGACGAGAGTGCCATCCACTTTCTGAATTGGCGCAATCATCACCGGGCCTTCGTGCAGCCGGCGCTCTTCGTGCCAGTAGCCGAGCTTGTTGCACTTGATGTCGAAGCCGATGGCGTCGGCCCAACCGCGATCAGCTAAACTGATGGAGCCACCATCAATGCCCCTGATGCGCAGGTACTCCGCCACAACATCGCGGCGCAGCTTTTGCACGTTGTAAGCGGCGTTCCAGAGCGCGACGGCGTCGCGCTGCGCTTTGGCGCGCTTGGCGGCCTCAACCCTGTCGCGCTCCTCCCGCTCTCCCCGTCGCTGTGCCTCCAGCCTGGCTTGCTCTTCCGCGGATATTGGTTTGGCCGCAGACTCGCCGGTAATCCGCTCGCACGCCTCGAAGAATGGCAAGTTTTCGGTATGCATCACGAGGGCGATCACATCGCCCCCCTTCTCGCACTGGCGACAGTTCCAGTTGTTCTTTCCGGGATTGATTCCGAACCGGTCTGTGCCGCCGCATACCGGGCACGGTCCGGTCAGCCAACCGCTACCGCGCCGCAGTACCCAGCCCTCCTGACTGGCCCACTGCTCGCAAGTGGTCGAGGTGATGGCGCGATCCCGTAGCACCAACTGTTCGGCAGTGAAGCTCATGCTCCACCCGCCCGCAGCTTCGCCTGCTCGTTGGCCAGGACGTCGAGCACAGTGCCGGCGATCGTGGCCGGCATCACCCGCATCCGGCCCATCACGTTGGTTTCGGCGCGCGCCGAGGCGGCGCGCAGCTCCTCGATCGGCACCCCGTGCTGTAGCGCGATCGAGATCATCACCGCCGTGTCTTTCTGCAGGTCGATGGTCCGCTGAGACAGGCGCCCGAGCTTTTCGGCGACGCTGTCGATGAACACTTCGCCGATGCGGTCGTCGTCGTAGAGCCCGATATTGACCAGCAGCGGCTCGTAGATTTCCTGCGGCGTACCGGGCGACCAGACGTGGATCACCTCGACAGCATAGCTGCGGCGGCGCTCGGGAAGGGGTTCACGCATGGCGCGCGCCCCCGTGCCCGGCCTTGCCCCGCTGGGCCGCCTCGATCTGCCGGTAGCTGAACTCGATGCCGGAGAGTGCCTTGAGGCGCGGGTAGCTCGGGCAGCGATAGAGGTCGGCGTAGCTAAACTTGAAGTTGCGGACGACGTCGTCGAGCACCGCGCCGGTGCGGGCAAAGCGCACCACGCTGTCGATCCGCGCCGGGGTCCACACGAAGGGCACGGGCACGCGCCCCTCCATTCGCGCGATGTGCTTTTCAATGCCGCTTATCACCGTGGTGTGGTCGCGCCCGCCGAGCAGGCGGCCGATCTGCTGCAGGCTGCAGCGTCGGTGCGTGCGCAGCAGCCACATGGCGTGGTGCCGCGCTGCCACCACCAGGGTGTCGCGGGATTCGCTCGCCAGCATCGCCTCGTCGACGCCCCAGCGCCGGGCCGCCAGCGCGATCAGCAGCCGCGACGATGGCAGGGCCATCAGGTCGAGCGGCACCGGGTTCTCGACAACAATGCCGGCGAAATCGGCGGGGCGCCGGCTCTTGCGCGGCGTGCGGCGGCGTGGGTCGTGCGGCATCACAGGGCCTCCCGGTAAGCTTTGGTACGTTCGACTGGCCGGCCATCCTCGAAGCAGACAAAGCGCTCGAAGGCGGCGATCTTTTCCTTGAG
>QLAH01000335.1_pt1 | contig 29957 bp, 43 predicted proteins | sample 4693081 | NCBI WGS metagenome assembly QLAH01 (sample SAMN09425401, study PRJNA476045) | Lake water metagenome, whole genome shotgun sequencing project. | reverse complement strand
TGACGGGCCTGGCGATGCGACGGGGTTGACAGTCGCGCGCAGTGCGGTTCCCGTGCGACACGACATCGCATACCGGCATCCCGAAACACTCGTTATGTGCGCCCGTGCGTCGCTGATCGGAGTCCGCGCGCCACCGTTAGATTCGGGGCCGACTCCGCCCACGCCTATGTAAGGGACACGTGCATGACCGGAACTCCTCGGAAGGCGGTCGCCGAGGCGATCGCGACCTTCCTCTTCGTCCTCGCCATCATCGCGGCGGTGAACAGCGGGAGCCCGCTGACTCCGCTCGCGATCGGCTTCACGCTCGCCGTGCTCGTCTACTCGACGGGGCACATCTCCGGCGCGCACCTCAACCCCGCCGTCTCGGTCGGTGTCTTCCTGCGCGGCGGCCTCAGCATCGCCGACTTCATCTCGTACCTCGTCGCGCAGTTCGTCGGTGGCGCGCTCGCCGCGCTGGCGCCGGCCGCACCAGCCGCGTCGCGGTAGTCGTTCCACTCGATCAGCAGTTTCTGCGTGCCGTCGCTGGCGCTCTGGTGCGCATTCTCGTTGACCGTCGCTCCCGGCCCCACCACCCGCACCCGCGGCGTCGGGTCATAGCCGAACTCGGTTGCGCCGGGGATCACCGTCACCGCGCGGATCGCCGGCTCGAGTTCCCCCACCACCCGGCAGAGCTCGACCGAGATGTTTGGAATGCGATTGCCGAACGGCCCCAGCGGCAACCGCTCGACCACCAGATAGCAGAGCCCGCGATAGGCCGGCGCGTCCGCGCCCTGCTTGGCCTCGATCAGGCTATCGGCCAGCTGCGCCTCGCTGCCGCGATAGAACCGCAGCGATAACCCTTCGGTCGCCAGCACCTGCCCGTCGGCCCAGATCCGCCCGAGCCGATGCACCTCGCCCTCGCAGAGCCCCACGGCAAAGCTCGCGAGGATCGTTGTCTCGCTTTCGGTGGGTTGGCTGGTGCCCTTGCCGCCCGAGGTTTCGGTGGTGACCTCTTCGAGTTCGGTGGCCCAGATGATGTTGCCGGTCACCCGGCTCCAGCCGTAAAGCCGCGCGATGGGCGCGCCCTCGGTCGACCCCTGCAGCCTTATGTCGGCGCCCGCGGCGACCTGGGTCTGCGGCGTTTCGCCGAACAGCATGCCGTCGATCGCCGACCCGGCCAGCGCTCCCAGCGCCCGGCCGATGGTCGCCCCGATCGGTCCGCCGACGGCGCCACCGACCACCTGTCCGGCAAGCGAAAGCGCCAGTGTCGCCATCTACACACCCTCCGGAAACGCGAAGCACCCGACCACGCGCCTGGCCCAACCCTCGGTGAGATTGACCTCCACCACCCCCACCCGCTCCTGGGCGTGAATGAAGCGGATGGGCCCGACCAGAATGCCGCAATGGCGCGGCTGCGCGCCGAGCCGGAACAGCACGATCGCCCCCGCCTCCTGCTCTGCCGTCGCCAGCCGCTCGGTCGCCGCCGCCAGCAGATCAAGCGGATCACGCAGGTCGGCGCGATAGTTCGGCACTTCGGGCAGCACGCCATAAAGGTCGCGCCAGACGCCGCGGATCAGCCCGAGGCAATCGCAGCCGGCGCCCCGCGTCGCCGCCAGATGCCGATAGGGCGTGCCCAGCCAGGCGCGCGCCGTCGCAACGATTTGTTCGGCGTTCATCGATAGAGCGCCCGGCCGTCGAGTTCCGCCCCGGCACGCGGATAGCGCAGCACATAGTCGCTGCCCGGCACATGCGGAAAGCCGCGGAAGTTCACCACATTGGCGAACTTTTCTCGGCAGGTTCTCAGCGACCGGTCGCAGCCGGCGACCAGATCCAATCCATCACCCGCGTCCACCCAGTCCCCCACCGGACTGGAAAAGCCCAGCACGTCCACCCCGCCGATCCGCCGGTGACTGACAATGCCGTCGCGCAGCCCCAGCCGCCTCCCGCCAGTCCAGGTCCCGCGCCCCAGGCTGAACCAGCCCTCCGCTACCGCCTCGATCCCCTCGACCGCCAGCCGAAAGCAGTCGCGCACCGCGCTCACCGTCGCCGTCCCGCGAAAAGCGGGATCGTCGGTATCCACCCCGCACCGCGCATCACCCAGTTCCGCGTCACAGAGCGCCTGATAGAGCCGCCCCCGCGTGCGGTTCAGCGCCTGTTGTCCGCTACGCAGTTCGGCGCGAAACGCCCCATCCTCGCGCGTGATCTCGCCAATCGTCGCCTGCCGCACCAGCAGCCGCTGGCTCACATCGCGCCAATTGACCCGATACGTCTCGACGCTCGCCCCGTCATAGCGCCCGAGCAGGATATCCTCCTCGGTAATGGACTCCGAGCTCAGCACACCGACCACCTCGCTGGTATCGGTTTGTGCCCCCAGCTTTTCCGCTGCCTCGCCGCCATCGAGCAGCGGCAGGAACTCCGTCCCATCAAAGCTCAGCGTTTCGTCGTGATCGGTGAAGCCGAGTGTCACGCCATCGGTCCGCGCCAGCCGCCAGCAGGTCGCAAGCGTCGTCGCGCCACTTTCGATATGCGTCCTGAACCCCAGGTCGAGCGTTCTCATTCGCGCACCTCGATCAGTGGAATGCTCGGCGCCTCGGCCGCATCGAAGCTCGTCAGCTCCACATCCAGTCGGTCGGTATCGAACCGCACCGGCACGTCGAACAAAAACCCCGCCGTCACCGCCGCGCTCACGCCCGGCGCCACATCCAGCGTCACCACGCCCGTCAGCGCGTCGACGGAAAAGTCGGCAGCAGCGAGGGAGGCACCCGCCACCGCCACCAGCACCGAGCCCGAAACCGGCTTGGTGATGGGTCTCAGATACGGGTCGAAATCCGCCCCGTAACGTTTTGTTAAGCTGAACGAAACCGCAACCCCGTCGCCAACCCCGATCGCCTGGTCGAGAGCCGTCGGCGTCGCGGTGCCGTTCGACGAGAAGTCCAGCCCGTCCCGCCACTGGAACGAATGGAACCGCCCCCGCCGCTCCTCGAAGAACGCCAGCACGGCGAGCATGTCGGCCCGCGATTTCACCCCGTATCCGGCGTTGTACCGCCGCCGCGCATGCGCCCACCGGCTGTTGCGTTCCTCGCGGCCGGAAGCTAGCGTCACGATATCGGTTTCCCGCTCCGGCCCACCCCGCGCACCCAGCGCGACGTCGAGCGGAAAGCGCACTGCATGGAAAGCCACAGAAACCTCCATTTTGGTCACACGTGACATGAACCTCTCAGATCCCAGCGTCGGCATCGCCCTGACCTGGTTCTGCGGATATTTGCTATTTCTAGTATTTCTTAGAGCACACCGCGCCGATCGGTGGAGGATGGCGATCGTCGCGACCGCCGCGACGTTCTTGAGTCCATTTGCGCTGATCCTATTGTCGGCCCTGACCTGCAATCAGCCGGGCTGTGGCATCGTTGCGATCGCCGCAATCCCCTACACGTTCATTCTTCTACCTATCCTCGCGGGGATCGCCTTCGTTGCGTTCGACACCCGCCCCGACAGATGGAAGGGCTAACTCCCCCGCGTCCCGCGCTTCACCGCCCGCAGCAGCATCGCCGACAGCTCCGCCTCGCTTGAAGCAAAGCTCCGCGCGTCGCTCGCCGTCACGTTGAACGTCACGTTCACCGCCCCGCCACCGCCGGCGACGCCCAGTCGCCCGTCCGACCCACGCGCCAGCGGCAAAATTGCCTCCGCCCCAGCCTCACCGGCCAGCCCCAGCCCCTGCCCCAGGCCAAAATAAGTCGGCGCCGCCAGCACCCCGCCCTTGGCGAACGGTTTTACCGCCAGCGCCGGATTGGTCGCCGTGAACAGCCCCTCGACCGCCGACGACACCAGCGCCCCAACGGGCTGCAGCGCCGCCTTCAGCGCGATATCGGCAAAGCTCCGCGCCACCTCGCCGAGCACCGAGTTCAGCGATTTCCCATCGAGCACCGCACCGCGAAGCGCCCGGCTCAGCGCCTTGCCGACCCCATCGGCCAGGTCGACGATCCGCTCGAGTTCCACCGACACATCGGTCAGCTCGGGAAACATCTCAGCCATGCCGCACCTTGTCCGGAAACGCCGCCATCAGCCCCGCGAGCACATCCCGCCCCGGCGCTCCACTACGAGCCCGCCCGCTCACTCCCTCGAACGCCGCCGCCAGTTCCCGTGGCGTCAGCCCCCAGAACTCCTTGCTCGATAGCCGCAGCACCCCGAACCCCAGCCGCATCGCCTCAGTCCACGGAAACGCCCTCATGCCGCCTCCCCGAACGTCGCGCGCAGCAGCCGCGCCGCGATCTCCGCCGCGCCCCTGAGCCCGCCCTCGATCGTCATCCGCGCCAGGTCGTCGTCCGTGATGGCGTTGCCGCCACCGCGCAGACCCGCCCCGATGATCGCGGTCAGGTCCCGCGCCGTCACCCGGCCGGACGCAAACCGCTCCGACAGCCCCACTAGGTCCCCGGCCCCGAGCCGCGCCTCGAGCTCCGCCAGCGCCCCCAGCGTCAGGCACAGCACCCGCTCCTCGCCCTCGAAAACCGCGCAGATTTCTCCGCGCTGCGCATTGGCCATGCGTCGCCTCCTGTGTTCAGGTGTGTTCGGTTGTGTTAGCTTGTGTACTAAGTCAGGAGACCATCATGGCCGAGACCACGACCATCACCGTCCGCATTCCCCTCGAGCTTCGCGACAAGCTCGACCGACTGGCCAAAGCCATGGAACGCAGCCGCTCCTATGTCGCAGTCGAGGCGCTCGAGCGCTTCACCGCGCAGGAGTTGGAGATCATCGACGGGCTCGATGAAGCCATGGCCGAGGTTGAAGCCGGGCACTTCTACACCACCGAGCAGCTATCAGAAGAAATGGAGCGCTACTTCGTTGAGGCTGCCGACGAGGCCATGCCGGTGCGCAAGAAGGCAGCTGGCGCCTGATGGACGTCACTTGGTCACCCAAGGCACGGCTCTCGCACGCCCGCATCTACCAGTACATCTTTCAGACCAACCCGCACGAAGCCATGCGGGTTGGTCGTCGAATTCTCGAAGGCGGGAACGCCCTTGCCCTGACTCTGACCGGCCGTATGGGCCGCACGCCGCGGACCTATGAGAAGTCTCTGACCGACATCAACTACATCCTGCAGTATCGGCTGCGCCGTGGTGGCCAGGAAGTTGTTATCCTGGACGTGATCCATTCGCGTCGCAACTGGCCAGCCGGCGAACCGCCGCCCGCTTAAGCCGCGCTGAACCCCAGCTGCCCCGCGCTCTCCAGCGCCAGCTCGAACGTTACCTCGCCGGCGTGATCCGCCGCAAACTCCAGCGCCACGATCTGGAACGGCCCTTCCACCGTGCCGAAATCGGGCAGGATCAGCTGCCAGTTGCGGATCGTCCCGGCAAAGAACAGCGAGCGGATCGTCGCGTCCGAACTCGCGTCCTTGAAAATCCCCGAGCCCGCCACTGCCGCCCGCTTGATGCCGCCACCCGCCAGCAGCTCGCGCCACCGTCCGGCGCTCTCGGCGTCCGTCACATCGATCGCCGCCGCATTGAAGGCGAGGCTCCGCGTGCGCAGCCCCGCCACCGTCACGAAACTGCCCGACCCGGTCTCGTCGAGCTTCAACAGCATGTCCTTGCCGCTCTCGGCCGCCATGTCAGGTCCTCATCAGTTGGGTTCAGAGAAAAACTTCAGCGCCACCGCCGCCCGGGCCTGCCCGGTTTCGAGGTCGATCGCCGTGTCGGTGCGCTCATGCGACCGGTGCGTCACCTGCACCCCGGATGCCGTCAGCCCTTCGGCCACCGTTACCACCCGCTCGGCAAGCGCCAGCGCCGCCTTGCGGCTCGGGTCGGCCGCCCAGCAATGCACCGCGACGCGATGCTCGAACCCCGGCGCCTCATCGCCGTCCCGAGCCAACAGGTCATGCCGCGCGATCACCAAATACGGCGCCACCGCCCCCCGCCCAGGCGCATCGAACACGCCGACATCGGCGAGGCCGGGATCATCCTTCAGCGCCGCAACGAGCGCGGCCTGCAGGGCAACAATCGGATGGGTCATGGCGCGTTGCCACCCCCACCCTCAATCCCTCCCCACAAGGGGGAGGGAGTCGATGTGGAGCTGCATGTGCCACTGGTCTCCCTCCCCCTTGTGGGGAGGGTAGCGCAGCTTGTCGGCGTGCCGACTAGCGCAGCTGGGGTGGGGGTGAGCCACACGCTCCACGACAAACTCATCCCGCCATCCCCCGCTCCTGGCACGTGCAGCTGAGCCAGGTCCGCCGCCCGTCCATGTCGGCGACCCCCACCACCTCGAGCCACCGCCCACGCCAGCCGAACCGATCGCCGACAACCACGTCCGTCCGAAACCGCACCACCACAGAGTGGCTCGCCTCCGCCGTCCGCCCATCGCCCGCCATCGCCAGCCGCGCCGAAAGCGTCCGCACCCGCGCCCACAGCGAACTCACCGTCATGAACATGTGCGTTACCCCGCCCTCGAGTTCCGACGTATCCACCCGCCGCTGCAGCGACACCCGGTCGGTCAGCGCACCCAGCATCGGGGCGTTCACAGCCGCACCTGCCGGTAGGGCGAGAGCATCTGCCCGAACCCCGGCGGGATCACCGCGCCCGAGCCCCCCACCAGCACGGCGTCGCGGTGCTCGAACCAGTGCGCCACCAGCGCCAGCACCCCGCGCTTCAGGTCCGACGGCACGTCGATCGCCGCGCCGAACCCCGCGACATAGTCGATCTCGATGCCGAACCGCTCGCGCAATACCGGCATGCCATCCACTGTCCGCGGCAAAAATCAGCCGCGCCGGCGTCACCGCGGTCGGCGCCTCGAACTGCGCCAGCGGCACCAGGTGGTCGTCGCCCTGCTCGTCGAAAGCCGTGATCGCGGTCAGGCTCACCAGCGGCGACACCGGAAGCGCCACCACTCCACCCTCCGGCCAGCAATCGAGCACCAGCCGCCAGCTCTGGGTCACCAGCGCCCGCCCCGTGATGCTCTCGACATGCAGCCGCGCCGCCGACACCAGCGTCAGTACCAGCCCGTCATCCTCGTCCGCATCGAGCCTGAGAAACGCCTTGGCCTCGGCAAGCGAAACCGGCTCCTCCGCGGGCCCCGCGAGAAGGTAGGAAATCATCGGAAGATCCTGGGTTTGAATCGAAGAGGGGCGCCCGCAGGCGCCCCAGCCACAAACACTGCAGCGCGAGACTGAAGTCCGTCAGCCTGAGTCGAATGAGGCGGCGTGCCGAGCACCGGAGCGGAACGTACTAGAGGTACGTGAGCACCGGAGCGCAGGCAGGTCGCGTCAGTCGGCCAGGATCACGGATTTCAGCTCGCGCTGAACTTCAGCAGCTTGATCGCGTCAAAATCCTGCACGCCGCCGCCGACGCGCTTCGTCGTGTAGAACAGCACGTAGGGCTTGGCGGTATACGGGTCGCGCAGCACGTTCACCCCGGTACGGTCGACCACCAGATAGCCGCGGCGGAAGTCGCCGAAGGCGATCGGCGTGGCGGCCGCGGCGATATCGGGCATGTCTTCGGCTTCGACGAGGTCAAACCCCATCAGCGTCGCCTTGCCGCCTGCGGCGCTGGCCGGCTGCCAGAGGTAGTTGCCGTCGGCGTCCTTGAACTTGCGCACCGCGCCCTGGGTCTTCCTGTTCATCACCCAGTTGGCGTTCTGCCGGTAGCCGGCCTTCAGCGTGTAGACGAGGTCGATCAGCTTGTCGGATGGGTCATCGGTCGGCCAGGCACCACTCACCCCGGTGGCGAGGTACCCGATCCGGTCCCAGATCCAGCTGCCCTCGGCCACCTGCGTTTCCTGCAAAAACCCCTTGGGCTTGTTGGTGCCGTTGCCGTTGACGAACGCCGCCGTCTCCTGCTCGGCGAACGCCGCGTTCACTTCCTCGGCGAGCCAGGCGCCGACATCCACCGCCGCGTCGTCGAGAAACGCCGCCGTCGCCGCCGGCATGGCGTAGAGCTCGGCCGTCGGGAAATCGAGCGCATCGATGGTCGGCGAACTGGTCTCGGTCCGCGCCCCGGTCTCCGCCACCCAGCCCGTCGCCGGCCCGGTCAGCGACACCGGCTTCTTGTAGACGCTCGACGACACCGCCCGCACCGACGCAATGGCGCGGATCGGCGACACCGCCGTCAGCCGGCGGGTGATCTCGTTCTCGGTCTCGGATGGCACCAGGTATCCGCCATCGGGATTGGACCCGATCGACAGCGCCTTCTCCTCGCCGCGCTTCACATAGGCCGAGAACGCCTCCTTGTAATCGTCGCCCGCCTCGGGACGCCCCGCCTCGAGCGCCGGGCGCGAACGCTCCAGCGCCACGCGGTCCATCGCCGCCTTGGCGCCATCGAGCGCGGTGTTGAGCCGCCCCAGCTTCTCCTCGGTCAGCGCGTCGGCCGAGCCGCGACGCTCCAGTTCGGCGAGGCGCCCGTCATTGGTGCGCTTGAACTCCTCGAACGCCCCCATGAACTCGGCGAACATGCCTTCGGTATCGCGCGCGCCAACGCCCGCTGCCGCCTTGTTTTCAAGGCGGTCGGTCACAGTATCGGTCATCGATTTTCCCTTAGTGCTTCAGAAGCGAAATGGCCGCCCGGAGTGCCCCGTTGACTTGCGACCGGTTAAGCGGGGCCGGAGCCTCCGCCGCGATCCTGGCCTCGGCCAGCATCGGAAACGTCACGACGGAGATCTCCCACAGCTCCACCGCCCACAGCCGCCGGTGCCCCGTCCCGGCATCACGCGTGGCCCGCACCGTGCGAAAGCCGATCGACAACCCATCGATCGCCTTGCGCTCGATCAGCGCCCGCAGCGCATCGGCCCTCGGCACCCCCGGCACCAGCCGCCCCTCGACCCACAAGCCGTAACCATCCTCGCGGGCCACTTCCCAGTTGCCGATGGGCTCCTTGGCATCATGCTGGAACAGCATGCGGAGCGTGTTCGCCCCGCGCCGCGCCAGCGATTTGCCGAACGCCCCCGGCATCACGATATCGCCCGCGTCATCCAGCCGCCCGAAGGCGCTCGCGTACCCCGCAAACCGCCCGTCCGCGTCGATCGGTATCGTCCCCATCAGCGCTTCACCGCCGGGCGCGGCTTCTGCGCCGGCCCCGTCGGCTTCGCCAGCGTCCCCGCCAGGTTCCAGGCAAACTGCCGGAACACCTGCTGGCTATGGTCAGACCCCTTCTTGCTCCCCAAGATCACTTCTCCCGCCGAAACAGTTGATTGAGCTGCGTGATTTCCTTGACGAAATCATCAAACCGCCGATTGGCCGCCACGAGTTCCCTGAGGCTCCACGCCAGCAATGCCGTCGCGCCGCTGGCCCAAAGAAACAGCGCCACATGCGCCAGATCGCCCCGCGTCACGACCGATTTCGTGAGCTCGTCCATGGTGGTTCTCCTGCTTACGGAAATCCGCGCCGTGTCTGCTCCACCCCCTCCATCGCAAGCTGGAGAGGATGGGCGTTCAGTCCACCGTGCGGCCAACATCAATCCTTCTCCCGTTTACGGGGGAAGGTGCCGGCAGGCGGAAGGGGGGAGCGACAAGCTCCGGTTGCAGTCGGTCAGTCACCCCATCGGGTCGATCGAGAAAACCGCGAATCGTTCGCTGATCAGGTCGACCCTGTAGTGAGTTGCAGCATCCCAGCCGGTCCGCGGCACCAGATAGAGCGACCGTCGCCCGGGAAACTGCAGTACGCCGCAATCGGAGCTCAAGTCCTCGATCCGCGACGGAAAGAAACCGTACCCCGACTGGAATTTTGCCACCGTAGTGCCGTCCGGTTCGACAAAGCGCGACCAATAGACGAGGACCGGAGCGTCCTCGCGTGCCGCGAAGGGCAGCAGCAGCCGGTCGAGCACGGACCAGGCGGCAGGGCTGATGGCAATGTCGTTGATCTGCAGCATCGCTTCCAAGCTTGCGTCCCCGATGAACCGGCCGCAAGCAGCGGGCCGCCTAAACCCCCAGCATCGCCCGCTTCTCGGCGTCGCTCAAAAATTCCGCGCCACCCACGCGCGCCCATAGCGCCGCGCGGTCCTCGGCCAGCGCTTCCACCCCATCGACATCGGCAACAAGCCGAACCCCGCCGAACCCCGCCCCGAGCCAGAAGCTCAGGTCGTCCGCCACCCGCATCACCAGCGGGATCACCGTGCTCCGCCAGAACGCCCGGTTGGCCTCGGCGTAGTTGGCGTAGGTATTGTCGCCCGGTATCCCCAGCAGTTGCGGCGGCACGCCGAAGGCCAGCGCGATCTCCCGCGCCGCTGCGTTCTTCAACTCGACGAAATCCAGTTCCGCCGGCGACAGCGCCATCGGCTTCCAGTCGAGCCCGCCCTCCAGCACCAGCGGCCGCCCGGCATTGCTGGCGCCCTGGAAATTCGCCTCGAGCTCGCCCTTCAGCCGCGAAAACTGCGCCTCGGTCAGCCCGGTATCGGCCGTGTAGATCAGCGCCCCGCTCGGCCGCGCCGCATTGTCGAGCAGCGCCTTGTTCCAGTCCGCCGCCGCGTTGTGGATATCGAGGCTCTGCGCCGCTGCCTCGAGCGGCGCCATGCCATAGTGGTCGTCGAGCGGATGGAACAGCCCCAGGTGCAGCACCTCCGCTACCGGCCGCGCCTCGAGGCTCAGCTGCCGCGTTCGCCCGCCCGCCGTATAGCCGTACCCCACCGGATGCCCGTCGCGCCCCAGCGCCACCCGCACCCGATCGGGCCGCAAGGCGTAGATCGCCTTCACCTCGCCATCGAGCGACACCGCCTCGAGATAGGCATTCCCCGCCGTCAGCAGGTAGGCATAGACCGCCTCCAGCAGTTCCGCCCCGCCGATCCGCGGGTTCGGCCGCGCCAGCAGCGAAGCCAGCGGATGCTCGGCAAGCTTCCGCCCGCCCTCCTCCACCACCAGCGGTACCCTTGTGGCCGCCTCCGCCACCATCCGCACGCAGCGATACACCACCGGGTTCTTCATGAACCCCGCCCCGGCTAGGCTCACAAAGCCCCGCCGACTCCAGCTCGCCTCCCCCAGCGCCGCCATCGAAACAAAACTATGCATTGCCTTGCGTTCCGCAGGCGCCGCCACCCCGCCAGTCAGGCGGGTGAACCAGTTGGGCATGGGTGAGATCCTTGAAATGAACCGGCCGAGCCGGTATGTAGTAACGTTGCTACATCAGCGATGGAGTTCGCCATGAACGCCCAGGGCAAAATCAGCGCCAAGGTCGCCGCAAAGTCTGCTGGCACGGCAAAGGTGACAACCATGACCAGCCGTGAGTTCAACCAGCACACCGGCGCCGCCAAGACAGCCGCCGACAACGGGCCGGTCGTCATCACTGACCGCGGCAAGCCAGCCTATGTCCTTCTCAGCCATGCCGAGTACGAGCAGTTGGCCAACAAAGGTCAGTTCATCAGTATCGCGGAAGCCCTGGCCGACACCGGACCCGATGGCGACTTCCCCTTCGAGTTCGAGCGGGCTCGCGGCCTCGCGCGGGACATCGATCTTGGCGAGGACTGAAGGTGTACTTGTTCGACACCAACATCGTCTCGGAACTCCGTCGCCCCCATCTGACACACCCGTCGGTGCTGGCCTGGAGCAAAGGAATCTCGCAGGACGACGTCTATGTCTCGGCAATCACGCTGTACGAGCTTGAAATCGGCACAAGGAAGGCCGAGCGCAAAGGTGGTGACTATGGCCAGGCCTTGCGCCGGTGGATGCGAGCTCACGTCCTGCCGACATATCTCGAACGCACCTTGCCTGTTTCGGTGGAGATCGCGTTGAGAGCGGCCGAGATGGATACGATGCCTGCCGATGAGACAGCAGATCGCATCATAGCCGCGACCGCCGCTCTGCACAGGCTGACGATCGTCACGCGCAATGAAAGGCACTTCGCCGATTGCGGCGTTCCCCTGTTCAACCCCTTCACCTAAACGCTCCTGATCCGCGGCTCCCCCCGCTTCAGCATCAGCTCGGTCAGCGCCCACACCAGCGCATCGACCCGGTCGGGCGAGTGCCCCTCGCTGAGCCCGTCCGCGCCGAAGGCGCACATCTCGTCCTCGAGCGCCGTCAGCCCGGCCGCATGCGACACCCGGCCGCCGGCGTATAGCGCCGCCACCGGTTCGGCGCGGACCCACTTGCCCTGCCGCGCCCGCACCTCTCGTACCGGTACCTCGCGGTCGACCTGCGCGATCACCGCCCGCACCATGTCGCCGCCCTGGTTGGTCTCGGCGACGATGCAATCCGCCTCGAACTCGTGGAACGCCGCCACCGCCCGCCGCGCCCAGGTATCGGGATGCGCCGGCCCGAAACTCAGGTCCGCCAGCACCACCGCCTCGTCGCCGCGCCGCGCCGCCACGACAATCCCGCAGCGATCAGAGTGCTTGTGCCCGGTCACCGGCGGATCAACCGCCACCACGCACCGCTCGCGCCCAGTTCCGTCACCCCGCCGGAACATGCCGCGGCTCCAAAGCGCATCGGGCAAATCCTCGATCAGCTCGCCCTCGAGCTCCTGCCGCCCCAGCACCGATCCGGCATAGCGCGCCACGATCGCCGCCATGAAGGCATGCGCCAGGTTGTTGCGGTTCGCTGATGTCGGCATATGCGTCATCACCGTCTGCGGGTCGGCCATCAGGCGCTTCAACAGAGGCGTTGAACGCGGGGTCGTCGTCACCATCTGGCGCGGCCGGCTGCCGAGCCGCAGCCCGAACTGCAGCATGTCCCAACTGGTGATCGCCTTCGGCCACTTGCCGAGTTCGTCGCACCAGGCTGCGGCAAACTGCGGCCCGCGGAACCGTTCCGGGTCGCCCGCTCCGAGGATCATCCCCTGCACCCCGTTGGGCCAGTAGATGTCGTGCCCACTCACTCGCGGCCGCGTTTCTTTGTCGTGCACAACCAGCAGGCCGCTTGGTCCACCCACCATCACTTGCCGCGCCTCGATCATCGACGCGCCGACAATGGCAATGGGCGACACCTGCTTTTTGACGAGGCCCTTCACCCACTCGGCACCGGCACGCGTCTTGCCCGAACCGCGACCGCCCAGCAGCAGCCAGGTCGTCCAGTCGCCGGTGGGCTCGACCTGCGCTGGGTTCGCCCAGAAGCCGTTCCAGATTTGGCTGACGTCCCGGCACTCATCTTCGGTCAACCCCTCCGAGATCCGCCGCCCCGTCGAAAGCGCGACGGCAAGGTCGTCACTGGAGCTTGAGTTCATCGATCCGTCGCGCGATTTTTTCTCTCAGTTCGGTCATTTCCTTGGTCTGCCGCGCGCTACGCGGCGCGGAGCCGGCTGTCTTGTCTCCCAGTCGCATCAGGTCGTCGAGCGTACTCGCCAGCCGCATCAGCACGGCAGCTTCCTTTGTCGCGTCGGCCAAATCCAGCGTCCCCATCCTGTCGATCTGCCGCTCCAGTGCCCAGAACAGGCCATCGAGCAACAGGCTCCGATCCAGCGCGTCGTCGCGCTCCGGCACGTCCCACTTGTTCGCCTTGATGCGCCGGGCAAGTTCACCGCGGCTGATGCCGAATTCCCGGCAGATCGATACCCGGGTCCGGTCGCCGGCCTCGACCGCCACGCGGACCAGATCCCACATCGGTGCCTGCTCAGTTTCGGACACCGCGCCTCCGTGACGAAAAGCCTCATGGAGAGCACCGCCCTCCGTACCCACTTCTGCTACCATGCACCAAACCTATACGATCCCCGTCACGCGGGGATAAGTCGGACGGCGCTTTGTTTGGAACCGCAGTCAGATCAGAATGTTGCAAGCAAGGCTGCACGTTTCCGACGAGCAGAAGGTAGATCGAGAGAACGGTGGCGCGTTAACCGCTTAACTCCGATACTTGAAGTAATTCAGTACCCCTGCCTTTTCTCCGCCGTCAAGTGCTGATACCGGGTAGCGTTGTCATCACAATACCGGAGGTGAGGTTCGTCTCACCATGCCCAAGTTCACCAAGCCGTCGAGTTTCGACATCATCGCGCGGATGAAGCAGCTCACCGCCACCGAAACCGACGCGGCGCTCGCCCGTTACCTCGGCATCACGCCGCCCGCGCTGGTGCAATGGCGGGTCAAGAACATCATGCCGATGACCTACTGCATTCAGGTCGCCGAGCAGACCGGCGCCAGCCTCGACTACATCTACCTGGGCATCGAGCAGGAGGCTCGTCAGCTCGGCGAGACCATCGATCACCTGCTGCTGGAACTCGCCCTGCAGCGCCGCCTGCCCGAAATCGGAGCCCAGCTGGCGACCCTCGTCGCCGGAGATTATGCTACCATGTTCAAGTCCGCATCGACCAAAGCCCAGCGCTCGCGCCTCTCCGTTGAAGCCATGGCGCTCCTCATCTGGCTCGAACAGAAGGGTGGCGAGGCGGAGGATGTCGCGGTCCAGGCCGAGACCGTCAACGAAGCCATCCGCCACGGCCTGCTGCAGCGCGTCACCGCCGGCAGCGACGGCGAACTCCTCGTCCTCACCCCCGCTGGCACCGACCTCGCGAAGGCTAGCCAGTAGACCCGTCGACCTCGGCAGCCCGGCCCTTCGGCTAGGCCGGCGACACCGGACCTTGCGGAGCGGAACCCTCTGCCTGCCGCTTGCCGCTCACGGATGCCGCCCTGCCCTTCAGAAACGCGACATCCGAAGCTGACTGCGACAGCGCGATCGCGGTTTCATAGGCGGCGAGGCTCTCGTCGAGCTTTCCATCCCGCGACAGCAGTTCGGCCCGGGCGGCGTGATAGGGCTGGTAGGCGTGCAGCTCGGGCTCAAGGCTGTCGAGCACCGCGATGGCCTGCACCGGCCAGCCGGCCTCCGACAGGGCGACGGCCCGGTTCAGCCGCACCACGGCGGTCGGCTCGAGGCGCAGCAGGCTGTCGTAGAGCAGCACGATCTGCGCCCAGTCCGACCCACCGTCGGCCACATGGCAGGCGGCGATGGCGGCCTTAATCTGGTAGGGCCCGGGGGCGCGCCGCCACATCGCGGTCTCGATCAGCGCCAACCCGGCCTCGATCCCCGCCCTGTCCCAGGCCGCCCTGTCCTGTTCGGCGAGCGGCACCGTCACGCCGTTGGCATCGGTGCGGGCGTTCCGGCGGGCATGGGTGATGAGCAGCAGCGCCAGGCACCCCTCGATCTCGGCATCGTCGGGTCGCAGCCGGTTCAGCAGCCGCGCGAGGAAGATCGCCTCTTCGGCCAGGTCGCGTCCGCTGCGGGGGCCGGCGGCGTAACCCGCGGTGAAGATCAGGTAGATCACGGCGAGCACCGATTGCAGCCGTTCGGCCCACGCCTCGGGGCCCGGCACGGCGTAGGGGATCTGCGCGGCGGCGATCTTGCCCTTGGCGCGAGACAGCCGCTGCCCCATCGTCGGCTCGGCATCGAGGAACACGGCGGCGATCTCGGTGGTCGACAGCCCGCCGATGGTGCGCAGCGTCAGCGCCACCTGCGACTTCGGCTCGAGCGCCGGGTGGCAGCAGGTGAAGATCAGGCGCAGCCGGTCATCGGGAATGTCGTCGGGGTCGTCTTCCAGCTCGTCGCGGGTCAGCGGGCGCAGGTCGTCGACCTTGCGGGATTCCGACTTGTGCTGGCGCACCCGGTCGATGGCCTTGCGGTAGGCCGCCTGCAGCAGCCACCCCTGTGGCGAGTGCGGCAGGCCATTGCGCCCCCAGTGGGTCACCGCGGACACCATGGCGTCCTGGAGGGCTTCTTCGGCCAGCTGGAAATTGCCCAGCCGAGCGATCAGGGCAGAGAGCAGCCGCCCCCGGTCGTCGCGGGCCAGGCTATCGAGAGCCCGGAGAGCGGCGACGGCACCGGAGGCGGCCGAGGTCATGTTACTGTGCTGCCGGATTGTAGGCCATCAGCGGGCGCACCTCGATGGTGCCCCAGGCGGCCGATGGCACCATGGCGGCGTAGCGCAGGGCGGCGTCGAGATCGGGCACCTCGATCACATAGTAGCCGCCGAGGTGCTCGCGGGTCTCGGCGAACGGCCCGTCCATGGTCTCCACCTTGCCGCCGCGCAGGCGAACCGACGTCGCTGTCTCGATGCCCTGCAGGCCTTCGCCCGACACCAGCACCTGGTCGGCCTTCATGCGCTCGTTGAGGGCAAAGAAGCTTCCCATCATGCCCTCGAAGTCGGGGGTGCCATAGGCGGGTTCGAGGCTCGGGTCGTTGTAGATCAGCAGCATGTATTGCATCGGATTGGTCCTTGTTTGGAACGTGTGAGAGACTGGCCTTGCAGACGCAAGGGGTGCGGAGGGCTGAGGGATCAGAAGCCGGTGACGATGCGCACCAGGGCGACGGTCAGCACCAGCACGGCGAGGATGTTGGTGCCGTTGCCGACGTAGCGCAGCGGGTGCCCGGCATTGTCGATCTTGAGGCCGAAGGGGTGAGCCAGCCGGCCGATCACCAGCAGCGCCCCGGCGGCGTGCAGCCACAGCGCGTCGGTACCCTGGGCCTCGGCCAGGATCATCAGCACCAGGATCAGCGGCACCCATTCGATGAAGTTGCCGTGCTGGCGGATCTTCTGGAGCAGCTTCATGTCGCCGGCATCACCGATCGAGCAGCCGATCGCGGAGCGGATCGAGGTCACGCGGATCCACAGGACCAGCCAGATCGGGATCAGGGCGATTGCGTAGAGGGTCGTGGTCGTCAGGGTCATCTCAGTTTCACCAGTTTGGGTTCAGTTATGTCCCAAGGACGAAAGCTGCCGCGGCGTTTTCGACATGGGGCGAATCTTTTTCGAGATTTTTTTCATCGGCCGTCGATTGGCCCTCCGAGGCCCGTCTCCGTCGCACGCCAGACAGCGAATCTGCTGCCCGGCGCCAGAACAAGTTCCAGCACGGCTGATATTCGAACCACTGAAAATACCGATCTTTCCCGCCTCCCTGTGTCGGCGGCGGCATCGACCTTGCGCCAATGCGCGCTGATTGGACGGACTTATCCCCGCCCCGCGCCCCGCGCGTAACTGTGGACGCAAAAAATCCCGCGCGAGGCGGTCTCACGCGGGATTTCCAGTTTGGCAGTTCTTGGGAGCTGCCTATGCGGTGTCGGGGTCAGACGCGGCTGAGACGGACGGTCTGGCAGAACACGCCCATGCAGCCGTTGACCTTGAGGCTGTCCTCGCCGGTCAGCACCATGGTGCCGTCGTAGATGTCGCCGCCCTGCATGACCGTACCGGTCCACTGGTTTTCAGCCGACTGCTTCCCCTGGACGATCACCTGGTTGAGGTACCCGATGTTCTTGTCGTCCTTGTCACGCAGCCAGATCAGGCGCGCGCACAGGGCGCCTTCGGCGCAGCTGGTGATCTTGTAGCGGCTCTTGCCGTCATGGGCCTGCCAGATGCCGGTCGGGTCGGCGGCGACAGCGAGGACGGGGGTGGTCGCGAGTGCCAGGGCGAGGATGCCTGCGGCGATTTTCTTACCGGGATGCATGGGCAATTCCCTCCTTGAGAGATGTGGGTCGGTTTCGGGTTTGGGTTCTGGAGACCTATATGGACTGTGCGGCTGAATCCTGAATAACCCCACTGTTCATCCACCGTTCAGGAAAGTGGCCAGAACCCCGGCCAAATATGGCAACACTCCTGACTTTCCCGGCTATATCAACCGTTCAGCGCCCATTCGGTTGCCTTAATTCATGCCGGCAAATCGCAGTCACGATTGCGATCACGAGGTCGTGATGTCCGAACTTGCAGGGTAACTGCCGTGAGAGTGCACCGCGACGACGCCATCCGGCCAGAAGCCCGGCACCCCCGGATCACCCCATGTTGCGCCCCGCGCATCCCAGTCGCGCTCTAAGGCCTGCACCAGGCGTCAGCGCCCTGCCCTTGCCCGCAGCTAGATCGTCTCCGGCGGTTCCCAGTTTGGCCAGTCGGCGACGTGGTCTTCCCATTCGCCGGGCTTTACCGAGTGCTCGGGTACTGTGCGGCCGCGGACCGATACGCCGACCAGCTTCACCGATTCCGGATCGCCCGAGACCAGCGGGTGCCACCAGGCCAGACCCTTGCCCTCGGCGATGCGCCGGTAGGCACAGGTCACCGGGATCCACTCGATCGTGCGGACATTCTCGGGCGTCAGCTTGATGCAGTCAGGCACCACCTTGAGGCGGTTCGGGTAGTCGGTGCACTTGCAGCTATCGCCATCGAGCAGCTGGCAGCGCACGTCGGACACGTAGATGTCGCCGGTGTCCTCGTCCTCGAGCTTCATCAGGCAGCAGCGCCCGCAGCCGTCGCAGAGCGATTCCCACTCCACCTCGGTCATTTCCTCGAGCGTCTTTTCTTCCCAGAAGGCCATGCCGTTCCTTATTTGCCGCTGCCCGCGCTTGCACAATGCATCGGCTGATCATATCGAAGCGAACGACTTGCCAATGCGCCACGATCTGCTCAGATTCAAGGCGCAACAATGTGAGCGGCGGCCAACGGAGCGTTCGGTGCAGGATCCGTTCTATCACAAGGAAAAGCGGCGTAAGAAATCGGGCATGCTGGCGGCAGACGCCTGGCTCGATTCCGCGCTCTATGACTTCTGGCAGGCGCTCGGCCGGTGGTACACGTCGGTCGAGGATTTCTTCTCGCGCTTCCGCGTCTCCGGCATCAAGCGCTTCTTCGTCGAGATCGTCTCGGACGGGCTGAGCTTCGGCGCCATCGGCCTCGTGCTGATGACCGCCCTGGCGCTGCCGGCGTTCGATGCCACCGTGTCCGGCCGCTTCAACAAGGCCGAGGATATCTCGGTCGTCTTCCTCGATCGCTACGGCAACGAGGTCGGCCGCCGCGGCATCCGCTCCGACGATTCCGTGCCCCTCGCCCAGTTGCCCGAGTATTTCGTCAAGGCGACGCTCGCCACCGAGGACCGGCGCTTTTACCAGCACTGGGGTATCGATCCCATCGGCACGCTCCGTGCCCTGCTCTCGAACGCCCAGGGCGACAACTCCACCCAGGGCGGCTCGTCGCTCAGCCAGCAGCTGGCCAAGAACCTGTTCCTCACCTCCGAGCGCACGCTCGAGCGCAAGATCAAGGAAGCCTTCCTCGCGATCTGGCTCGAGTGGCACTACTCCAAGGACGAGATCCTCAAGCTCTATTTCGACCGCGCCTACATGGGCGGCGGCAATTTCGGCGTCGCGGCGGCCGCCGAGTTCTATTTCGGCAAGAAGGTCACCGAGGTGAACCTCGCCGAGTCGGCGATGCTGGCCGGCATGTTCAAGGCGCCGACCAAGTACGCGCCGCATGTCGATCTCGCCGCGGCGCGCGGCCGCGCCAACCTGGTGCTCTCCAACCTCGTCGATGCCGGCTACCTCACCGAGGGCCAGGTCACCGCCGCGCGCCGCAATCCGGCGACGCCAGTCGATCGCTCGCACGAGGCGAACTCCCCCAACTATTTCCTCGACTATGCCTTCGAGGAAACCAAGGCGCTGATCGCCACCACCAACACCACCTCGAACAGCTTCGTCGTTCGGACCACCATCGATCCGGTGCTGCAGTCCTACGCCGAGGATGCGGTCACGTCCGTGGTGCGCGAACAGGGTGAGCAGTACCAGGTCGAGCAGGCCGCCATGGTCGTGCTCGAACCCAATGGTTCGATCCGCGCCATGGTCGGCGGCGTCGACTACGGCAAGAGCCAGTTCAACCGCGCCATCGTGCCGAACCGCCAGCCGGGCTCGGCCTTCAAGCTGTTCGACTACGCCACCGCCTTCGAGATGATCCCCGAATACGATCCGGACACGGTAGTTTCGGGCGCCACGCAGTGCATCGGCAACTGGTGCCCGCAGAACTACTCGCGCAACCAGGTCGGCCGCATCAGCCTCATCTCGGCCTTCCAGCAGTCGATCAACACCGTGCCGGTCAACCTGTCGATCAAGACTGGCCGCCAGCCGATCGCCGACTTCGCCCGCAAGATCGGCATCCGCAACGATTTCCCGGTCACCCGCTCGCTGGCGCTCGGCGCCGCCGAGGTCAGCGTCATCGACATGGCCTCGTCCTACGCCGCCTTCGCCAACCACGGCTACAAGACCCCGGCCTTCGGCATCACCCGCATCACCACCACCGCCGGCGATGAACTCTTCGACGCCGACCCCGATGCCAACCGCGAGCGCGTCGTCTCCGAGCGCACGGTGCGGTACATGAACCGCATGATGCGCGGCGTGGTCGAAGCCGGCACCGGCCGCCGCGCCCAGATCGAAGGCGTGCCCTCGGTCGGCAAGACCGGCACCACCTCTTCCTACCGCGATGCGTGGTTCTGCGGCTTCACCGGCAACTACGTGGCGGCGGTCTGGTTCGGCAACGACAATTACGCCGTCACCAACGATCTTACCGGCGGCACGCTGCCCACCATCGCGTGGCAGAAGTTCATGGCCTACGCGCACACCAATATCGAGATCAAGCCGGTCGACGGCGTCGATTTCGAGCCAGCGCCGTTCGTCATCGCGGAGGCCAGCCCGGCCGCGCCGGAGAGCCTCCAGCCCGAGCGTCCGCCCGGCCTCAAGCCCGAAGCGGCACAGAAGCTGCTCGATGTGGCCGAGCGCCTGAAAGACGCGCTCGGCACGTCGTCGGCAGATCCCGGCGCCCGCGCCGCCGAGGCCAGCACCATCCCCGTCGCCACGGGCGCGATGTAGCTTGCGCTTTCTCATCCATCTCGCGCTTATGATCGTGGTCGCGCTCGGTACCGGCTTCGGGCTGAGCTGGTACGCGCTCAACGACGGCAGGCTGCTCGGCGCGGTCGAGATCGGCCCCTGGCAGGCGTGGCGCGATGTCGGCGTTCCCGGCCCCGACCCTTACACCCGCGCCTATATCGCCCGCTCCGGTTCCCTCGAACTCGGCGCTTCCGAAGGGCTGCAGTTCACCGCCACGCTCGACAGCGACAACCGCCGCCTCGACCGCGCTTGCCGCTACCGCATCGATGGCAGCACGCCGCCGGCGCGCTTCTGGACGCTGGTTCCGGTCGCTCCCGATACCGGCGCGCCGGTCACCCGCCCGGGTGGCCCGACGGATTTCCACAGCGCCCGGCTGTCCCGCGCCTCCGACGGCTCGGTCGAGCTCTACATTTCCAAGGCGCTGGCGCCACGGAACTGGCTGGAGATTGCGGGCGATGGACCGTTCGACCTCGTCCTGACCCTCTACGACCCGTCGAGCCTGTCCGGCACCGGCGCCAATGTCGCCACCCTGCCCTCGATCATTCGCGAGGCCTGTGCATGATCCGCACCGGACTCTGGATCTTCGCCGGCCTGGTGCTGGGCGGCATCATCCACATCGCGGTGATCCTGCTGCTGCCGGCGCTCTCGCCCACGGCCGCCTGGGAGCGGGTGGTTGCCCTTGGTCCGACCGAAGGCACCCGCGTCCTCGCCGCCGCCAGCGCCGGAGAACCCAACCCGCTCCGCCTCGATCCCGAACTTGCCTACGCCGTCTGCATGATCGACCTGCGCAGCGGGCCAGGCTCCGTGACCGGCACGCTGCCGCAGGCTTTCTGGTCGATCGCCGTCTATGCCCGCAACGGCACGGTGGTCTATTCCACCACCAACCGCGATAGCACCAGCAACCAGCTCGATCTCGGCCTGTTCAACGCGGCCCAGACCCGCCTGCTCGCCGAGCAGAAGCTGGACGTCGCCGATGGCTTGTTGATCGTCGAGGCGCAGCAGGATGACCTGATGGTGGTCGTCCGCCTCGCCCCGCCGCATCCTGCGGTGCGGGCGCGCTACGAACAGGCGCTGGCCGGCCTGCGCTGCGGCAACATCGCGACCTGAGACTTCAGTGCGTCGTCGGCCGGCGGTTGTCGCGCAGGTACTGCTCGATCCGGCGGGCGCCGATCTCGTCCAGCAGGTGGCGGAACGGCTTCCACATTTCCCAGTGCGGATTGACCGCCCGGACGGTCAGCCGGTCATTGACGAGGTCGAAATAGACATGGGCCGACGTCGCCAGGTCGAGGAATTCGGCGATGTAGCGGTCGGGAAGTGGCTGTTGGGTCTCAGACATGGTGCGCCTCGCATTTGATACAAATGCAATGGGCATGCCCCCGTGCGGGATGCGTGGAAGCTGAAATCATGGTCAACGAAGGGTTAACACCGCTATTTGCGGTACGGCCCTTCGTCGGGCGCATCGAGCAGCACGCGCCCGGGCAAGGCCGCCGTGCCGTCGCCATGCGCCGACCATCCGTCGCCGCAGAAATCATGGGCGTTTGCACGCTCCACCCAGATCACCAGCTCGGTCAGCGCCGTATCCACCTGCAGCGCCTCGTGGTGCGGCGTTTCAACGAGGAAGTGGTCGAGGGCATACTGGTAGGATTCGTAGCGAAAACTCAGCGCCAGTACGAAGCGCTGGATGAACGTCGCATTCTCGCGATCGCGCGTGTTTACGCGGGCCAGCATCTCGGGCTCCAGCCCGGCGATCTCGGCGATCGCCACGCCGCGCTGCCGGTCGACCTGGATCACCGCGCAGATGGCATGGAAAGTCGTCGGCAGCGTCGCCACATCGGCCCCGACATGCTCGGCGATCGTGTTGTAGCGGACGCGCGACGAGGCGTAGCGCTCGCCAGTCAGCCAGCGATAGTATTTCCGGACCTGCTTGTCGGCGTCCCCCGGCGCCTTGGCCGGCCGGATCTCGGCGCTGTAGGGCCAGGCCCAGTCCTTGGCGTGCGACGCCACGAGGAAGCGCCACACGCGGTCGCGCATCTCGACTTCCTCGTCGGTCAGGTTGAATCCGTCGAGCGGCTTGCTATTCATGCCGCGCCGGTTCTTGTCGACAAGCGGCAGCACTTCGTCGTTGAGGAAGTTGCGCTCCATCCGACCGAAATCGCCCAACTGCTGGGCGTGCACCGGCGCCGCTGGCGCCAGCGTCAGGATCGCGGCCGCGAGCCAGCTAGCCGCGGCGGCGCTTGCCCGGAGCCGCACCGGCCGGCTTGGTGGGCAGCCCTGGCGTGTCGTTCCGCTCATAGCGCACCCCGGTGAACAATATGACCTCGGCCAGCGCATGGGCGGTTGGCTCATGGGCTTCCGGTTTGGCGCTGCGTCCGCGCTTTGGCAGTTGAACGATTTTTCCCAACCGAGCCTCCGATAGGATGGGCAGGTTTCCGGACGGCATCATGCCGGCCAGCAGTCCGGGCTCGACGCACTGCGCCCGTCTGACCATTAAGAGTTCGTCAAGGTTAACAGTTCGCTAACGATTGTCTGGAAATGATCGTCTTGAGGCGCCCCCACTGAGTCACCGGGGCGTTCGGGGCACACAATGATTGGTTTCCAGCCATACGAGACGTTCCAGCTGCTCATCGAGACCGGTGGTATTGATCGTACGAACACGCTGCTCTGCGCCGCCTGCGACGCCTTCGCCCGGCGCGGCCGTCCAACCAGTGCCGAAATGGAACAGTTCGCCGCTCTGGTGCAGCGTCTCTTTCCCGCCGCCGCACCCGCGGCGCGAGCCAAGGCCGCCGCGACTCTCGGCCGGTCGGAGAACCTGTCGCCCGAACTTGAGGAACTCGTCGTCCGCCACCTCGGCGACGATCTCGGCGATTTCCTCGTCAGCGCCCCAAAGCTCTCCGAAGAAACCATGCTGAAGGTTATCTCGGCCAATGACGTGATGCTGGGCGCCGCCCTCGCCCGCCGCGCCGACCTGTCTGCCACAGTTCTCGCCAAGCTGTTCCAGATGAACAGCCGCAAGGTCTACCGCGCGCTGGCCACCAACACGGCGATCGTGCCGCGCGGCCCCTACCTCTCCGCCTTGGCCCGCTCCGCGCAGATGGATCACCAGGTCGCCTGGTCGCTGGCGGCGCGCGAGGATTTCGACGCCGCCCTGCTCGCCCCGGCCTTCTTCGACCTGGGCGAAACCGACCGTATCAAGGTCATCTCCGCCTTCGCCGACCGCAAGACGCCGGCCGCCCCGATCCGTCGCACGCTCGAGCAGCTCTCGGTGGCGACCGCCGAACTCACCAGGGCGCTGATGAAGCTGTTCAGCGAGAACCGCCGTCCCGAGGTCACCCGCCTGCTGCACCAGATCACCGGCCTCGACGAGGTGCGGTGCGGCCAGATCGCCCACGACACCTCGGGCGCCGCGCTGTTCGTGGTGCTCCGCGCCTTCGGCTGCGACGCGCACGAGGGCCTGAAGGTACTCATCCACGCCACCTCGCATGACGAGGACCGCTCCAAGGCGCTGGCCCAGTTCTCGAAGATGTTCGAGACGGTCTCGGTCGACGCCACCTCGTTCCTGATGAGCGCCTGGCGCGGCGAGGTGAACCTCCTCGACATGACCAAGCCCGAGTACCGCGCCGTCGACCGCCGCCGCATCCCGATCCCGCAGGTTCGCGAACGCAACCCGGTGGTGGATCAGGCCATCGAGGCGCTGGCAAGGATCGGCGCAAGGGCGAGCTAGAGATAGCGGCCAGGCACCCGGCCTTGCCCTACTCCACCAGCTCCAGCCCCGTATCTCCGCCCCGCATCTCCAGCGAGACCACCCACAGGTCCGGGTCGAAATCCTGCTCTCGAAGGATCCGCTCGCGAACCGTCAGCGGCTCGGCCTTGTCCAGCCGCAGCGAGAACAGTCGGCTCTCCGTATCGTCGCCACGCAGGCTCATCGGCGCGGGCACGTAGAGCGACTCGGTGCCGTTGAGGTGATCGACCGAAACGAAGATTTGCCCGGCGAGGGGGTCGCCACGCCGGGTCACTACGCAGATATGGCCGATGTCGTTGTGCCGCCGCACGAAGCCGGCGACCCAGATGTCAGTTCGGAACATGCACCCTTACTAGATGGATGCGCCGTTCTCGACCAGCAGATCCAGTAGCTCCGGGCTGATCCGGCCGGTCACCTTGTAGTTGAAGTAGACCTCGAAGTTCCGGATCGCCTTGGCGGTCGCTTCCCCGGCCACGCCATCGGCGGGACCATGCAGGAAGCCCAGGCTGCCGAGCCCGCGCTGCACCTTGGCAACCGTCACCGGATCGTTGACCGAGACCGGCGCCACTTCCTGCGGCGTTGCCGGCGTATCGAGCACCGCGACGATCGTGCCCGGCTTCTGCGGTTCGTCGTCGATCGCAAGCGGCACGCCGACCTGCGGATTGTCCGGGCTGGCCTCGGCGACGTCGCTGGTCAGCGCCTGACCCTCGGCAGCGTAGGGCGTTGCCGTGCCGGGCCGGTTCATCGCCACGGTCTGCACGCCGGAGATGATCGTATCGATCGCCTCGCCGGCCGTGTCGGCGGCCATTTCCAGCGCTTCCTCCGGCGTTTCCGGCAGCGGGCGGCCGAGCAGCGTCGCGCCCTCGGCTTTTGGCGTACCGATCGAGCCGGTGGTCAGTTCCAGTGGCGCGGGCTCCGGCAGCAAGGCAAGGCTCTGCGGCTTCACCGGCTGGTCTGCCGCCGTTGCGGCCGGCAGCGGCGTCTCGATATTCGGGGCAACCACCTCGGGCAACGTGATGGTGACCGCCGCCTTCTCCTCGGCCGCGGGCGCAACGATGACCGTGGCCGGCTCCGGCGCCGGATCGGCGACCGAGAGCGGCGCCTTCTTGATGCGCTCGACGATGTCCGATGTCAGTTCCCCGACGGGCTTCAGCCCCTGGACTTCCTCGAATTTCCTGATGGCGCGCGCCGTTTGCGGGCCGTAGTAGCCGTCGATCGTGCCGGTAAACAGCTTCAGCATCTCGAGCTTGCGCTGGATCTCGAACACTTCGGCATTGCCGATGGGCCCGGGCGTCGTATCGACCAGCGCCGGCTTTTCCAACGCCTTGGGCGTCCCCATCACCAGCGGCTTCTTGCCGAGGTCCTTGGGCTTCACCGCCGGAATCACCGGCTCGACGTCTGCCTGCTGGCTGGCCGGCATGAACAGTGGCGCGGGGTGGCGCGCCTCCTGGCCGTACAGCGCGTTCGATCCGGCCATGGCGGAAGTGACCACCAGCGCGAGAATCGCCGAGTTGGTGAGAGGTGCGCGCATGTAGCGCGCGATGACCCAGAGCGCCGCCCGGCCCGCGTGGGCCAGTGCGACGCCGCCGACCTGCAAAGGCAGGTGCGCAAAGGATGCTGCCGTCATAGGGCTCTTTTTCTTTCGTCTGCGGACCATGTGGGCATTTGCTGCTGCGCCGGTTCCCGATGGAGGGGCGTGACAGAGGCAGTTTCCCCTACCTTGGTTTCCGGACCGTTTATCGGCAGCAAAACGGTCATCACCGTTCCCTCGCCCGGCGAGGAACTGGCATGCAGCTCGCCTTCATGCAGTTCCACCAGTCCCTTGACGATCGACAGGCCGAGTCCGGTGCCCTCATAGCGACGGGCCAACCCGCCCTGGGCCTGGAAGTACGGCTCGCCCAGGCGCTTCACCGCCTCATCGCCCATGCCGATGCCGCTATCGGTCACCACCATGGCGACGAACCGGCCCTGCCGGCGCATCTCCAGCGTGATCACCGAGTGCTCATGCGAAAACTTGATGGCGTTCGACAGCAGGTTGATCAGGATCTGCCGGCACACCCGCTCGTCCGCCACCAGCATCGGCAGCGCGCGCGGGATGTCGCTCATCAGCCGGATCGACCGCTCGCGTGCCATCGCATCGACCATCTTGAAGCACGGCTCGACCAGCGTGTCGGGCATGAACGGCTCGGTCTGCAGTTCAAACTTCCCCGCCTCGAGCCGCGACATGTCGAGCAGCATCTTCACCACATCGATCAGGTGATGGCCCGACTGGTGGATCAGCGTCGCGTATTCCTTGTGCTGCGGCGTGAGGTCGCCGACCACGCCCGAGGTCATCATCTCAGAGAAGCCGACAATGGCATTGAGCGGTGTGCGCAGCTCGTGCCCGATGGTGGCGAGGAAGCGCGACTTGGCGATCGACGCCTCCTCGGCCGCCTTGCGGGCGCGATGCAGTTCGATCTCCCGGTCGTGGCGCTCGGTGATGTCGCGCAGCAGCACCACCACTTCGTGGCGCGGCTCGTCCGATTCGGCATCCACCACCGGCGACAGCGAAGCTTCGACCCAGATGAACTTCGGCGCCGTGCCCGAATCGGCATCGTCGTGGCGCATGCGGATTTCCACCCGGCGGGTCTGGCCGTCGCCATTGGCTTCGGCAAAGGCGGTCATGTAGGCCGGACGATCCATCACATGGATGCGCTCCAGCAGGCCCGAACCGGTCAGCTCGAAGCGGCGGCAGCCGAACAGCCGCTCGGCCGAGCGCGACACGAACAGCACGCTGCCATCGGCGCCAAAGCGCATCACCGCATCCTGCACATGCTCGATCAGGTGCTTGTAGGCGTTGATCTGCGCCTTTTCGTAGACCTCGAACACCGAGTTCAGCCGGTTCGCCGAGTAGGCGATCAGGCTGGCGGTGACGACGAAGGTCAGCGCGCCCAGCAGCGCGAACTCGGCGCGGAACGCCTCCGGCCAGACCAGCAGTCCCTGGAACGAGGCGACGCCCCCGGCAACCACCGCCACGAGAATGGCCCAAGCGCGCTTCTTCACCGGAGTGCGGGTCAGGAGGCTCGCATGCACGGGTGCCATCAGCGCCACGGCGAAGCCGAAATCGACGATGCCGGGGTCGGCGACGGTCAGCAGGAAGCCGCTCATCAGCGTGGCATAGACCTGGGTGGCAGCGGCGCGCTCGAACTGGCCACGCTGGCAGAGGGTCACGGCCATCATGCCGGCGGCGGTGCCGATCACGGCCATCACGAACGGCAGCAGCATGCCCTGCACCAGCAGGTACAGCCCGCCGGGCAGGCCGATCAGGCTGACGGCAAGCACAATCGAGGCATTGGTGGCGATGGCCTTGCGGCGGATGGCCTCGGGCCGCCCTCCTGCATTGCTCGACTGGCGCTGGCGCCATTTACCCTCGAGCCAGGACCGCAGGCTACGCATACTCGAACTCACTACTCTGCCGCCCTTATTGTTGGTCTGGACATTCCACTCCAACGCCTAAGACAGGTTTAAGCGGAACCCGGCCGGGGCCCCTTGCGCCCCCTATGCACAGCCTTGCGCGGGGGGTTTCTGGCGGTAGCGTAAACAGTTCCTTGCCCGCGCCCGTACGACAGGCCCGCGATGACCTGCAGCATTTGCCTCGAATTTTATCGAAAGTTCGAAACGGCGCTTAAGCGGGCCGGCTCACTATCTTCCCCAACAGGCAGCGAACTGCCGGTGAACTGTCATTGGGGAGCGTCAAGTCCATGTTTTTCCTGAGGTCCGCATTCTGGCTTACGGTGATGTTCGTCATCATCGCGCCCAGGGATGTCGATCTGGGGCGCGACCTGGACCATGCCTCGAAGACGGCGCTCGCCATCGGCCAGAAGGCCATCGTCGAGCAGGTTCTCAGGGACTGCTCGTTCCTCGAATGCCCCGACGGCACGGCGGCGCTCGCCGTGCTGTCGCCCACGCCACTCCCATCCACCGAGGCCTCCCCCGAAGCCTCGATGCTGGCCCCGATCCCCCGACCGCGGCCGGATTGGATGGGTTGACCACCAGGGCTCGCGTCACTTCCCCGACGCAACTCCAAAGCGGACCCTGGCTAACCGGAAGCGCGCTGCCCCGCGCTTCCGGTTTCTCTTTTCCTGAGGCATCGCTTCATGCTCACTGCTGGGCATGTGGAATGACCTGAAACAGATTCTCCTCGATGTCACCGGGCTCAGCCCCAACGCCCTGCACGTCCTGTTTGCGCTGGTGATCTTCGCCGTGGCCCTGCTGATCTTCCGGCGGCCGGGCCTGGCATTCATCGCCGTCGCCGTAGTGCAGCTCGCCAACGAGGGGCTCGACGCCTTTTTCGACATCGCCTCCGGCCAGGGCTTCAAGGCCTCCGAGGCGGTCTATGACACCGTCTACACCCTCGCGGCCGCCGCCCTCTGCTGGCTCGTCGCCACCATCGTCCTTCGGTTGCGGCGCACCTGACCCGAACCGGCAATTGCCGGCACCGCCCCGGCATGCTTCAACCCTCGCGACAAATCGAGGGACCACTCAATGATCTACGAACTGCGCATCTACAGCTGCCTGCCCGGCCGCCTGCCGGCGCTCATCAAGCGCTTCGAGAACGACACCCTGAAGCTCTGGGACAAGCACGGCATCGAGCAGGCCGGCTTCTGGACCACGCTGATCGGCGAGAGCAACAACGACCTCACCTACATGATCCGCTGGGCCTCGATGGCCGACCGCGAAGCCCGCTGGAACGCCTTCGTCGCCGACCCCGAGTGGATCGCCGCAAAGAACGCCTCCGAAGCCGACGGTCCCATCCTCGCCAACGTCGCGAGCCAGTTCCTCGCCCCGACGAAATTCTCGCGCCCGGCCTGATCGCCAGCCCCATCCCCCTTGCGCCGGGGCCGCATGACGCCTAAATGACACGCGGTACGAGGCTTCGCCGCCTCGTGCTTGAGCCCGGCGGGAGATTCCACCTCCTCGCCGGGTTCTTCATTTCCGGCACGGCAGACTGCGAGACGCCACGCATCGGCCATGCGTCATGCAGTCCTCACCTCGCCACTGCGCATCCTCTTCCTTCAGTCGGGGTTTCGGATGTGCCGAGAGACCTACCAACATCGCATCCTCTCCCGCCTGCCTGCGGGGGAGGTGCCGGCAGGCGGAGGGGGGAGCAACAAACCCGATGCCCACGCCCTCTCATTGTCTGTGGGGTGGCTTGCATGGATGTCGCCTGCTTGACTAGTGCTAGGCGGTTCGATTTTCGGAGAGGCTTTAATGCTGTCAGCGATGAGAACTCTGGTGGCCCTAGCGATTATCGCTGTTGCCCCCGCCGTTGAGGCCGCTTCTTGGGACAAGCTAGATGAGCGTTGGCTCGACCTCTGGACACGCTGCCGAGTAGCAATTGAGGAAGACCAGCCATTCAACCACAATGGTTTAGAGCCGCTCGGGACCCGTCGAGGGGACTACGGTCGTGTTGGGCAAGTCTGGCGAGACGACACCTCGATCTTCGAGGTATGGGAAGGCCAATGGGAGCGGGGCGGTCGCAACTGCGACGTGCTCATTGTGGAGGGCCTGTGGCCGGATGATCCGAACCAGCTGATCACCCTGATCGGAACTTTCGAAGACGAAAGGCGGAGCTTGATCGCGGCCGGGACGCACCGTTGGTATCCACTCGACAGAGTTGCAGATTTCGGCGGAGCATTGAGCTCTCTAAAGAAGAGCATCAACGGCTGCCCCATCATTTCGACCATGTTTGTGTTTG
>QLAH01000334.1_pt1 | contig 30049 bp, 26 predicted proteins | sample 4693081 | NCBI WGS metagenome assembly QLAH01 (sample SAMN09425401, study PRJNA476045) | Lake water metagenome, whole genome shotgun sequencing project. | reverse complement strand
TTACTAGACTCAAGCAAACTTAAATACATTGACTGGCTCAAAGCAATATCCATTAAACCTTCACGTTGGATATTTGAACCCTTTTGAACGGAATTCCCATAAATAAACTCAGGAAACTTGATAAATAATAATAGGACAACTATCAAATTAACCAAATTATTAAGGATCATAACAAAAAAGATGGAACTAGCAACAGTAATAAAAATGACAGCAATAACTACAAGAATAAATCCAAAAATCTTTAAAGTTAAAAATAATCTTATGAACTTAAATTTAGATTCAAAATCTGTTATTAAGTTAGACTTGATTTGTTTCCTAAAACGAACATATATTAAACAACTAAAAACTGCATAAATTGCCCAACTAATAACTCTTAGCATAGTATGCCAAATTGTACCCAATAGTCCTTCTCGATACAAATCATAATTAATTAACTTACCTGAAACAATTACCTCTAATGTTTTAATCTTAAACTCTGGAGAGCTTAAATAAAAAGGTATTAATTCTACCACATTCATTATAAATGGAAGAAAATGTAAGAAATCCCATCGTCTAAGCTTATGTTCATTATAGAAAAGAGTTCTAACAAATAAGTAAATGATTGGGCCACCTAAATATAAAAAAGGCCCTGGTACTCTTATTAAATATGTAAATTTTAAATAGTCATTCGTTTGATATATTAATAATGCAATGTTTTGAAGAAATAGTATTGAAGTAGAAGCAAATAAAAATATCATCGGCAACTTCCAATCACCTCTTATTAATACAATTAATAAAGAAATTAAGGACAAGAAAAATGTAATGTAATTTATATAATTCGAAACTGCTAACATCGGTTTTATAAATAGGATAAGAGAAATTGGATTGAGAGGTAGATTTTGATATATTTTATTGGTTGGATTTACTTTTTATCTTTTTCAGATTACTTCCCATTATTTAAATGGGACCGACCTACTTATTTTTTGAATTGTTTAAATTAAAACCCTCAACTCCAAAGAAGATTTCAGGGATTGTCACATCCAAGCTTTTTGAAATTTTATAAATTTGGTAAATGCTTGTATTTATACGTCCCAGTTCTATGCGACAAACTTGGGTATATTCCATTCCTGCCTCTAATGCTAATTTTTCAATACTTAGTTGCTTTTTTAATCTTAGCTTTCGGATTTTATATCCTACACTAGCACAAAATTCTTCTTTCGTAATTGACATAAAGCAAATTTGTGTTATAGTGCAACACATAACAATAGCAGATATGCCATATTATTAGGGAGGCTTATACATCCAAATTTGTTGAAATTAAACGAATAAAAAATATCTGCAATCTGCAGAAACTATAAAATTTTCGGAAAATGAATTAGTGAAGAATTAAGCTTAATGCATTTCAATTCATTTCTGCCACCAGTGATGTAATAATTATTAGCAATTGAATCATCAATTTTTAATAAAAAGGCCTCTTTGATTCTAGAACATTTTTCATTTACTGAATTTGATCGTATGTCAGCAATATCATTAATGCTCTGCTTGATTTTATCTAAATCATCACGATTAGCAATTCGTGAGTAAATTTCAAATAATTCACTTTTGTATTCTGATAGATGTTTAAATGATATGCCTTCTGGATGCTTTAACATGAATATATAATACGCTTTAGGTAGGGGAGACATTTCGATCTCAATATTATTAAAGTCTGGAAGCCATATCCTAAATTGTTCGTCAACGATTAACTTACTTGGCGCAACAGAATTTGTCTCTATCTTTTTTAAAAGAACCTGAATGATCCTTTCCAATACAACTGGATTGAGTTTTTTAAGTATTTGAATCAATAAAAGCTTTGAAGTGACAAGTATTTTTTTGTTTTTTATGCTTTTAATTTGATTAATAATCTTATTCACTTATGAACTAATTTTATTGTGGTTTAATTTAAATATTTTCTTTGCAACATAGTTAAGCTAGTCTTGGTTCAGTAAAATATAAATTATTGCATCGATTGGGAAGCTTACCAGGATACCTGAACTAGTTAATTAGAATTCAATTTGTTGGGTTAACATAGATTCGTCATGAATACTCAAATAAAAGCAAGAACATTGCCATTTTCTACTATGATTTCTTTTCCGTTATAAAATCTACAGAGTGAATCAATTTTGGTGTTTGTTATGAATCAATTCCTAAAAACAAAATCCACCAGTTGAGAAATTTCTTATTCAGTCCCTTTTAAAATAAATTAATTTAGCTCACTGCGTTCGCTGATCACAATAGGATTCACGTCGTTTCACTCCGTGATCCTGTTGTGGGGGGTACTAAAACAAAATGAGCCTGAGCGCGAAGCGCTCTTTGGTTTTTATGCGCTCTCGTTTATGAGCGTAAACGCTCAACACTCGCGCACAAAAAAACCCCGGCTATTGCCGAGGCTCATTTTGTTTCGTCGGGAAGACAGGATTCGAACCTGCGACCCCCTGGTCCCAAACCAGGTGCGCTACCGGCCTGCGCTACTTCCCGAGACTTTGTTATCCTGATTTTCGCCGGAGAAAATCATTCTTGAGTTTGCTAGCAGATTAGTGTTTAATTAATCTGCGGTGAGGGCGGGATTCGAACCCGCGGTACAGTTTAACCCGTACGGCAGTTTAGCAAACTACTGATTTCAGCCACTCATCCACCTCACCGTCCTTACTCCTTTTGGGAGAGGGCTGCAAAAATAAGTTTCCTAAGCTTAACTGCCAAAAAATGATGCAAAAATTCATAAAATAAAACATCCTGTCTACAAGAGACAGGATGCACAATATTTTGAGACCAAGAAAAAATCAAATTACATCGCAGCTAACTGCACTTTCTGCGTCAATTCCATTACGTTTTCTCTGAATATAGAATCCGTATCCATTAAGTCTTTCACGGTTTGACAAGAGTGAATCACCGTAGTATGATCTCTACCGCCAAAATGCTCTCCAATTGTTTTTAAAGAGTTCTTGGTAAAAGCTTTGGCCAAGTACATGGTAATTTGACGAGCCTGAACAATCTCTCTTTTACGGGTTTTATGCAACAAGCGATCGTAAGGAACATCAAAATATTCGCAGACCATTTTTTGAATGGCATCAATGGTAATTTCTTTGCTACTTGTTTTTACAAAGTTTCTCAATACTTTCTTAGCCAATTCTACATCAATTTCTTTCTTGTTTAAAGAAGATTGTGCCAATAAAGAAATTAATGCGCCTTCTAATTCACGCACATTTGTATTGATATTGTATGCAACGTACTTGATTACCTCTTTAGGCATATCAAGGCCATCATTCTTCATTTTCTTTTCTAAAATCTCAATTCTGGTTTCGTAGTCTGGAACTTGTAAGTCTGCACTTAATCCCCATCTGAACCTACTCAACAACCGTTCTTGCATTCCATCTAAATCCTTAGGGGCTTTATCTGAAGTTAATACCAATTGCTTACCGCTTTGGTGCAAATGGTTAAAGATGGCAAAGAAAGCGTCTTGGCTTTTTTCTGCTCTGCTAAAAAACTGTACATCGTCAATAATCAAAACATCAATCAATTGGTAAAAATGAATAAAGTCGTTGATTGCATTATTACGACTATGGTCTACAAACTGGTTGATGAATTTTTCACTACTTACATATAACACCACTTTAGAAGGGTGCATTCTTTTAACATCATTTCCAATGGCTTGGGCTAAGTGTGTTTTTCCCAATCCTACACCACCATAAATAACCAAGGGATTAAATGAATTTGCACCAGGCTTTTCTGCGACGGTTTTACCAGCTCTGCGAGCAACCCTATTACAATCTCCTTCAATAAATGAATCAAAAATATATCCATGATTCAATTGAGGGTCAATTTGCATTTTCTTTAACCCTGGTATAACAAATGGATTCTTAACTGGATTATCAATCACCAATGGAAAATTCATTTCATTGTTGTTGATTGATTTTGGACCACGTGCAGGAATGTCAACTGATCCATTTCTGCTATTGGTATTGCCACTATCAACCATAATGCGGTATTCTAGTCTAGCATCTTTTCCTAATTCACGTTTAAGTGTCTTAGCCAATAAAGTAACATAGTGCTCTTCTAAGTATTCATAAAAAAATTGAGAAGGAACTTGTATCATTAATACATTCCCTTTTAATTCAACAGGTGTAATTGGTTCAAACCATGTTTTAAAATGTTGCCATTCAACAATGTCTTTGATAATTTTCAAACAATTGACCCAAACATTTTCAGCGTTCTTAGCCATACAAAAAGGTGAACAATTTTATATAATCAGTTAAGTTAATTCTCTTGCTACAAGTTATCTTATTTTCCCCATATGTGGATATGTTTAGAAAATAAAATAGGGATGCGAATATGTAGACTTTATGTTGAAAAAAAAATTTTTTTATTCGTTAGGTTTTCTCATCACTACCACAGTATGGGCTTTTGGCGATTTTTTTCTTTTTGTTTCCGAAAAATTGTAATCCAAACGGCCCATTTGGATGCCTCCCCAGCCCATTTGATTCACCAAAATATCCCCACCATCCTTGTTTTTATATTTTCTTGGCTGATCAAAAAAGCGGTGAGTATGCCCCCCAATGATCAAGTCGATGTTGCGGCTCTCTTTCGCCAACACTTCATCACTCACTTTATTGTCTCCATATTTATCTCCTAAATGAGACAAACAAATGATTAAATCACATTTTTTTTGACGCAAAATTTCAGCAGTTTCATTTGCAGCAACAATTGGGTCTTTATACACCGTATTGCCATATAAATTTTTAGGGACTAATCCTTCTAATTCAATACCTACTCCTAAAATTCCGATACGCTGTTTTCCTTTTTGAATAATCGTATAAGGTTTATAATTGTACTCCATAGGAGTGTTTGCAAAATCATAGTTACTGATCACCACAGGAAATCGAGCATGTTGCAATTGATTCGCAAAATTTTCGATACCTGCATCAAAGTCATGATTACCCATGGTAACGGCATCATAGCCCATTTTACTCATGGCTTTAATTTCAGGTTCGCCCTTATATAAATTGAAATAAGGAGTTCCTTGAAAAATATCTCCTGCATCTAATAAAATCGTATGGGGATTTTCTTGGCGAATCTGTTGAATTAGTGAAGCTCTTGCAGCTACTCCACCCAATCCCTGATTCCTGCTTCCATCCATTGGAAATGGCTCTAACCTACTATGCACATCATTGGTATGCAAAATGGTTAACTGTGTTTCCTCAGGAATAGACTGTGTATTCAACACAGATGCTCCAACTACTGAGCTGGATAAAACAGCAGATCCTGCCAATGCTGTTTGTTTGATAAAATGTCTTCTATTCATTGCTGCTACTTGTTACTCTGTTTTCAATTTTTGCATCTACTGGTTTTCCGCTAGCGGTAATTAATTGGATATATTCCAATAAAGCGTCTCTAATCAGATACCCTTTGTTCTGAAAAGGAAATACTTTTAACATAGCGGCATCGCTCCCACCCTGTGCTATATAATCAGAATTGGCTGTGATATACGTTGCATTACGATCAAGCGGTTTACCATTGATGATAATATCCACTGCTTGCTTATTTTTAATTTTAAAAGAAGAACCCTTAGAAATAGGCCATCCACCATCTGCAGCAATATGATTGAGTAAAGCTTCTAATACTGAACCTTTTAATTCTTGCACTACTAGTAAATTATCAAATGGCATTAATTCGTAAACATTGCCAATAGTAATATTTCCTTTATTGATACTCGCTCTAATTCCTCCTTGATTCATAAATGCAATGTCGATTGGCATACCAAATTTTTTGGCCCCCATTTCTAACATACAATCTGCCATAAAATTCCCCAAACCACTTTCAGGCAATCGCTTAGTCATAGTAGCAGGTGTAAAACCAATCACTTTATTCATGGTCCTATTCACTTCTAGTGAGTAAGGCTGAACTAAATTTAGCAATGAGGTATCTGCTGCTAGTTTAGGAGAAACTGCATAACCAGCATAACTCACAGACTTTGGAACCTGAACTGTACTACAGGATAAGACTAAAAATATAAGGCAGGAATAAACAAATGAAATTACTCTCATGAATAGATATTGAATGAAGAGAAAGGTACAATAATATTTGGAAAATTAAAACCTACTTTTGTAATAAATAAATACCAGTATGAGTTACGAAATTACGGGCAAATTGGTTGCCAAATTTGATATAGTTCAACGCACAGAAAGCTTTAAAACTAGAGAATTTGTAATAGAAAAATCAGAGGATATCAACGGCAGAACCATTACCAATTATGTAAAATTTCAATGTGTTCAAGATAAAACAGCCATGCCCGATCGCTACAATTTAGGTGAGGAAGTAAAAGTGATGTTCAACATCAAAGGAACTAAATGGATGAAAGATGGTCGCGAAAATTATATTACCAATTTAGATGCATGGAGAATGGAAACGGTTAAACTGGGTAATGACGGAGATATGCCGCCATCGGCTAATTACAACGATATGCCCCCTCCAGGAGAAGTGGTAGACGACTTACCATTCTAAATTACCCAACTACTTTTTAGGATCAACACCTGACAGTATGCAACAACAGATTACCTTAAAATTAAAGCCAGAGGAAGCTGCGCTACCAAATTTAGTGCATGAACTAATTGCTGCGTCTGCTGGTGTAGCCATTTCAGCGGTTTCAGGATACAGAACCCTCAAACAATCCATAGATGCCCGAAGCAGACAGCAAGTCTGGATCAACTTAACCCTTCAGGCTTTTATTAATGAGCCTTTTGTAGAAAGAAAAATAATCAGCATTCCATTATCGCCCATTAAAGCCAACGCCAAAAAAGTCATTATCATTGGTGCCGGACCAGCAGGCTTATTTGCTGCATTGGAATTAATTGAGTTGGGCATTAAACCCATCATCTTAGAAAGAGGCAAAGATGTTAAAGCAAGAAGAAGAGATTTGGCGGTGCTAAACAAAGAGGGCATTATTAATGCTGATAGCAATTACTGTTTTGGCGAAGGTGGTGCAGGCACTTATAGTGATGGAAAATTATATACGCGCAGTAGTAAAAGAGGCAGCATAGATAAAGTGTTACAACTTTTTTATCAGTTTGGTGCCGAAGAAAAAATTTTATATCAATCGCATCCTCATATTGGCACTAATAAATTACCACAGATTATTTCTGCTATGCGTGAGCAAATTATCGCTGCAGGAGGCGAAGTGCATTTTGAAACCAAAGTAACCAATTTTGTTACAAAGCAAGATGCAATACAGGAGCTAATCACAGCTAATGGCAATCGTTTTTCGGCAGATGCTTATATACTGGCAACAGGGCATTCCGCGCGAGATATTTTTAGGTTATTGCAACAAAAAAATATTTTAATAGAAGCAAAACCATTTGCATTAGGCGTTAGAATAGAACACCCGCAAAGCATTATTGATGCAGCCCAATATCATTGTGATTTTCGTGGAGATTACCTCCCTCCTGCATCTTATAGCTTAGTAGAACAAGTAAAACAACGAGGCGTATTTAGTTTTTGTATGTGCCCCGGAGGGATCATAGCCACCGCGTCTACAGATCCTGGAGAACTAGTAGTAAACGGCTGGAGTCCTAGTAAAAGAAATAACCCATTTGCTAATAGCGGCATGGTAGTGCAAGTGGCAGAAACAGATGCATTGAACTATTTTAAAAGGCAATCTGTTGATGCGATGTTATTAATGGATTTTCAACAATCGGTAGAACAAAAAGCATACAATGCAGGTGGTGGAAAATTTGTAGCACCAGCGCAAAGAATGGTTGACTTCTGTAATAATAAAGTTTCTAGCGATTTACCCAGTTGCAGTTATTTACCGGGGTTGGCTACTGCCAATTTAAAAGAAGTATTGCCCAATTTTATTCGCGAAAGTTTACAGGGTGCTTTAAAAATGTTTGGCGCAAAAATGAAAGGATATTATACCAATGAAGCCGTATTGGTAGCAACAGAAAGTAGAACCTCCTCGCCTATTCGCATTCCAAGAGACTCAACAACATTAACCCATCCACAACTCAATAATTTATACCCCTGTGGGGAAGGTGCAGGTTATGCAGGTGGGATTGTAAGCGCTGCGATGGATGGTCAAAGACTGGCTAGGCAAATTGCTGCTGTATGGGTCTAACTAAACTTCTTTTATTTTTTCTTCGCCTCTAATAAATTTTCTTTTATCAAGGTATTAATATGATAAGCGGCTTGCTCTGTTGCGTATTGCTCTTTCTTTTCGGCAGACCAATTAGTAATGCCGCTTAAATCAGGTTTTCCTGCATCTATCCATGCAGTGTACCAGAAATCGGCAATCATATCTGCAGAATGCAATAACTGCTGATTAATAGTAGGCTTCAATTTTTCAGCATAAGCTTTTGCAAAAGCTGTAGTGTAAGACCTAGACTGTTTGCCATTGCGCATTTGATAACGATACTTGGTAGAGTCGGTAAATGCTAAAGTGGTTTCAACTTCTTTAGCAAACATTGAAGGTAGTAATTCATGCGCACGTTTGATGGCTCGAAAAACGTCTTTAATTGGATTACGTAGATAGCGCACTTTATGTCCACTATATAAATTGTATTGTTCAATTTCTAATTCAGGAATCATTGATTCCCATAAACTATGCAAGCCTTGTTGATTCGTTAATTGTCCATCATAATTTAAGGTAGTATGCAAAGGAACATTAGCGTCCCCTATATAATGCCCCAAATCTGCTGCATAAAACAAAATGGAATCTTTGTTCTGCATTTTAAACGCATTGGTCAATTGATTTTTCAGAACAATAATTTGATAAGGGACATAGCCATATTTAGTTAAGGTACCCAGACTATATTTTGCGATTGCCTTATCAAAATCGTGCGGCAAATGATAGGCTGGTTTCTCATTAAATGGTTCAAGGTCTATAAAATGCTTAGGAGCTTCGGTACTATCTGTATTCCTTCTGGTATCAGGTCTTGGTGCATCATAAACCAACTTAGGCATATTACTGTGAAAAAAACCAGCCATTTCTGCAGGAAGTTGATAAACAGCTAATTGGTGAATCGTTCTATGCATTAGAAAACCCCAACTACTTAAACCCACTAACAAAACACTCAATATTAGTATAACAACACCCTTAGAAAACCCCTTCATTACAGATAATTTATATTTCTGCAACAAAATTAGCCAAATTGTAGGCCGTTGCTGTAATATTTTGATGAAAGGATATACTAATCATTACATTTAGTTCATATATAAACCATCATATGAGTGCAATTTTAGAATTAACCAATTTGAGAAAACATTATGCCACCCAAAAAGCGGTGGATGATATTAGTTTCTCCATTGAGCAAGGAAGTATTTTTGGATTATTAGGTCCCAATGGTGCAGGTAAGACCACATTATTAAGAATGATCACTGGGATATTTTATCCAGACAGTGGCCATATTCAATTTGATGGTAAAACATTTGACCCATTAAACGATATCATCAAAATTGGGTACATGCCCGAAGAAAGGGGCTTGTATAAAAAAATGAAAATTGGGGAACAAGCCATGTACTTAGCGCAGCTTAAGGGTTTGAGCAAAGCTGAAGCTATGCATAAAATCAAATTCTGGTTTAAAAAACTAGAAATGGAATCTTGGTGGAATAAAAAAGTGGAAGACCTCAGTAAGGGCATGAGTCAAAAATTACAATTTGTAACGACTGTACTCCACGAACCAAAACTGATTATTCTTGACGAACCTTTTAGTGGATTAGACCCATTGAACGCCAATCTAATTAAAGAAGAAATATACGGCCTTGCCAAAAGAGGTAGCACAGTTATATTCAGTACACATAGAATGGAGCAAGTGGAAGAAATTTGCGATCATATCGTATTGGTAAATTTAGGAAAGAAAATATTAGACGGTACTGTTCATAATATTAAACAACAGTTTAAGGAAAATAAATTCAGCATTAAATTAAATGAATTACCGGGCACATTAAGTGCACCAGCGTTTAACATAATGAATGTAAACAACAATGAATTGACTTTGCAAATTAATGAAGGCTTTAAAAGCAATGATATTTTAACCCATTTCTTAAACAATCAATGCACGATTGAATCTTTTCATGAAATTCTTCCAACGCTAAATGAAATTTTCATTAGTCAGGTAGAAGGAACACACGCAACAGCAAGAGCATTTCAAAAAATAGATAACTAATTATATGAACAAGATATTAATCATTATACAACGTGAATACCTCAGTAGAGTAATGAATAAACGTTTTCTACTGACAACCATATTAACTCCACTTATAATGGTAGGCTTTATTGCAGGGGCAGCATTCCTTGCATCTACTGATAAAGAGTTACATAAAATTGCAGTAATAGACCAAAACGGATTTTTCAAAGGGAATTTAAGAAATGCGAGTGATATTGAATTCGAGTTCCCAACCGATGTAGATACTTCTAACTATTCAAAAAAGGGCTTTACCGATATTATTATTATTCCAAAATTTGAGGGAACAGCCAAAGCAGAATATATTATACGTTCTAAAAAAAGGATTGGCTTAAGTCTTGAATCTAAAATTGAAGATCGTATCAACGATGCAATAGAAGACCAAATGTTGCAACAAGCAGGTATTGATAGAGCACAGTTAGATTCTATTAAATCATCTTCTCAGTTTGCAGAAATGAAGTCACTAGAAGAGTCTGGAGATTCAGTAAAAGAAAGTAGTGCAGCACTCTCTTATGGAATTGGATTTGGATCAGGAATGCTTATCTATATCACTATGTTTATTTATGGCGCCATGGTTATGCGTGGTGTGATGGAAGAGAAAACCAATCGTATTGCAGAAGTGATGATCAGTAGCGCAAAGCCTTTTCAATTAATGATGGGAAAAATCATTGGGATTGGCGCAGTCGGACTAACACAATTTTTTGTTTGGATACTATTGATTTTTGGAATCATTGCCGCTTCTCAATTTTTTATTCCACAAGATGTGTTGCAACAAGTAGCCGAATTGCAAAAAGCCAATGCACAAATGGGACCAGGTGCTTCAATGGCACAAGCTGGCGAAACAGCGCAGAAACTCTATAAGTTTCAAAATACCATGAGCACTGCCAATTGGCCATTGATCATTGGATGTTTTATCTTTTACTTCTTAGGGGGATATTTATTTTATGCTTCTTTATTTGCAGCAGTAGGATCTGTTGTAAACGAAGACCCACAGGATGCACAAAGTTTAATGTTGCCCATTACTATGCCGATTATCTTCTCATTCATTATCATGAGTAGAGCAGTAGAAGATCCAAGCACTTCTATGGCCACTTGGGCTAGTATCATTCCGTTTAGTTCTCCGATGGTAATGATGGCTAGAATTGCTTATGGCGTTCCAGGAACCGTACCCTATTGGCAATTGGCAGCAAGTATGCTTACTTTAATTGGCAGCTTCTTACTTACTACTTGGTTAAGCGGTAAAGTATATCGCACAGGTATATTAATGTACGGAAAGAAAGTTGGTTGGAAAGAAATTGGCAAGTGGGCATTTAGAAAAAACTAAATAGCCAATCAATTTTATATTTAAAGGGTCAGCAGTGCTAAACTGTTGACCCTTTTATATTGCTATAACGTCTTCTGTTTCAGTATCAAAAATTAAAATCCCTTCTGTTTTATTATCCAATTGCCCAATTAATTTTCCTTGATTTGACCAAACCGCACTTTTTCCCACACATAAAATATTGTCATATATACCTACACAGTTAGCCATTAATACAGGCATTTTGTATTGTTTAGCTATTCGCGGATAATAGTCAAATGCTTTTTCAACTCCGTTTGCAGATTTTGCTACGCTTGCTAAATAAATATTAGCCCCCAATTTATGGGCATTTTCAACGTGAGATGGTTGTAAACTTTCATAACAAATTGCAGGTGCAATTTGCATACTGTTGGTTTTGATGATTACTTGTTCATTACCCTTTTCAAAATATGGATATTCGTCTGAATGAAGCTGCTGTTTTGAATAAGTATGCCTTGGTTTATTAGGTTTAAAAATGATCATACTAATTCGGATTTGAGATTCGTGTACAGTGGGTATACCTAGTCCGATTATGATATTGTTCTTTTCACTTATTTGCTGAAAAATATCTAATTGTTTGTCCTCTTGATGGATTGCTAATTTATTTGCTAGTGCTGGCTCGTAACCTGTAAGCGAAAGTTCAGGAAAGAAAATGGCATTTGATTGGTGTTTCAAAGCAAGTTCTACCAATCTTATATGTGCATCAATATTGGCTGAAACATTCCCCTTTATAGGTTCTGTTTGTGCGATACAAATTTTCATATAGTTATTGAACTTTGCAGGTTGGATTACATTTTACTTCAAAATTCACCGAGTTAGCTATATAACATATTTCGTGAGCTTTGTGGTGCAGATCTATGGCTTTTTCTACCATACATTCGTCCGCTACGTTTACAGTTGGATTTAATGTTACTTCTTTAAAACTTCCTCCTCCACTTGCATTTTCAATCATAATGCCTGTAGCATTGTCAGTATAAGATATAATTACAATTCCTTCCAATGCACATACATATAGGTAGGAAAGCATATGGCAGGATGAAATAGCTGTAACCAATAAATCTTCGGGATTTAACTTCGATTGGTCACCAACTGCAGGATTATCAGTGGTCAGCAACAATTCAGGCTTTCCTTGAATCGTAACCGTATGGCTTCGGTCATACGTTCGTACATTTTTTGTTCCGTCACCTTTATTACCGGTCCAAACCGCAGTTAGTTTATAGTTATGTTCGTGTGCCATAAAATATTTTATTATTGTTCTTCAATGATTGATGTTCCTTTTGATTGATCGCCTGAAGTCCATTCCCAATTTTCGTGAAGGCGTATTTTTCCATTTTCGAGCATTTCTGGCTTTGAAAAGCAAATACCTGTCATCAATTCATCTTTATCATTTACTTGGTGATACCGCATTTCTATATTGCCGTAATTGTCTACCAATCCAATTAAATGACCATATTTGATCTTCCCTCCTGAATACTCAGAAGTTAAAATATTTCCCAATTGCTTATAAGAAAAAAGGGTTTCTTCTGAAGTTTCGCCGTTTTCTGTATTGCTGATTGGCCTAAATTTTTTTCCGTTATAATTGATGGTAGTGTGCATTGATTTCTGTCATTTTTTATCGTTTAAAATGTATTTGTAAGCACTTAGACATTATTGTTAGCACAAAATTGCAACTAACAAGCATTAGGAAATAGTAAAAAAATGCGCTTATTTAAATTTCTTTGGAGTAGTGGCCCACATTTTTTTGAAATATTTTATAAAGTGGCTTTGGTCAAAAAAGCCAAGTTCGTGGGCTACATCTGTTGATTGCTTCCCTTTTTCTAAGAGAATCTTTGCTTTGATGGTCTTTTCTTGCTGTTTTAACTGCCCAACGGTTAGTCCATTGGTTTGCTTGAACTTTCTTTGAAAATGAAATTTACTCATATGCGCTTTTTTAGAAAGCTCACTGATGGTTAAATCATATTCAATTTCGGGTACAATTTTATGTTGAGAATTGTAATCAACACTATGTTTTTGGGGCAACTTATCAATTAATGCTTGAAGTTCACCCAAAGAAGTATTTAATGCATGATTATTTTCATTCAATTTAATTTTATCAAGCAAGCTAATAATACAATCTACTATACTTTGAAGTCGAATGATTTGTGTACCAATTTTTTTGTATTGCCCCAACGCTAAATATTCATTTGGAATAAAGATTGCTTTATAAATAGTAAGTTGAGAGATTTTATTTCTATGGATTGAGAAAGGTTCTATAATAAATACTTCGTTTTCACCAACTACAATTTTTTGGTCTTCTAACTCATAAGTGATTGACCCTTTTTCTACCAAGACAATTGTGTAGCATTTGTGAAAATGCCATGGATATTGATGTGTTGAAAGCTTCCCTTCAAACACTTCTATATCTAAATATTTTTTATAACTTACCAAAGTGTATCAACTATTTAAGTAATTATAAATTCACCGCTAATTATATTTATTGAGCCAAAGATATTCGCACATTCACACCTGCTCTAGTATTGGTGATTGGTGCCGATGTTGAAATATAAGGGGTTACCCTTCGTTGATCAAAGAATAGTTTCACGTTGACCCTGCTATTGATTACATAATCGATAGCAGGTGATATCGTGATTTCTTTTTGTCCTCCAGTACCATAAGCATTGGTTTGATCTAAACGACTATTGCTAATAGATACATCTCTAACAGAAACATCTAATTTTAGATTCAAGTCATTTTGCAATCCTTTACCCGTGATATTAAATGGCAACTTAAAACCTCGCTTTCTCCAATTCATTCCAACAATCCATTCTGAGCTTCTGCTCTCGCTCAATTGATAATCAATTAAACTCAAGCTCAATTGTCGGCTCTTTCTATATTCTAAATTAAAGTTGAACTGACTGATTGTTGTAAAGTCAATTTTTAATAAAGGTTCAAATCGTTCTGCCATACTAATATTGGGTACTAAAAAGAATGGAATGAAATTTCCACTAGTGGTATCAATGAATCCTGGCGCATTTAATCTAAATGGATCTTGGTATAATAATGCACTACTAAAACTATTCATACTTAATTGTCCATTGTACCCATGGCTGATGGTGAAATTACTAAATACAGAAGCCAGTGCAGGAATTTTAGTGAGCCCTGTGTAAGTCAATTTCCAATTGGGTTTTGGAATGATTCCACTAAAAGGATTTGCGCTAATTCTACTAGCCCCTTCTCGCAATAACGCGATGGTATTGGGATCCTTACCTGTATATGCTGCTAAGAAAGAGGGTATTAATACATCTTGCGCATATCTGCCATATCCTGTAGCATAACCATCTGAAGTGAATTTCTGATTATTGGGTAATTGCTGCCAATAAGGGTTTAACGCGGCAACTCTTCTAGAAACAATCAATCGATTGGCTTCAAATTCTTTGAATGTAGCAGACAATTCATTGGGATTGCTACTTCCGAATAAAGTATTGAATGCAATATAAGAAACACTAAACCCACCATTGAACAATGGATTTAATTGTCCAAAATTATTCCCCGTTCCAGTAGTGTCTTTAATGAGTGCAGTATAATCTTTAGTAAAAGATTTATCCAAATTAATATCAATCAATAATTCTCTGATTGGCTCAATCTGAGCGGTAATACTCAGTCTTTGTTCAAAACTTTGTCTGTATAAAAAGTTGAATGTACTGTCTCTAGATAGCAATCCCTTTCCAATTTTTTGATTGATCCAATTGGCATCAGGTTGTTTTCCAAATACATAATCTAAACCAGGTGCCATACTTTGAAAATTCTGCCCAATAAATTGAGTGCTATCCATATATCCAGGCAATCTACTTCTAAAGTTTTCGCCATAATTAATGGAGATATTTTTAAACATGGTGATGAACTTCCCAGCAGTTCTTTCCAATCCACCTAATTCGGGCACCATACTTTGACTCAACATTTTTTCTGCATTCCGAATATCCCTACGCTGTTGTCTCCAGCGTTTTAATGCATCTGTTCTTTTTTGTCCGGTAAGACCGGCAATTACTTCTTCTTTGCTTGGGAATACAGAACCCAATGGATTCAATGAAGGCGGGGCATTCTTGGCAACTTTTGGGTCATTCTTAGAACGTGGTGGAGGGATATTGTCTAGCGCCCGCATCCACCTAGACTTAGCATATAAATTTCCAAAATTAAATTGCGCATTCAGATTATTCTCTTGCGAATTTTCAATCGTATTTCCTAAGTTGACAGCAATTCGGCTGGCACCAATCCAACTATATGAAGTTCCATAACTATACCTTGCCGTAATCCAATCTGCAAATGGAAACTTATTCAAGGGAATATTGTAATTCATAATTGCTTTCTGCTGATACAATGTATTACGTCCTCCCTTTAAGAAATTACTCCGCACTGAATCCTTCTTTATTTTCGTGTCAATTCTTCCAAAGGGTTCATCAATACGAGCGTTGTTGGTAGCGTTAAAGTCTACATTAACAGAGCGGGTTAAATCCCACCGTAAATTATAGAATCGATCAAACGTAAAAAATTTATCGTAGGTAGTATCTACTCTATCTACTTTACTATTGATGGTATTTACAATGCGTGGAATAAACTCTCCAAACTGTCGATTGATATCTGCGCGAAAACTTAAAAAAGACGGCTTCAAATTAAAATTCGCATCTCGCACAAATGCCAACCAAGGGCTCTTGCCTTTGATTATTTTTTTAAATGGTTCAATAAATTTATTCTGACCAATATAAGTGTACCCTAATCCCCCTCTATGTCGGGTTACTTTATTTTGCGTAATTACCGGACTGGTATGTTCTGATTGGGTAAAGGAATAACTGAAATCAAAATTGCTTAAACTTAATAAACCTGCTCTCCCCTGCCCTGGCATTACCCTTACATTAGTAAAATTCAGCGTTTTAATAGTGGTAATATCTGCAGCTGCCCGTTGAATGGAATCACGCTTATCTGGCGCAGCAGCATTTAGTTTTTCCTTGTAATTCACATCCATATCATATGGATCAAATTCAGGTGTTAAGGTAGAACGATTGATACTTGCATAAACTGGCACAGATAGTCTTGCTTTTTTAGGAACTAATTTTCCTGCATCAATATTGGCTGCAATATCAAACTGCATTAAATTATCTCTAGCCCTTTCATTTACTCTTTGCTCTATGGTACCAAATCCTTGAGTATAAGTATTAGCAGAAACCGATAATGTTCCTAAATCTGCCAATACCAAATCTACTCTTCCCAATGCAGCGGCGCCGCCTTTTTCATCTAAACCAGATAGCCTTAATTCGTTGGCCCATACTTCTGCATTCACAGCGACACCATTGGGTCTTGCTGGGTTTTCTACAGCAACCAAAAATCCACGAACTTCTCCTAAATTGGGATTACCCATGATAGAAAAGGTTTTATTGCCAATTATTTTTCTATAGATATTACTCAAAGAAGCTCCTGAATTATTTCGCTCTAATTTTAAATCAATCAAATCGCGCAATAAGAAATCAATATTGTTTTCTTCTGGCCAAACCCTTGCTTCTTGTCCTAGCGGATAAATACCGGGAGGGGTAATTTTTAATGGTACTTTAACTTCGTAATAGTTGTTCAAAAAATCTTGACCAATTCTAATGACTGCTCTTATTTCATTATCTACCACTGGTCTTAAACCAGTAATTGATTCGGCATGCAAATACATAGATAATGTGGTGTAACGCCTAATGTCTAAATTGAGCGTTTTAAATATACCTCTTGCATCACCGGGCTGTAAATTATTGACCCGCATAGAAATTGCCTGTTCGTTCTGCTGAAGGTTTACGCCATTATTACTCAATAATTGAACACGCTCTACATTCGGAGGCATCAAATAATTTACTGGTGTTCTACTGCTATTTTCTTCTAGGTTTACTGCAAGGGTATTAAACTGAGTTCCAGTAGTTGTATTGATGGGTGTGTATGAACCTGTAGTATCTAGATTATAAATAAACTGACGCCATTGATTTCTAACCAAATCCAATCTTGCTAATCTGACAACCACAGAATCTTCAAAATCGGTCATGTACAAACGCACAAAACGAATGGATTTAAAATCAGGAATATTACCCACTTTTCTTGTATAACTTTTAATAGGCACTCTGAATAAATACCAATCTTCTGTTCGGGTGACTCCATCAGCAGAATTAACCGTTACTCGCTTTTTATCAGTAATATAGGGGGTTCTGCCAACATCCATCCCTGGAACCAATGGAACTTCGTATTCATAATAAGACTCCGTCTCATTCAGTGTATTGTCTCTGTTTAAATCTTCATTGTCTGGGAATAGCGTAGCAGCAGAAGTAAACTGACCACCCGTTGTTGCAACAGGTGAATTCCCTTGTGGATTATTAAAATTTTTATACCTCCCTAAAATACCAGTACCAACTGCATCAAAAGCTGGGTCTCTATACCATTGATAGTTGTCATTGGAAGGATCTTGAAAAGCACGCTGATACACGGCAGATGCAGGACCAAAATTATTGGCCAACTGATCTAGGATATAACTTTTCTTTCTACGTTCTGCTATATCATCTATCCCATCAAAACCTACATCTTGAAAAACTCGATCATTGGGATCGTTACTGAATGCTTGTGTAATCTGAATAGGGTTCACCGGTGTTTTACCCCAAGTATTACTGCTATCCACTGAAGCAGGAACAGTAGGCGTATTCATGCCATTTTCATAAAAACGTCGTCCATCTTTTAATATGTCTTCGCTGATATTTCCAAAATTCAAAAACATTTTACCACCTCTACTATTTGGATTAGTGATAAATGGATTTTGCATCCAAAATTCTACAAACTCAATATTATTGGTTTCAAAATCAGTTTGATCAATCGCTCTCATAATTCCTCCCCATCTAGTGGATGGATTACTCAAACGACCATTAGAATTAATTTGTCCATTTCTGGTTTCAAAATTGTAGGGTCCTTTTTCAGTTGGAAAAAACGCCAAATCAAAAGTAGGCGCTTGAACATCGGTAATATTGGTAGTACGTTGCGGAAATAATTCGTTGGTAAATACCTGACGAACCCTTGGATCACTTAACTCTGCCAAATTTCTACGCAAAGGATTATTAGGACTATTCTTGTCTTGTAAATTGGGTTCAATATTGTACCAAGCAAGCTTGGCTCTATTAAAATTATAATTAATTGAGTCGGTTAAAGTAGATTCAGGAAAGCGTGGATTGCCTTGTGGTGTAGACGCTAGTGCCCATGCAACAAATGGGAAACGCAAATCGATGGATGCCCGCGTGCCTTCAAAATCATCAATAAAAATAAGCCCTTGGTCTCCTCTTCCTATTTGTGGTGGATGCCCTGGTTTTAATACTGCCGCTTCACCATATGCATTGATTGAAGACTTTGCTTTCGTAGTATAAAAAGGGAGCTTATCCAATAAACGAGTTAGGCCTGGTAATTCTGAACGATAACTAAAATCTAGACCATACATGGTATTCCTAATTGGATCATCACCATAACCCATTTTGGTAAAGAAAGGACGTTCACCTAATCTAACCATTGATGCACCAACAGATAATTTTTTACTAGCCAAATAATCTACCCTTAATCCGGCAAATCCTCTCTGCTGCATACCGAAACCAATATTATTTTCAAAGTTTACTTTTACGGGAATATTGGCGCTTAAAATTCCTTGATTCAATATTTTAACAGTACCCAAATTATAATCTACAATAAAGTCTGCCCCCTCTCTTAAAATTTGCCCTCCTGCAGTAACTGAAACAGACCCTTGTGGAATATTAAATGTATTCAAATAAATTTCAGAGCCACCTCCTGCACCTTTTACTTGGCCTTGCATTACAAATCGATTCACATTGGCATAGGTTTGAGCAATTGCTTTAATGGAATCATACAATTGATAGTATACATATTTATCCTTAGTAGCTTGCGGCAATCCACTAAAAGCGAGGGTATCTAAATCTTTACCAAAAGGCTCTAATACCGGAAACACCACTCTACCCATTTGCGGTAAAATGGTAAAGCCTTCAATGTAATCGAATACCCCATCGGGTTGTGGATCGTTTCGATTATTCAGTCGATCTAAATTTAAAATGCGCAAGAGCGGCTGTCCATCAACAACAGGAGCCGTTTCAGGTAAAAACCTTTTTAATCCACCGCTAGGTTCTTCGTATAACACATTCAATTTAAAATCAGTTCTTTCAATTCCACCAAATAAATCAAGCGAATAAACATTCTTCATCATCCAACTCCAGATGGGCAAATTGGTTCTTTGGGAAGTGGCTTTTAATAATTTCAGAAACAATACTTTTTGTACTCCTTTATTAGAGTCTAAAGAAATATCCTGAGAAAATTCACCTACTTGAAATACCCTTCCATTATAAGTATATTGAAATGCAACCGCTAATACTTCGTCTGCTTGTAACTGTGTATTGATTGAAATAAACCCCGCTTGAGGATTAAAATAATATTCGTTTGTAGAAAGTTTTCTCGCGAATGTTTTTTCAAAGTCATCTACGGGTCTTAAGCCTTTCCCCAATAATAAACTATTTACCAATGCAGGATTTCTGGCATTGGGATCACCCGCCAAAGACGCAAATAAATTATTGGCACCATTTGCGGGTAATTGATTGTTCGATAATGATTGAATAGAAGGATTAAAAGGGGATGGTTCTCCTAAATCCATTAAACCTACCACATCTCTTGCATCGGTAGTGGCTCCTGTTCTATTGGTAACCCAAACTTCCATCCGCTGAATTTGGACCTGAGAATTTACAACAGGCAAATTGCGCATGGTCTTATTAAAATTATCCTTGAAATATTTTCCTAATAAAAAGTGACGATTCTCTTCGTATTCATCTAAGCGCTTTTGAAAAGTTTGGGTAGCTGCGCCTCCTTGTAAATTTAAACTTTGTCTAGAAGAACGTTGATTCGCTAATGCACCCGTTACAAATAATTTTCCAAATTGCAATTGTGCTTTTACCCCAAATAAGTTTTGTGCACTTGGAATAAGTGTACCCTTCGATTGAAATGAAATATTACCCGCTTCAATATTTTTAATGATTTCATCATCCATTCCCTTGTAATCTAATTTCAACTGATTATCAAAACCTAGGTTGGTGAGGGTATTATAATTGATGGGGAACTTGAGCTTATCGCCAATATTGGCATTCAAGTTAATATTGGCATTCATATCAAAATCGAAGCCACCATTTTTTCTTGCGCGCTCAGGCAATGTAGGGTTCTTAATATTTTGACCTTGATAACCTGCCATTACATTCACTTCACCTGAAGGACGAATATCTACTTTTAAGTTTTGTCCGGTCAGTCCAAAAATTCGGTCAAACAATTTTGGATACCCTTGCAAAGGAGGTCGTTTGCTCTTTTGATTTAATAGAAAAAGTGCGTCTGCTCTTTTCTTGAAATAGTCATTTTCCGATTTATTAGCCGCTAACTTCCAGAAATCAGTAAAACCGATAGCAGCAGGTTTACGGTACCAGCTAGACCCAATTTTTTCAGATATAAAATAAGACTTGGTTTTAGGATCGTATTCTGTTTTACGCTTAACTAAACCGGTGTCTTTAATATCAAAAGGATTTTTATTGGGTGCACTAAACGCATCACCCCTTCTATCTTGAATAGGAAAACGCAAACTGTCTTTTTGTTGTGCAATAGCAATATCACACCACAAAATGGTTAAAACAAAAAGTAACAATGTACCGGAATACTTCAAGAACAGTCCCGCTTGGTTAAGTAAAGCTCAATTCGATGGTCAAAGGTTTTTGAGTGCTTGTTTAATAATATCTTCTAATGAACTGTTTTCGGGGGTGTTTTGCATGGTTTTCTTAACAGCTTGTTCAGCCATTACCCTACCAATACCTAATGAAATTAATGCATTTATGGCATCCGAATCCATTTGCGGGGTAACAAATCCGGGTAAAATGTTTTCATTATGCTGTTTGGCCAGTTTATCTCTCAATTCTACAATCAATCTTTCGGCCGATTTTTTCCCAATTCCCTTTATACCCTCTAACTGTTTGGTATTACCCTGAACAATTGCACGAGTAATTTCTTCAGGCTTCATACCCGACAACATCATTCTGGCAGTGGATGCACCCACCCCTGAAACGCTAATTAATTGAAGAAATAGGTCTTTTTCGGATAGTTCAGCAAAGCCAAATAAAGTATGTGCATTCTCTGTAATATGCAAATAGGTGAACAATTGCCCACTTTCTTTATTGCTAATTGCAGAAAAGGTATTCAGGCTAATTTGAAGATCATACCCTACTCCATTCACATCTACTACCACTCGGGCAGGCGTTTTAACGGCAAATTGACCACGAACGAATGCTATCATAAATGATACGAAAATAACAAAAAGAAAGCAATAAGGCGTACCTTCAACCTTTTATATAATCTAGATAATACATGAATAAAAGAAGCGCAGCTATTACCGCAGTTGGAGGATATGTTCCTGAAACAAAGTTGACCAATTTTGATATAGAAAAAATGGTAGATACCAACGACGAGTGGATTAGAACCAGAACCGGTATTGAAGAAAGAAGAATACTAAAAGAACCAGGCAAAGCCAGCAGCGATATGGCAGTTCCGGCAATACAAGAAATACTTCGTAAAAAAAACCTAGCCCCTACAGATATTGATTGCATTATTTGTGCAACGGTAACACCAGACATGGTATTTCCAGCAACTGCCAATATTATAGCAGACAAATTGGGCGCCACCAATGCTTGGGGTTTTGATATGAGTGCTGCATGTAGTGGATTCTTATATGCGGTTACCACCGGAGCTATGTTTATAGAAAGTGGGCGTTACAAGAATGTAATTGTAGTAGGCGTAGATAAAATGAGTTCCATCATTGATTATACAGATAGAGCAACTTGTATCATTTTTGGAGATGGAGCTGGTGCAGTTTTATTGCAACCCACCGAAGATGAAGAAGGTATTAAAGACAGCATCTTACGCAGTGATGGAAGTGGCAGACAATACTTACATATGAAAGCTGGCGGATCCTTAAAACCAGCAAGTGTAGAAACGGTAATGGCGAGGGAGCACTATGCATACCAAGAAGGCCAAGCTGTTTTCAAATTTGCGGTAAAAGGAATGGCAGATGTAAGTGCAGAACTATTAGAGCGAAACAATTTAACTGCAGACGATATAGCTTGGTTAGTGCCACATCAGGCCAATTTAAGAATCATTGATGCAACGGCTAATAGAATGGGACTTCCCAAAGAAAAAGTCATGATCAATATTCAAAAATATGGTAACACAACAGCAGCAACATTACCTCTTTGTTTGTGGGATTGGGAAAAGCAATTAAAGAAAGGAGATAATATTGTTTTAGCAGCATTTGGTGGAGGATTCACTTGGGGTGCCACTTGGATTAAGTGGGCATATGACAGTGAATAATTGCTGATAGTTTTAAAATAAGAAAAGAAGGGTATGAATAAAAAGTTCAAAGGAATTGGAACAACTGCCATACATGCATCTGGTCATGCCAATGCAGATCATGCGCATTTAACGCCTATATATGCCAGTTCAACATTTACATTTGATACGGCAACAGAAGGCAGTGAACGATTTGCTGGAGCAGATAAAACCAAAATATACAGCAGATGGGGTAATCCAAGTTTTACTGTTGCGGAAGAAATTATTGCAGCACTAGAAACATTTGGACTTACCAACGAACAAGGTGAGCCGCTGAAAGTGAAAGCCCTATTGCATGCTAGTGGTCAAGCCGCTTTAAGTACCTTATTTTTAGGCACTTTAAGCAAAGGAGACACTGTATTAACGCATCAAGCATTGTATGGTGGCACACACGAGCTCTTGCACAAAGTATTAGCGGATACAGGTGTAGAGACAGTGATGATCAACCTAAATAATGAAGCTGCTATTGAAACAGCACTTGTTCAATATCCTTCTATAAAATTGATTCATATTGAAACGCCCTCTAATCCTACATTACGTTGTATAGATATAGAAAAGGTATGCATCATTGCAAAAAGCAAAGGCATTTTAGTTTCGGTTGACAACACTGCAGCAACTCCTTATTTGCAACAGCCATTTAAATGGGGTGCAGATTTTGTGATGCATAGCACCACGAAATTTTTAAACGGACATGGCACAGCAATAGGTGGAATATTATTAGGAAAAGACCTGGCTTTAATGAATGGCCCCATTTGGAAATGGCATGTTTTATTAGGAGGCAATAGCAATGCATTCGATTCTTTTTTATTAACCAATGGATTAAAAACATTAGAATTAAGGATGGAGCGACATTGCAGCAATGCGATGCAGGTAGCCGAATATTTATTGAACCATAAAGCGGTTGAAAAAGTAAATTATTGCGGTTTAGCTTCTCACCCTGATTATACCATTGCTAAAAAACAAATGAAGCATGCAGGAGCACTCATGAGTTTTGAACTGAAAGGAGGCATTGAAGCGGGGAAAAAATTTATTGATGCATTGCAAATTGGGATTAGAGCAATTTCATTTGGCACACCAGATACTTTGTTGTCACACCCTGCAAGCATGAGCCATATGGGATTATCAAAAGAAGAACGTTTGCAGTTTGACATCACCGATGGACTCATTAGACTGAGTGTAGGGATTGAGAATATTGAAGACATTATTGCAGATTTTGAACAAGCACTAGATACCCTATGAATATTCAAATCAGAAGAGCAGAAAGCAAAGATTGTGCACGGTTACTCGAATTGATAAAAGAGTTGGCTTTATACGAAAAAGCCCCCGACGAAGTGACGGTAACTTTGGACCATTTTATTGAATGTGGATTTGGCGAAAAACCAGTATGGTGGGCATTTGTAGCGGAAGAAACCAAAACAGATGGGAGTACTGAAATACATGGATTTGCACTTTACTATATTCGATACAGCACTTGGAAGGGACAAAGAATGTACTTGGAAGATATATTGGTAACTGAACAAATGAGGGGACAAAAAATTGGCAAATTATTATTTGACCAACTCATAGAAGAATGCAATCAAAAAGGATTCAAAGGAATGGTATGGCAGGTATTGGAATGGAATGAACCTGCCATACGATTCTATAAAAAATACAATGCCGATTTTGATCCAGAATGGATTAACTGCAGCTTGAGTAACTAGTTCACACCATTTACCACTACGGCAGCACCTGCAATTTTACCAACCAGTCCTTGTAATACTTTGCCAGGACCATATTCGGTAAATTCAGTTGCACCGTCTGCAACCATTGCTTGAACTGATTGCGTCCATTTTACTGCACCAGTTAATTGATTGATTAAATTTTCTTTTATTGCTTGTGGATCTGTGACCGCTTTGGCAACCGTATTTTGATAAACAGGACAAGACGGCGTGTTAAAAACAGCAGCTTCAATGGCAGCAGCTAGTTCTGCTTTTGCAGGATCCATTAAAGGGGAATGAAAAGCCCCACCAACAGGTAATACCAAAGCACGTTTAGCACCAGCTTCTTTCATTTTAATACATGCTAAATCGATGGCTTTAATAGAGCCGCTAATGACTAACTGACCAGGACAATTATAATTAGCTGCCACTACTACTTCACCCGTTTCAGCCTGAATAGCTGCGCAAATTTCTTCTACTTTTTCATCGGCTAAATTCAATACAGCAGCCATAGTTGAAGGATTTAATTCGCAGGCTTTTTGCATTGCTTTAGCACGAATGCTAACCAGCTCTAAAGCTTTATCAAAAGCCAAAACTCCATTGGCAACAAGGGCAGAAAACTCACCCAAAGAATGTCCTGCAACCATATCTGGTTTTGCTCCTTCAATTGTTTTAAAAGCAGCAACAGAATGAATAAAAATTGCGGGCTGAGTAATATTGGTTTGTTTGAGCGCTTCATCCGTTCCAGTAAACATGGTATCGCTAATACGGAAACCAAGAATATCATTGGCTTGTTCAAACAATTCTTTTACAGAGGAATGCGCATCGTATAAATTTTTTCCCATGCCAGTAAACTGAGCACCCTGACCAGGAAAAACAAAAGCATGCTTTGCCATAAATATTTAATTTATGGCAAAGTAAATGATTTTTTAAAACTCAGTTTTTAATTCTAAGTATCTAAGGAATTCTTCCTTGCGTTTTTCTTCTTTAAACTTACCACCGTAGAATGAGGTAATAGTAGATGAAGTATCGTCTTCAACGCCTCTGCTAGCAACACAAAGGTGTTTGGCATCAATAACAATTGCTACATCTTCAGTGCCTAATTCTTGCTGCAATTCCTTAGCAATTTGCATCGTCAAACGTTCTTGCACTTGAGGGCGCTTAGCATAAAACTCAACCAAACGGTTCAATTTACTTAAGCCAATTACCCTGCCATTGCTAATGTAAGCCAAGTGTGCTTTACCAATGATTGGAACAAAATGGTGTTCACAATTACTGTAAAAAGAAATATTCTTTTCAACGAGCATTTCATTGTACTTATACTTGTTGTCAAATAAGGCCACAGCAGGTTTATTAGCAGGATTAAGCCCACTAAAAATTTCTTTAACGTACATTTTAGCCACACGCTTTGGAGTTCCCTTCAAACTGTCATCTGTAAGATCTAATCCGAGGGTTTCCATGATAGCTTTAAAATGGTCTTGAATAATCGCGATTTTTTCATCATCCGATTTATCAAAAGCACCCGCTACCATTGGGGTATCCACAGAAGTACTAATATGGTTATCTCCCATTTCGTCTACAAGGTCTTCATCTGTGAAAACAATCTTATCACCATTCAGTCGGATATTCGACAAAATTTCGTTCTGTTTCATACAATCTAATTTTTAAAGTAAACTTCTCTTCTAGTTTGGCCCTGATTAAGTCGTAAATAACTACTGCAATATTTTCAGCAGTCGGATTCAAGTCTTTAAATTCCTGCGTATCTAGATTCAAATTTTTATGATCAAACCGGTTTAACACCTGTTCTTTAATAATATCGCTCAAAATTTTCAAATCAATCAAATAGCCTGTCTCAGGATCAATTTCACCAGAAACCTGCACAATTAATTCATAGTTATGGCCATGAAAATTTTCATTGTTACATAATCCAAAAACCGCTTTATTACGCTCGGTAGACCAGGCTGGATTATTCAGACGGTGTGCGGCATTGAAATGCTCCTTGCGGAATACAGTGATTCTTTTATTATTCATTCTATTATAATCTTAAGTCAAAAGCCAAGAGAACGTTTATTATTTGGTACTGTTTCAGAAGTGTGCTGATCAAGTGTCCAAACCAATTGTTCTTTAAACCTATCCAAATACGTACCAAAAACTAAAAAGGATCCTATTTGTCAGATTTTATAATGTAATAACGCAAGAAAAAGGATATTGTTTAAAGTTGCTCCCCGAAATATTCCACATAAATACGAGGGGTTTCATACAACTTTACACAATGCAACTTCACAGGGCTGGGTAAATGAGGGGCCAATTGGTTCCAAATAGCCAAAGCTAAATTTTCTGTACTGCACATTTTACCTGCCATAAACGGCACATCCATATTTAAATTCTTGTGATCTAAGTGGTCAATTACCTGAGTCTTGATGAGCTTACTAAGCGCTTTAACATCAAACAAGAAACCAGTATCTGGGTCGGGGGTGCCTTTAATTGTAATATACAAATCATAGTTATGTCCATGCCAGTTCTCATTGGCACAAACTCCAAAAACCTGTTCATTACGCTCTTTAGACCAAGCGGGATTGAATAATTTGTGTGCCGCGTTAAAATGTTCTTGTCTGGTCAGATACACCATTCCGTTAAAAATTTTTGCAAAGGTACAAAAATGGAGAAAGTTGCGTGTTTTTCGTCAACTTTACACCATGAGGATCGTAATTACATCAGCCACAACGGCAGAATGGATGCCTACATTTGTAGACGTCAACGAACTGTATACCGGAAAAAGTAAACGATTAAAATTGCAGTTTTATCAATCTGGTGTGGGATTATTAGCCTCGGCAGTTGCTATCACCCGATTGACCATAGAAGAACGCCCCGATTTAATTATTCAAGCTGGGATAGCAGGTAGTTTCAGTAAAAAATACGCCCCGGGCCAGGTTGTAGTCATTAACAATGAAATGCTGGGAGATACAGGAGTAGAAGAAAAGGGCGACTGGAAAGACCTATTCGATATGAAGCTAGAAAAGAGCAGCTATCATCCCTTCGAAAAAAGAAAACTCCCCAATCCTTGGATCAAGCAGTATAATATATTGAATTTGCCGGTAGTGGACGGTATAACAGTCAATCAGGTAACTACACAGCCAGATCGAATTATACAATTAAAGAAGAAATATGGAGCTGCCGTAGAAAGCATGGAAGGAGCATCACTACACTATGTAGGTAGAGAAACTGGAATTCCTTTTATACAAATAAGAGCCATTTCTAATTATGTAGGCGAAAGAGATAAAAGTAAATGGTTGTTGAAAGAGAGCATTGAAGGACTCAACAAAGTATTGATTCAATATGTTGATAGCTTGTACAATGTGAAATAAATCTGAAAAGAGTGGCTTTTCAAACAATCCGCAATTATGAAATTTAGTCTGGCATTTTCCCCCTGCCCCAACGATACATTTATTTTTGATGCATTGGTAAATCAAAAAATAGATACACATGGAATTTCATTTGATGTGTATTTAGAAGACGTTCAAACCCTTAATGAGTGGGCGTTACAAGGCAAGATGGATTTTTCAAAAATCAGTTATGGGGTATGGAAAAAAGTACAACAACAGTATAACTTACTAAATAGCGGAGGAGCATTAGGTAAAGGAGTAGGACCTTTATTAATCACCCAACCTGGAAAATTTGCAGCAGCATTCATTGAAAAAGATCCAACAATATATTCCAATGCAGTTTGTGCGGATGCCGTAAACAATATGACCATTGCTATACCAGGCGAAAACACCACCGCACATTTACTCTTTAGTTTGGCATATCCCAATGCAACTAAAAAAGTATTTAAAGTATTTCATGAAATAGAAAATGCGGTTCTAAATGGAGAAGTAGATGCCGGTGTAATCATACACGAGAATCGCTTTACTTATGAAGCAAGAGGATTAGCAAAAATCATTGACCTCGGCGCATATTGGGAAGAAACCCAACAATTACCTATTCCGCTAGGCGGAATCATAGCTAAGAAAACAATTGACCCCGAAATCATACAACAAGTAGACGCACTTATAAAGGAAAGTATAGAATATGCTTTTGCAAACTATCCAACAGTTGCGCCTTATGTAATTGAGCACGCACAAGAAATGAGTGAAGAAGTGATGCGGCAGCATATAGACCTCTATGTAAATAATTTTTCGCTCGATCTCGGCATCCAAGGCTTACAAGCTGTAGAAAAGCTTACAAGCATTTAAGTGCTTGTGTCTGTAAAAGTTCATGCCTTCGCTACAACTGTTCGTTAAAGGCATGCATCAGCAAACATTTTTTCTTCGCTGCAATCCTTCTTCGAAGTCTTAAATGCTCAGAAAAAATTTTCCTGACACATGCTTAACCAATAGTTAAACACTTCAAGAAAATTCACGCCGAGCATTTAATACGTGTTAACGGATTGTAGCGAAGGTGTGAAGATTTCTTGAAGTATAAAAATGTTTGCAGATGCACGCATTCATTTAAAACTTGGTACGAGAAATTTCAACTCCAGTAGGATAACTTAAGTCACTTTGATTTTCAACGGTGATGAACACTTCATCAAAGTCGAATGCAGTAGTGGTTTTGAAACTAGCTTTATCTCCGTTGGTCACTAATAGCTGACCAACATTTTTGGTGCCCTGCCCTTTTGATACTACCCAAATACTGTAGTTGGTTCCAGCAGGAACTAAACGATCGGGACTTGCCAGATTACGTGCCGTAATCTCAAGCGTGTTGTTTTTATTGTCGTCCGTCTTTTTTTTCGCGGTAATTTCAGCTGCAGGAACTACAGAAGAAACAGGAAACTTGGCAGTGGTAGCACAAGAAGCAAAAGCAACAAACAATGTCAATACAAAGAAGTAATTGAACAATTTCATAAATAAGATTTTAGATAAATGTGATTTGCTGTAATCAGAAAATATCTAAATCATAGGGTAAGCTACAACTAATAAATCAAGTAGCCACAACACAAACTGTTAATACTTATGATTTTGTATTTTGAAAATCGAAGGAAACAGTTAAGTATTCCCAACTTATTTCCACTTTACCTTTATCATTTCCAGTTGAAATGATTTTATATTGAAGAGCTTCGGTTAAAATTTTATTTTTCTTTGGCCTAGTTACAATTCGAATCAAATCATTTTTTTCGTTGTATGCATCCGCCAAATGCATATCCCAATCTTTACTCAATATTAGTGTCCATTGATTTTTATCAGGTATGGTAAAAAAACCATACTTCCCCTTAGGAATCAATTTATTGTTGATTAGTACATCAGCAGAAAATTCAATCCATGTTGCTTTATGCGCTCCAGTTGCCCAAACTTGACCATAAGCAACTAATCCGTTCCAAATATTTCTACCCCTTACACTAG
>QLAH01000333.1_pt1 | contig 30049 bp, 27 predicted proteins | sample 4693081 | NCBI WGS metagenome assembly QLAH01 (sample SAMN09425401, study PRJNA476045) | Lake water metagenome, whole genome shotgun sequencing project. | reverse complement strand
AGTCGGAGGGCATCACATCGGTCAGCTCGGAAACACTGGTAATCTGAGCCAGTTGAACAGGCTCTTGGGCTAGGGAAACGTTAACTTCAGAGGTAGACTCAGCGGCAACGGCGGCACCAGCAAAGGCCATACCGGCAAAGGGAGCCGCTAGCAAAGCTTTCCACAGTAGTTTAGACATTCGGTTATCTCTCCTCACACCTTTCAAGAAGGCTATTTTTTGGGGCAGCATTGGTCAAGAAAAGTACTTGATCAACGCTTCTTCTTCAACAGGGCTGGAAACGCCTGAACCCTCACAGACCCTGCTGGCGTTCGCTAGCCTAGCAGAACTTGACCGATATTAAACACCAAGCTGAGGTTAAGGCTGGGCTAATAAAGTGCAATAGTCTCCATAGAGATATCGAACGGGGGCAGGGCAACGGCACTTACTAAAGAGCATCCGACTACCGAGTGAGTCGGAGGGCAAGAGTACTGTACTGATTCTGTGAAGAGCAACATTTCCGGCCTCTGTTCTAGGATAGACATCCATTCCTACCCTGTCGGAATCCTGGATAAGACATTGTGTTTGAGTGGGTTAACGGGCTAATACCAAATCCCAGTTGCTTACCCCCGATTCAAACGCTGATCCCGCTCAGGCTGAGCCTGTCGAAGCCTCAATCTGTTTAGGGGGGCTATTCGGATTTACTCTAAAAAATCAATTTTTATCCTTGGGGGTGCCGCGCTAGCGACATGGACGATGGGTATAAGACGAAAAAGTTTTACAAAAGCCTTGTCAACTCTCAATCCTTGTCGCTATACTAGATAAGCCGACGCGGGGTAGAGCAGTCTGGTAGCTCGTCGGGCTCAAAGGTCTAGTTTAGCCATGTGCTTAGCAGCTAAATTAGGCAGGGCAGCATAGGAGGAAACTCCTGTGTGTATATCTGTCAAAGTCGGGGAAGCCTTTAGCACGGTAATCCCGAGCCAAGCCTGGAAACAGGAAGGTGTAGAGACTGGATGGCAGACACCCTAACGGATTGCCGAGGGTGAAGGGACAGTCCAGACCATCAAACGCCCTTGATTGGGTTGGCAGCGAAAGCTGTAGTGGTATGCATAACCCGAAGGTCCATGGTTCAAATCCATGCCCCGCCACCAAGTTAAGGTCTGATTCTTGCATTAGAGTCAGACCTTTTTGATTATTTTAGGCCGCTGCCGATGGATACCAAGCTCAAGGGCGATATTACCGAGCAGGCGACCTTAGTGCAAGCCCTCAAGCGGGGCTGGGGCGTCCTCAAGCCTGTGGGGGATCGTCTGCCCTACGACTTGGTGTTTGACGTGGAAGGGGTACTAGTCAAGGTTCAGGTCAAGGCCGCTTGGCTACACCAGACCTCTGGCAACTATGTGGTGGATAATCGTCGTACCAAAACCAACCGCCGTTGTATGGTGCGATCACCCCTTGATCACTTCAGGACAGCCTGCTCCAGAGAAATCCACAGAAACCCAGTAATATCCAACGGTTTTACGCTATAGTGACAAAGCGACGACGCGGGGTAGAGCAGTCTGGTAGCTCGTCGGGCTCATAACCCGAAGGTCCATGGTTCAAATCCATGCCCCGCCACCAAATCTGCAAAAAAGCCTTCAGAAAAATCTGAGGGCTTTTTTCGTGACTGGGGCATAGGGGGAAGGCGTGGCGAACAACGCTCAGGACGCTGACAATACGACATCTGACGGCCCACCGATAAATCGGCAGCACCGATGGCGGGCGCTGATGCAGGTTCATGTAGCGGTGTTTTTGTTTGGTTTGGCGGGGCTATTTGGCAAACTGCTGGATTGGCCTGCGACGGCCATTGTGTTGGGGCGCACGGGCTTAGCGGCCTTGACCTTGGGGCTTTGGCTGGGCTGGAAACGGCAACGGCTGCGTCCGGCAACGGGGCGAGATGGGCTGGGGTTGGCGCTGTTGGGGATGCTGTTGGCCTTTCACTGGGTAAGTTTTTTTCGTAGTATTCAGCTTTCCACGGTAGCCCTTGGGTTGCTGACCTTTTCTAGCTTTCCAGTGTTTGTGACGGTGCTAGAGCCGATCTTTCTGGGTACCCGCTGGCGCTGGCGAGATGGGGTGATGGCCCTGTTTGTGGTGATCGGTGTGGCCTTGGTGGTGCCAGACTATCAACCGGGGGCAGCGGCTAGCCAAGGGGCGATCTGGGGGCTGCTATCGGGGTTCTCCTTTGCGCTGCTGCAATTGCTGAACAAGGGCTATCGGCGGCGCTACGGGGCGTTGACCATCGCCTTTCAGCAGAATCTGTGGGCTTGCCTGAGTTTGGGCCTTTGGGCACTGGTGAACCTGTTACCGAGCTTTGCGGTGGTGGCGCAGGACTGGGCGTGGCTGCTGGTGTTGGGGGTGCTGTGTACGGCCTTGGCCCACACCTTATTTATTGAGAGCCTAGCGGTATTGCGAACCCAGGTGGCCAGCGTGATTAGTGGCCTGGAACCCGTCTACGGTATTGTTTTGGCAGCGTTGCTGCTGGGGGAAATGCCTACCCTACGCACGATTCTGGGTGGTGGGCTGATTTTGGGAACCACCCTCGCCTCCAGTTGGCAGGGTAGCCAGGAAATTGACTAGGGCCAAGGCTATCTCGAAGTGAATTTGAGTTGTTAGGATAGGTAACAATATCCTATACATACGACGCAACCCAGCATTAACCTATGGCCGCCACCATTCAAGTCAACAAAACCAAAGTTAAACAGCCGCCCCTAGATATTCATACCCTGGGGGATCGGGTGCTGCGCCAGCCTGCCAAAAGGGTGGCTAAGGTAGACGACGAACTGCGCGTCCTGGTCAAAGAGATGCTGCAAACCATGTATAGTGCCGATGGCATTGGGTTGGCGGCTCCCCAGGTGGCGATTAACAAGCAGTTGATTGTGGTAGACGTGGATCCTGAAAATGCCGCTGCGCCGCCCCTGGTGTTGGTGAACCCCAAGATTCTGCGCGTCTCTAAGGAACTGGCTGTGGGGCAGGAAGGGTGCCTCAGCATTCCCGGCGTCTTTTTAGACGTTGTGCGCCCTGCCGCCATTGAGGTCTCCTTCAAAGACGAAAACGGACGCCCCCAGAAAATTCAGGCCGCTGATCTGCTGGCCCGCTGTATCCTCCACGAAATGGATCACCTCACGGGGGTGCTGTTTGTGGATCGGGTAGACAATAACCTGGCACTGAACCAAGAACTGAAGAAACATGGGTTCTTCACCAAGGATGTCCAGCCCGTGCAGTCTTAGGGCAACTGTGGTTTCAGGTATAGGGCGCACCTAGAGCTTGGGGACTAACGACCAAGGCGAGTGATCCCCCTAAATCCCCCTTGAGAAGGGAGACTTTGAAGTGGACTCGGCTCCCTCTACAAAAGGGAGATACTAAAGCAGCATCAGATCCCCCTTGTTAAGGGGGGCAGGGGGGATCCCTCCATCATTTTTATCGACTGATTTATCTACAGAGGAGTAGGATTGTGACCCCAAAGAGTGGTTTATTTTTGGCGGGTTCCTGCATCGCGGGCATTGCAGCGGTGGGTTCTGTGTTTGAGCTATCCTCCGGGAATCCCGACTGGGGCACGGTTCCGACAACGATTATTCTTGGCCTGTGTGTGCCGTTGGTGGGGGTACTGTTTTATGCGGCGGTGAAGGATGCCAAGGCGAATCAACCCTAGCTGTTGCGCCAGGTGATTCTATCCATGAAGTTTGTGTCTCTAGAGTTTGTGTTTCTAGGATGGGGGTCTCGAAGATCAGCGGTCACGGAACTCCAGGGCGTACAAATCCCGCCATTGGTGATACCCTCTAGCCAGCGATCTCACACTAACGATCTCACACAAAGGCTATGGAATACATCAAGGGAAATCGTCAATGGCCCCGTCGTGCCGTGCTCGCTGGGCTAATGGCCGGATCCGCTAGTCTCGTCTTAGCCAAACGCGCCAGTGCCTATGACGTGGTGCTTTCTCCCACCAATCCCCAACTGGGAGACACCATTTCGGTAACGGTGCAGGCTGGCCCCGGATCTGCACCGCCCATCGTTACGGTCAACAACGGTACCCGCTATCCGGTGTTTCCGCTGGCGGGCAATCGCTTTCGAGCGCTGATTCCCACCAGCCCGCTGAATACCCCAGGGAACCTCACGATTCAGGTGGTGGGAGACGGGGGCAACCGCAACCTAGCCGTGGGTCTTCGTAACCGCACCTTTCCGACCCAGCGCATTACCCTATCCCCCAGTCAGAGCGACCTTGGCACCGATCACGAATTTGCGCGGGTCGCTGCTTTTAAGGAACTGGTGACCCCAGAGCGGTTTTGGAATGGAGCTATGGTACGCCCCAACCCCGGCCAAGTGAGCACCGTTTACGGCGTACGCCGCTATTACAACGGGGTTTTTGCCCAAGACTACTACCACCGGGGGGTAGACTACGCTGCCCCCACCGGATCGCCTGTGGTGGCTCCAGCGGCGGGGCGCATTGGCCTAGTCGGTCGCGTAGCCGAGGGCTTTGAACTGCACGGCAACACCATCGGCATCGATCACGGCCAAGGGGTGCTGAGCATTATGATTCACCTCAGCCGCATTGATGTGAATGAGGGAGATTTTGTGCAGGTGGGTCAGGTGATTGGGGCCGTAGGATCCACAGGAGCCTCCACCGGGCCACACCTGCATTGGGGGCTATACGTTCACGGCATTGCGGTAGACCCTGTGCCCTGGCGCGAAAGGGGCTTCGAGTAACCCAAGGCCATGTTGATAGCGTTCCTCAAAACTTGGAGATAACGTCCGTTGGCTCTGGTGGATCCACGCCATGAGTAGACGTACCTCTATGAGGTTGTGCATCCTACAACCGGCGATACCGAATGGCTCATTCTGTATCGGGTCAATGGTGATTGGTTTAATCAAGCCCTAGCCACCTTTGCGGAATAAGTCGGGGCCGGCCCTCATAAGCGGATTCTGCTAGTGATAGATGGAGCCGGATGGCACACTTGCAAAGACCTGGTGATACCCGACGGTATTCATCTGGAAGGAGTACTGCCTTACTCACCCGAGTTACAACCCGCAGAACGGCTCTGGCGACTCGCCGATGAACCCTTAGTCAACCGCTGCTTTGACGACGCCCTCAGTGATCTCGAAGATGTCCTTGAGGCCCGCTGCCGCACGTTGCTGTCGATGCAATCCGAGATTAAAGCCCTAACCAACTATCACTGGTGGCCAGCATGACACGCCTAATCGTTTCGGGGGTATGCTATCCAGATTTAGTACAAGTCCTTGACGTAGATGCCAGGGGGAGTCGATCCCCCCTAGCCCCCCTTAAAAAGGGGGGAACCGGAGTCAAAGTCCCCCTTTTTAAGGGGGATTTAGGGGGATCGCCGAGGACTGGCAGCATGAAAACAACTTGTGTGTACACAGTAGCCCTCTGGGAGAGGGATTTAGGGTGAGGGCTACCAAGGAACTAGGGCCGCTGAGCTTATCCCGGATTGAGGTTAGGCTATCGCAGCCGTTGTTTAAGCCAAAAGCTGAGCATGGGTAGGGCAATGCGGTAGTTGAATTGGGGGCCGTAGATTAAGCCCTTTTGCTCGAGGCTATTGAGGGCTCCTTGCAGACCGCCGCCCCGTGAAAGCTGGTGTTTTTTGATGTAGGCGCTGGACTGGGGGCTGTCGGTGGGGTCGAGGGCTAAACTTTCGAGCACTTTGGCCTGGGTGGGCGGCAGCAGCAGCAGCAGGGCCTCAAAGGTAACGCCCATATCTTGAATGAGGGCGAGCATACTGCTGTGAACCTGGTGAGCCTGAATCAGGCCGCTGGGCTGGGTGGGGGCGAGGGCGGAACAGCCGAGCCAAATGCGTTGGGCCAGGGTGATGGCGTCTTTAACGTGACCTTGGACGTAGCTTAAAAAGAGGTCGAGGGCTTGGCTTTCGGGGTCGAAGGTGAGGCCAGCGGTGGCCATGCTCTGGATAATCCAGGGGCCGAGTTCTTCGGCCTGCAACGGCGCTAGTGGGATCACAGGAAGCTGGCTGGCATACATCCAGGGTTCTGCCACGGTGGACACTAGGGCATAGCTGACCTGATTTTGACGCTGGATTTCCTGGCGCAGGTGGGTTTCCCATTTGCCATGCCGATCCCAGGATCGCAGGTGAGGAAAGTTGTGAAACACGATGACTACCTGGCAATCGAGCTGTTCGGCCAGGTGTTGGGGCAGAGCCAAAAGCCCCTCAAACAGTGCCCATTCTTTGCCGGGAGTGGTGGGCCACACGAGGCGGGGTTGGGGGGCTAGGGTTTGGTCTAGGGTGAGCGGTTGGCTTAGGCTCCACCGCTGAATTTTGGCGAGTTCGTGGGGTTCACCAAAGGCTTGGGTGAGGGCATCGGCCAAGAACCTAAGGAACTGTCCGGCATTGCGGCAGCGCAGCATATCAATTTCGAGGCAGCGGCAGCCCACTTGCCTGGCGGCATCGCGAATGAGGGATCGCCGACCAATACCGGGAACCCCCTTTACCACAAAATCATTGTCCCGTTGCAGCAGACTACAAATCACGTCTAGCTCGGTTTTGCGGCAGATGCGGGGGGGCAAGACAAAGGGGTTCATCGGGGTTCATCGTGATTCTTAAAAATTGGCACTAAAAAATAGTGCTATAAAGGTTCATCAGGTACTTCCGAATCGTAGCATTCCTATTTTGAGGTAAACCGTCGTCGTGGCTCACAGTACACCTTCTGCATCTGACCTTGGGGCTAGTCTCCAACCGCCGTCGAATCAATGGCATACCCTTAGCTCCCAGCGGGCTATTGATCTGCTCGAAAGCAGTGCTCAGGGAATCAGTACAGCGGAGGCCGAGCGCCGCCAGCAGGTGTATGGCCCCAACGAGCTCCAGGAAGGAGCCACCCGCAGCCCCCTAGAAATTTTGTGGGACCAGTTCAAAAACATCATGCTGCTGATGTTGATTGCGGTGGCCCTGGTGTCGCTGGTGCTGGATTTGCGGCAAGGGGGCTTTCCGAAGGATGCCATCGCCATTTTTGCCATTGTGCTGCTGAATGGTTTGCTGGGCTATTTGCAGGAGAGCAAGGCGGAACAGGCCCTCGCGGCCCTGAAAAATATGACCTCGCCTCGGGTGCGGGTGCTGCGCCAGGGCGACGAGCAGGAGATCGATGCCAAAACCCTGGTGCCGGGGGATGTGGTGCTGCTAGAGGCCGGGGGACAGGTGCCCGCCGATGGGCGACTGCTGAGCGCGGCTAACCTGCAAGTGCGGGAAGCGGCTCTCACCGGGGAAGCCGAGGCGGTAATCAAGCAGCCCGAGGCCACCCTGCCGGGGGAATCGGCCCTGGGGGATCGGGTGAACCTGGTATTTCAGGGCACCGAAGTATTGCAGGGGCGGGGCACCGTTCTCGTCACCCAAACGGGGATGCAGACCGAGCTAGGCCGCATCGCCACACTAATTCAGTCGGTGGAATCGGAACCCACGCCGCTTCAGCAGCGCATGGGTCAACTGGGCAATGTGCTGGTGTCGGGATCGCTGGTCTTGGTGGCCCTGGTGGTCGTGGTGGGGCTGCTGCGCACGGGCGACCTCAGCCTGTTTGATGAACTGCTCGAAGTTTCCCTCAGTATGGCTGTGGCCGTGGTGCCGGAAGGTCTCCCCGCCGTGATCACGGTGACGCTGGCCCTGGGTACCCAGCGCATGGTGCGCCGCCAAGCCCTGATCCGTAAGCTGCCCGCCGTGGAAACCCTCGGCTCCGTCACCACCATTTGCTCCGACAAAACCGGAACCCTGACCCAAAACAAAATGGTGGTTCAACGGGTGCAAACCTCAGAAACTAGCTACACCGTCACCGGGGAAGGCTATGCCCCGGAGGGCCAAATTTTAGAGAACGGCCAGCCCGTAGATAGTGCGTTAAACCCGGTGTTGGCCACGCTGCTCAGAGCCTGCGCCCTGTGCAACGATGCCACCTTGACTCGATCCGGCAGTGTGTGGACGATTTTGGGCGACCCCACCGAAGGAGCTTTGCTGGCCCTGGCGGGCAAAGGGAGTCTGGGGACAACCCCACCCCCTGAACCAGGTCACCGCATCGGCGAAATTCCGTTTACCTCAGAGCGCAAGCGGATGAGCGTGATTATTGGGCCATCGGAAACCAGCCCCGACACCGCCCAGCCCCCGGTGCTGTTTGCCAAGGGATCGCCAGAACTGCTGCTAGAGCGCTGCGAGTGGGCGCAAACCGCACCGGGCAAGGAACCGCTGACGGAGGCCCTGCGCCAGCAAATCCTCGCCCACAACGACACGATGGCCGCTGGGGGACTGCGGGTACTGGGGCTGGCCACCAAGCCGATCCTCGGCCCCCTGGCCGCAGATTTGGAAACCGAAGAACAAGGGCTGATCTGGCTGGGCCTGGTGGGGATGCTCGATGCGCCCCGGCCTGAGGTGCGGGCGGCGGTGGCCTCCTGTCGGCAGGCGGGCATTCGGCCCGTGATGATTACCGGGGATCACCAGTTGACGGCCCAGGCCATTGCCGCCGATCTCGGTATTTCCCAACCCGGTGACGCCATCCTGACCGGGCGCGAACTTAGCCACCTCTCGGCCTCCGAACTAGAAGAGACCGTTCCCAAGGTGAGCGTCTACGCCCGTGTGGCCCCAGAACACAAACTTCGCATTGTGCAGGCCCTGCAAAAGCGTGGAGAATTCGTCGCCATGACCGGAGACGGCGTCAACGATGCCCCTGCCCTCAAGCAGGCGGATATCGGCATTGCCATGGGCATTACGGGCACCGACGTGAGCAAAGAAGCCAGCGACATGGTGCTGCTCGACGACAACTTCACCACTATCGTGGCCGCCACCGAGGAAGGGCGGGTCGTCTACGACAACATCCGTCGCTTCATTAAATATATTCTGGGCAGCAACATCGGGGAGGTGCTCACCATTGCCGCTGCGCCCCTGCTGGGCCTGGGTGGGGTGCCCCTCTCGCCTCTGCAAATTCTGTGGATGAACCTCGTCACCGACGGCGTTCCGGCTTTGGCCCTGGCGATGGAACCCGCAGAACCCAACGTTATGCAGCGCCCTCCCCACGATCCACGGGAAAGCATCTTCGCCCGTGGCCTGGGTTCCTACATGATTCGCGTCGGCATTTTGCTGGCCATCCTCAGCATCGGCCTGATGAGCTGGGCCTACCAACATACCAATGCCGTGGACTACCCCGCCAACCCCGCCACCTGGAAAACCATGGTCTTCACCACGCTGTGTTTGGCGCAAATGGGCCACGCCCTCGCCGCCCGATCCGATACCCGGCTGATGGTTGAGATCAGCCCTGCTTCTAACCTCTATGTGTGGGGTGCAGTGCTGTTTACCACGGGGCTGCAAATTCTGCTGGTGTATGTTTCTCCCTTGCAGCGGTTCTTTGGGCTGCATCCGCTCTCTGGTACAGAACTAGCCATCTGCTTTGGCTTCAGCGCTCTCCTGTTTGTTTGGTTGGAGCTAGAAAAGCTGTTTATCCGGGTCTTCCTCAAACGACAGGCCAAACGCTAACGCTCCCTCCTATCCTCGTCCTAGGGCACCGGGAAAACCCAATTTTTACCTCGGTGCCCACAATAGGATAAATCCCCACTTATGATATTTACCTATGGATTCTTCTTCCTCTACTTCTAAATTTTCCCAGGAAATTAAAAGCCTGCTAGAGCAGTTGGCCCACCAGCCGCTCACCTTGGGCAATGTGCTCGATCAAACCTCAGAGCGCGGCTTTAGCTTGGTGATTGGGCTGCTGGTGCTGCCCTTTTTATTCCCCATGCCGCCGGGGCTCACTACGATTTTTGGCTCTGCCTGCCTGTTGCTGTCTTTGCAGATGACCCTAGGCCGCAGAACGCCCTGGTTGCCCAAACGGGTGGCCCAGTTTCAGTTTCCTCCGACCTTGGCCCGACAAATCCTCAGCGGCCTCCGACGGGTAACGCGCTTCACCGAGCGTTTTCTTCAGCCACGGTTTACCCGACTGGCCAACAGCCCCCACATCTGGCAAATTAACGGAGCCTGCATTAGCTGGTTAACCCTGCTGCTCATGCTCCCTGTGCCGATGACCAACCCCATCCCCGCCGTGGGCATTTTAATTGTGGCCATTGCCACTCTAGAAGCCGATGGCCTGGTGATGTGTCTCGGCTACGTGGCCACCGGGCTAACGACCGCTTTCTTTGGCCTCATCGGCTATGGGTTGTGGCGATCTCCCGAACTAATCATGCGCTGGCTTTCCTAGGATCAGTAGATCACAAACTCTCTTTACTGCCCTCAGCTTGGCCCTCACCCTAAATCTCTCTCCCAAGCTGGGAGAGGGACTTTGAAGGACTTCCGGATCCCCTCTCCCCCCTGGGAGAGGGGCTGGGGGTGAGGGCCAAGCCCATACGAAGAGACATCTTTGTGATCTACTGATCCTCAGTAGATCACAAAGCCCCCGCAGCCCTCACCCAAAATCCCTCTCCCAAGGAGAGAAGGATTTTGAAGACAGTTTCCGGCTCCCCTCTCCCCATGGGAGAGGGGAGAGGGGTGAGGGTTGGATCGTGACTAGATCCTGGTAAAAGAGCGCTTTTGCGATCTCCTGAGGATGGCCTGCGTTGCCCAACGTTGTCCTTTGCTGATGGCGACGGGGTGGATTTCTCCTGATTGCGTCTGTCTTGGTGGGGCTAGGCTCTTTCTGGAGTCTCTGAAAAAGATGGGCCATACTTGAGGATAAGTCCTCCTGCTCCCATGCCGCTGTCCTATGGCTACTCCGTCCTCCCTGCCCCTGCCTGAATTTTTTGACATGGATCGCGTGGGTGATCTTTGGCGCGTGCCCTACGAGCAGCGGGCCATGGAGGCGAGGAATTGGGCCAAGCGCCATGGCATCACCCCGGCGAGCGAAGATCAGCGACGGCTGGCGGTGCTGTTGATTGATGTGCAAAATACCTTTTGCCTGCCGGATTTTGAGCTATTTGTGGGAGGGCGATCTGGCCGGGGGGCGGTGGAGGACAACGAACGGCTCTGTGCCTTTCTCTATCGAAATCTGGCCCACATCACCAGCCTCATTCCCACCCTCGATACCCATAGCACCATGCAGGTGTTCCATGCGAAATTTTGGGTGGATGCTGAGGGCAACCCGCCGCCGCCGATGACCCTAATTGCCTACGATGAGGTGGTGCAGGGCAAGTGGCAGGTGAATCCCGCCATTGTGGCCAACCTAGGCGCGACCGATCCCCAGGAATACGCCCTCCACTACACCAAAGCCCTGGCGGATCGGGGCAAATATCCCCTCACCATCTGGCCCTACCATTCCATGCTAGGGGGCATTGGCCACGCCCTGGTTTCGGCGGTGGAGGAGGCCTGCTTTTTCCACGCCATCGCCCGCCACAGCCCGATTCGCTTCGAGCTAAAGGGCAGCCATCCCCTCACCGAAAACTACTCTGTCCTCAGACCCGAAGTGACCCACGACGAGCAAGGGCAACCCATGGCCCAGGTCAATCACACCCTGATCGAAACCCTGCTCACCTACGACGGGGTGGTGGTCGCCGGACAGGCTAAGAGCCACTGCGTTGCCTGGACGGTGGCGGATTTGCTCAGCGCCATTCAGGCTATCGACCCAGCCTTGGCCCAAAAGGTGTACTTGCTGGAGGACTGCACTTCCCCCGTGGTCGTCCCCGATGTGGTGGATTTTACCGACCAGGCCAACGCCACGTTTCAAGCCTTTGCGGAGGCCGGAATGCACCTAGTGCAGTCTACCCAACCCCTAGAAACCTGGCCAGGATGGGCATCCTAGACGACGGCAAAACCCTAGGGAACCAGAGGATCAACAACGTGGGTCAATCCCTTTGGTTTCCTAGGATTCGATACTAAATCTTGCTTGCGAACCCCCGGTATCAGCGGGCGAGGAAACCTTGCCCCTGCTTAAGGTGGGCCAGATGGGGAACCGGGGGTATGGAATTCGGATTCGGGATGAATCATCCACAGGCACACGCTAGCGGTGCTGCATCCAGAAATTCAGCTCTTGACGAATACGAGACTGTTCTTCAACGCTGGCGTAGCGCAGTTGATGGCGCAGTTCATTAATGACTTGGCGGCGATTTTGGCTGGAGATGGGAGGCTGCATGATAAGACCCCTGCATTCTGTAGCGACAATTACATTTTTGCGGATATCGGGGTAAAACTGTAGCTTCAATTACAAATCTTTGCCAAGGCTGGGAGGTTCGCGGCAGCCTGGCCATAGTTAGCCTGAGTTCGGGATAAGCCAGTCGCTGCAATCTTGAGCAACCTGCTTCCAGCTTGCGCTTTAGACCTCACCCTAAATCCCTCTCCCCAAGGGAGAGGGACTTTGAGCCTTGCTAGCTCCCCTCTCCTCGTGGGAGAGGGGCTGGGGGTGAGGCCTACCAGGGGATCTGGTCACGATGTCTAACCCGAACTGAGGTTAGTTAGCCTCCTAGGGCAGCGTTAAATCAATGCCGTCGGGCAGTTGTGCGCCAGAGAGATCGGCATGGGTAAGAATGGCCCCGGTGAGGTCGGCCTCCCGCAGGTCAGCCCCTTGCAAAATGGCCCCAGTGAGGTCGGCATAGCTGAGATCGGCCCCTCGCAGGTTGGCTTGGCTGAGGTTGCTCTTGGGAACATTCGGTCGAAAGCTCTGACCTAGGTGGGCACGGCAAAGTTTGGCCCCCCGCAGATTGGCCCCCACCAGAGAGGCTCCGCTGAGGTGAGCATAGCTGAGGTTGGCTTGGGAGAAATCGACGCCATTGAGGTTGGTGGCTTGGTCGGAACTGGGGCGCAGGTCGGCTTCAATCATCAGGGCATGGGTGAGGGTGGCATTCTGCAAAGTGACACCGCAGAGAATGGCTTTGACCAGGTTGGCCCCGGCGAGATTAGCTTGGGTCAATACGGCCCCACTGAGGTCGGCATCGCGCAGTTGGGCCTGGGTGAGGGTGGCTTGGGTAAAGTCGGCCCCCCACAGCAAGGCCTCGCTGAGATCGGCCTCGGCAAGGGTACTGCGAACAAAGTGGGTACGCCCCAGGCGAGATTGCCGCAGGTCGCTGCGACTAAAGTCGGCCTCGCGGAGATCGGCCTGGAGGAGGTCGATCTCCAACAAATTGAGCCCGACAAAGCTTCGTTCTCCGGCTCGGTACGCCTCTAAAAGTTCGCCAGCATCCATGGGTTAACGGTGGCCACAACACTTCAGCAGTGTACTGCATTTGCCATCCCTGGCTCTGGAGAGTCGGCTTCAGCGGGGGGCAACAGATCCATGCCTAACTGATCGCCAATGCGACGGCGGGCTAGGTCTCGGTATTCCCAAAAGTGTTCCCCGGCGGCGCACAGCCCCAGGTAGGTGGTGAGGCAGTGGGGACGCTGAACCAGTAGGTAGCCAAGCTGTCGCCAAAATTGCCCCCGAATCTCAGCCCGTCGCAAACCTTGGTGCCAGAGGATCTGGGCCAAAATCCGCAGCCCTTTGCCCAGGGGAAATCGCATGGTTTGGTGATCGGGGCGGTGGGGGCGCAGGGCGAGGCACTGCCGAAAACAGCGATGGAGGTAGGCCTTGGGGTCGTAGAGCGCCCAAATGCTCTGTACATACTCACGGGCGATATCGGTGGCGGGACGGGTGGGGACAAAGTTCATTAGGGTGTTTTGGTCGCCCGTGGGGTGGCCGTCGTTTACCAGCAGGCGCTGTTCTCGTTTTAGCCGTTCCCAGAGGGCGGTATTGGGCAGGGCTTGCAAAATGCCGAGCATGGGCTGGGGAATGCTGGTTTCTTCCACAAAGGCCTGGATACGATCTCCGGCCCCCTCTCGCTCCCCATCAAAACCGAGGATGAACCCGGCGTAGATCAGCAGTCCGGCCCGATTAATTTTGGCGCAGGCTTCCACCAGGGGATTACGGGTATTCTGCACCTTGCGCGTCACTTGCAAGCTGTCTTGGTCGGGGGTTTCGATGCCCAAAAACACGCCATAAAAGCCTGCCTGTGCCATTAAGTCCAGCAGTTCCTCATCCTCCGCTAGGTTCACCGATGCTTCGGTTAAAAACGTGAAGGGATAGCGTCGCTGCTGCATCCAGGGAATTAGCTCCCGCAGAAAGGCTTTGACATTGCGCTGGTTGCCAATGAAGTTGTCGTCCACAATCAGCACAGAGCCGCGCCAGCCGAGGTCGTAGAGGGCCTGAAGTTCGGCGAGGGCTTGGGTGGGGGTTTTGGTACGTGGCTTGCGGCCATAGAGGGCAATAATGTCACAAAATTCGCAGTTGAAGGGACAGCCCCGCGAAAACTGCATGGCCATCATCAGGTAGGCGTCCCGTGGCAGTAGGTCAAAACGCGGCATCGGGCTTTGGGTCACGTCGGGCTTTTCGGTGGCGCGAAAGATGCCCTGGCTGTCGCCCCGGCTTAGGGCGGTTAGAAAGGTGGGAATCGTGAGCTCACCTTCATCGAGGACTAAAAAATTCGCTCCGGCCTCTAGGGCGTCATCGGGCACTGAGGTGGGATAGGGGCCACCGACGGCCACGGGCTTACCCAGGCGCACCGCTCGTCGGATCAGCGCCAGAAAGTCGTCTTGTTGCACCAGCATGGCCGACAGGATCACCAGATCGCACCAGTCCCAATCGGCCTCGGTTTCGAGGGCCACATTGCGATCATAAAAGCGCAGGTTCCAATCCGCAGGTAAGAGCGCCGCCACCGTAATAATACCGAGGGGCGGAATCGTCGCCTTCAGCCCAGCTAGTTCCATAAATCGGTTGTAAGACCAGAAGGACTGGGGAAACTGGGGGTACAGCAGTAGCACATTCATGGGCTTGCGTGGATACCTTTAGAAACCGTACACCAGACAACTGAACCCAGAATACTAAGGCGACCTGAAGAGACCTGGCCAAAATGCACAATAGCCCCACTCCGAGGAGTAGGGCTATTGCACCGGGGATATTGAGTTCGGTATAGGTAACTGGAAAACGGAGGCTATAGAGGGTTCAGTTTAAGGGGGGTACATAGGTGCCAGATGGCTTGATGACAGAATAGGGGATAATACGTAAAGAAACGATAAGCCATTGATGAAGGTTTTCCGAAGAATTACGAGCCATCCTCGGCAGTACCCCCCCTATCGCACCAGCACCCCCGCTACCTGTTGAATGGGCACAACATTCAGCACGTCAAGCTGGGCACAGTATTTCAGGTCGGCTTCGTTGTTTAGCCGCAACAGCCGTTGACCGTGGCTGGCGTGGTGCATTAACTCCAGCAGTTGATCCTGCCATTGTTGATAGAGGCTGACGGCTCCAATCACCGCGTCGTTGCCCGCTAGGTCTTTAAAGCTCTGCCCCGTGGCGTCCAAAATGCCCTGAATAATGGCCCCAGCACAGACGGTGTCTTCGAGGGAGTAGGTGCCTTCCCAGCCAGAACCCACCAGCCACACGGTTTCTGGGTTGCGATCCAGCAAAAAATCGACCACAGCTTTGCGGGTGGTGAGGGCCGCTGTGATTACGATGGGAGCATGTTCAATGCGCTTCAGGCAGCGGGTGCCGTTGGTGGTAGACATAAACAGCCGTTTGCCCCCAGATTTTTCCGCCGAGTGATCTAGGGGAGAATTACCCAGGTCGCAGCCTTCTACCATGCCGCCTCCCCGTTCTCCGGCCCGCAGCCGCTTGTCGCTGGGCCACTGTTCGCTCACGGACAGCAGTTCGTCAAGGTCGCTAAAAACCTGAATGGCTTCTGCGCCAGCCGCTAGGGCCGCCGCCATGGTCGAGGTAGCCCGCAGCACATCAATGGCAATAGCACAGTCTGGGGCAGATCCATCGGGTACTTCTTCGGGAATGTGATAGAGAAATAGCTTCACGGCAGGGATATCTCAACTTAGGGCGTAGGGATGATGCCTCAGGGCAAGCGAACAGCGGGCGATGACCCATTCATTTTAGGTGGGCAGTGTATCAGTTTATGACGTTGTGGCCGCTGTTATGGTCAGGAAATAGCATAAAAAATCTAAAGGGCAAGGCTAAGAAAACGACATATAACGGATTTTACGCGGGTGAAGTACATGGCGACGATCCCCCCTGCCCCTTGGTAAGGGGGATATAGCGCGACGCTTAGATGGCTAGGCCCTGGGGTGATCCAGAACTCAGCAGGAGTGTATCTCACACTATCGAGAACCGCTATAGATCGCAGGAAAATATTGGCTTTGTTGCAGGAAAAGCCCAAGTGTCTCAGATGTCTTGGCGCGTAGCAGGGCCACAGGGGCTAACCCGGAACCCGTTGAAGATGCCCTCCAATCCAATCTATGCAACGCACCCCATCCCCTAAAACCCGTTTCCCCAGGGGTCGGGCTGCGGCCATTAATAAATCAGAGGTAATTCACCCACGACGTCTAGGCGTTTGAAGTTGCCAATTTCCATATAGGTTTCGGCGAGGGTGTCGGCCACCGCGGGCAGAATCCAGCCCATTTGTTTGAGGGTGAAAATAGCCGTAGCGTATTTGGCTCGTTTGGAGCCATCCAGCACCTTAATCGCCAGCCCTAAACCATCGCCCACTTTGCCAATGCACTGAATCCCCTCGGCACCGGATTTGCTCACCAGTTCGCCGTCGGTGAGTTCCATGAGCTTGGTGTCAAAGGATTCGGGGCCACCCACTAGGTCGGGGTGGCTGGTCATCGCGCGAATGATGCGCTCCATTTCTAGGTTATCGCCAGAGGAAAGCATGGCGAAGAGGGTGGCCATTTGGCGCAACTGCATGAAGTAGGTGGGGGCACCGCAGTCGTCGTGGGCCATGATGAACTCGTCGGCGGGCATTCCCAGCAGTTCGGCCATGCGGGAGAGGATCAGCTTTTGGACGGGGTGGTTGCGGTCGAGGTAGCTTTCCAGGGGCCAGTTTTGCTGATGGGACACCGCCAACATCCCCGCGTGTTTGCCAGAGCAGTTGTGCTCTAGGGGGCTTTTTCGGCCCGCCGGGGTGGGGCAGCGCAGGGCGGTAGAGTCCAAATCTGACTGCCAAAGGATGTGAAATACCTGGCGCACTTGCTCGATGGTGCCCTGGTGAGAACCACACATGATCGCGAGGTCTTGGTCGTTGAGGTTGTAGCGCTCCATGGCTCCGGCAGCGGTTACGGCTAGGGCCTGAAAGGGCTTGAGGGCCGAGCGAATGAAGGTCGCTAGTTCGGGATTGCCCGCCACCGAGAGGTTGCGTCCCCGTGCATCACACACCACCACATGGGCCGTATGGCAGGATTCGACAACTCCTTCTCTGAGAAGTTGAACGTCGAGCTCTTTGGTTTGGTGGCGGTTTATCCGGCTGCTGGTCATAGGGAATGCTCTGGCTGAAGGATGGGAACGGTGGGGGGAAATGGGGGAATGGTTATTAGTTATTGGTTGCTGGTTATTAGTTATTAGGGGGATTGATTAGTCGGGGTGGGGACTATTCTGCCGGAGAATCTGTCCCGTAATCTTAGATCAATTGCCAGGTGATGAGCCCTAGACTAAGCAGGGCCGCAATGGTGCCGATGGTTTTGCGAATGCGCTGCAACACAGGCTGTACCTGGTAGTCCACAATCAGACGGTCGCGGTTAGAGACTTCCTCCGGCTTCACCCACACCTGGCCGTCGTACCAGCCCGATTCTTCGTAGGGCACCTTGTCTTCCTTCAGCCGTCCGCCCACATGGGCCCAACCCACATAGAGCTGCACTAGGGCCAGCATCGGCAAAATCAGCGCCCCCATGGCCGCACTGAGGGCAAAGGGAATAGGATGCTTGGCCGGGGCAAAACTCGCAGCCGCCATGGGGCCAGCCACCAGCCAGCCCACCAGCCAGAGAATGACCACAGGCTTGAGGTAGCCCGTCAAATCGCGACTGCCCCAGCTATAGAACCAAGATTCGCGCACATCCTGGTATTCATTAATCGGCTGCTGTTCCGCCGGAACCGGACATCGTTGCGCCATTCCATCCACCAAAAACCTAGTTTCTAGCCTAGACGAATTCCCCCGATTAGGCACCTCTCTAGGCACTAGATCCACGGCGAATTCAATCCGTGCGCCTAAATCAACCCTGAGCTAACAGCAACAACATCGCTGGATTGCTCCCACGGCCCTGTACAGCAATTATGGTGAATTTTTATGGTGAATTTTTCGCATACAGGATTTCGAGGAGAGCAGCCATGCCACAGGCCGTAGGATCCCTGGAGACCAGAGGATTCCCCTCCGAAACCGGATTTCTGCGCCTGTGCCTCCCCGATCTCCCGCAACTTAGCCCAGCAACCGAGTTTCGGGGGTGAGCATCTCATCAAGATTCTGAGGGCCGCAGCGGCAAGGGAGGCTCGTTGGCTGGGTGCGCTGCCGTTGCAAATAATTTCAACGAAACCCGGCTTTCGTTAGAGACTGCGGCACTGTTGAAGTATCTCGATTCATGCCGGGAGATACGTCCAATGCTGTCCGCAGATCCTAAAACTTGGATGGGATTATCCGCCTCAGAGGTGACAGACCGCTTACGGCAAGAGGGCTACAACGAGCTGCCCGCCTCTGACCGCCGCACCTTTTTGACCTTGGTACTAGAGATTGCACGGGAGCCGATTTTTTTGCTGCTGGTGGGCTGTGGTGCCATCTACTGGGTGTTGGGCGATGCCCAGGAAGCCCTGATTTTGCTGGGGTTTGTGCTGTTTATTGTGGGCATCAACCTCTACCAGGAGCAAAAGACCGAGAAGTCTTTGGAAGCGCTGCGCGATCTGTCTAGCCCCCGCGCCCTGGTGATTCGCGACGGCGAACGGCGGCGCATACCGGGCCGCGAGGTGGTGCGGGGCGATTTGCTGGTGCTGGCGGAGGGCGATCGCATTCCTGCCGATGCCCTGCTGCGCTGGTCTACCCACCTGACCGTGGATGAATCGCTGCTGACGGGGGAATCTGTCCCGGTGCGCAAGCGCGAGTCAGCGGCAGAAACAACGATGGCTCGACCGGGGGGCGAGGATTTGCCCGCCGTCTTTTCGGGCACCCTGGTGGTGCAGGGCCAGGGCATTGCCGAGGTGGTGGCCACGGGGCTGCTGACGGAGATGGGCAAGATTGGCAAGGCGCTGCAAACCGTGGAGCCGGAAGACACTCGCCTGCAAAAGGAAACCCGCCATGTGGTGGGGCAGTTGACCTGGGTGGCGATCGCCATCTGCGTTGCGGTCGTCGTCATCTACGGCGCTACCCGAGGCGACTGGCTGAACGGGGTGCTGGCGGGGCTGGCCCTGGCTATGGCGATCTTGCCCAACGAAATTCCGGTGGTACTGACCATCTTTCTGGCCCTGGGGGCTTGGCGGTTTTCTCAGCAGCGGGTGCTAACCCGACGGGTGCCCGTGGTCGAAACCCTAGGCTCTACCACGGTGCTCTGTGTCGATAAAACCGGCACCCTCACCCTCAACCAGATGGCGGTGCAGCAGTTATTTGTAGACCGCGACGAGTTTGGCCAGCCCCAGCCCGCCCTCTACGATGTCACTCTGCACGCCCAAGAGCCCCTGCCCGAAACCTTTCACCCATTGATTGAGTTTGGGGTTTTGGCTAGCCGCCGCGACCCCTTCGACCCGATGGAGAAGGCGCTTCAGCAGGTGGGCCAAGCCTACCTAGCCGCCACCGAGCACCTCCATGGCGACTGGCAGATGCTTCAGGAATACCCTCTGTCTCGGGATCTACTGGCCATGTCCTGTGTGTGGGAAGCGCCCCAGGGAGATCTAACGGTGGCGGCCAAGGGCGCTCCGGAGGCGATCGCCGAACTCTGCCACTTTGACACTGACCGTCAGCAAGCCCTTGCCACCCAAATTCAGACCATGGCCGCAGAGGGGCTGCGGGTGTTGGGCGTGGCGCGGGGGCGCAAGGCGGCAGGCAAGCCCCAAACCCACGATGCGGTGTTAGCTTCCCCCGAACAACTCCCCGATAGCCAGCACGCCTTTGAGTTTGAGTTTGTGGGCCTGGTGGGGCTGGCCGACCCGGTGCGACCCACGGTGGCCCCCGCGATCGCCGAATGCTACCGGGCTGGTATTCGGGTGATCATGATTACCGGCGACTACCCCGCCACCGCCTGCAACATCGCTGAGCAGATCGGACTCACCCCCACCACGGAGGTGCTCACCGGGCCAGAACTCGACCAGCTCAGCCCCGAGCAGATCCAGAGCCGCATGGCCAGCGTCAATATCTTCGCCCGAGTGGTGCCCGAACAAAAGCTGCAAATCGTCAACGCCCTCAAGCAGCGGGGCGAAATCGTCGCCATGACCGGGGATGGGGTTAACGATGCCCCCGCCCTCAAAGCCGCCCACATTGGCATTGCCATGGGCGAACGGGGCACCGACGTGGCCCGCGAAGCGGCAGATCTGGTGCTGCTGGAGGACGATTTTTCATCCATTGTGGCCTCGGTGAAGCTGGGTCGCCGCATCTTCGACAACCTCAAAAAGGGCATGGCCTACACCCTGGCGGTACACATCCCCATCGCCGGAATTTCCCTGATTCCGGTGATCTTTCAGTGGCCCCTAGTGCTAATGCCCATCCACATCGCCTTTTTGCACCTGATTATTGATCCCGCCTGCACCATCGTCTTTGAGGCCGAACCGGCAGAGGCCGATGTGATGGATCGGCCCCCCCGCCCCCCCAAAGAACCCCTATTTAGCCGTCGCACCCTACGCTTGGTGCTGCTGCAAGGGCTGAGCGTGCTGGCGGTGCTAGTGCTGGTCTTTGCGGTTACCTACTACCGGGGGCAGGGCGAATTCGATGCCCGCACCCTGGCCTTTACGACGCTGATCATCGCCAACCTCAGCCTGATTTTGACCAACCGTTCCTGGTCACGTTCGGCCCTGGCTACCCTCAACACGCCCAACCAGGCCCTTTGGTGGGTGCTGGGGGGTGGCGTGGTGTTTCTGGGGCTGATTCTCTACGTGCCGCTGCTGCAAACCCTGTTTCGCTTCTCCACCCTGCACCCCCTGGATCTCGCAATCTGTGTGGCGGCGGGGGTGCTGAGTACCCTCTGGTTTGAGGTGCTAAAGCTGTGGCCCCGTCAGCGTTATCCCCGCATCCGGTAGCAAGATAGGAGCGCGATCGCCCCCACAGCCCCGTACAATGAAGGATGGATTTTTTCTCATGCAGGATTTTCTAGGAGAACAGCCATGCCACAGGCAGTAGGGTCTCTGGAGACCAGAGGGTTTCCCCCGGTATTAGCCGCCGCCGATGCGATGGTCAAAGCAGGGCGAGTAACGTTAATCGGCTACATTCGGGCGGGGAGTGCCCGCTTTGTGGTGAACATTCGCGGCGATGTCTCTGAGGTAAAGGCGGCCATGGCAGCGGGTGTTGAGGCCGCCGAAAACACCCCTGGTGGCATCCTCGAAACCTGGGTAATCATTCCCCGTCCCCACGAAAACGTGGTGGCGGTTCTCCCCATCGACTTCAGTGAAGAGGTGGAAATCTACCGTCAGGCGGTGGAAGTGCCAATTCTGCCTGGGTCTACAGGGCGGTAAGTTGCCACTGGTGAGAATGTCGCCCTGTTCCGGGGATCGATCGACTTCGATCCCCGGCTTTGCAGTTAGTGACCAGGCAACAAGTTAAATGGGCGCATGAATTGGGTGGCTTACCTCACCTATGCACCTGTACGACGCTTTACAACGCACGGGGCATTGATTACCGTGGAAAGTATCTTTTGTGATGTTTCGTAAATCTTTGTCCATGCAGTACCGCCGGTTTGGTCGCACCAATCTGCAAATGCCTGTGTTTTCCTGCGGCGGTATGCGCTACCAGCATTCCTGGAAAGATGTGCCCCTGGCGGAGATTCCGGCTAAAAACCAGGCTAACCTAGAGGCCACCATTTGCCGCGCCCTAGCGTTGGGCATTAACCACATTGAAACGGCCCGTGGGTATGGCACCTCAGAAATTCAACTAGGTCAACTTCTACCGACCCTGCCCCGCGATGGTCTGATTGTGCAAACGAAGGTTTCTCCTACGGAAAACCCGGAAGACTTTCGCCGTACCCTCAGCCAGTCCTTAGACAACCTGAAGCTAGAAACGGTGGACTTACTAGGCATCCACGGCATCAACACCGCCGAACTGCTGGACTGGACACTGCGACCGGGCGGCTGTTTAGAGGTGGCCCAAGACTTTCAGCGGCAGGGGCGGGTGCGGTTCATCGGCTTTTCTACCCATGCCCCCACGGCGGTGATCCTACAGGCGATTGAGTCTGACCAATTCGACTACGTGAACCTGCACTGGTACTACATCAACCAAGACAATTGGCCCGCCATCGAAGCGGCCCAGCGTCACGATATGGGCGTGTTTATCATCAGCCCGTCGGACAAAGGCGGGCATCTCTACAATCCGTCCCAAACCCTCACGGATCTCTGTGCCCCCCTCAGCCCAATGGTGTTTAATAACCTGTTTTGTCTCAGCCGCCCCCAGGTACATACTCTCAGCATTGGTGCAGCCCGCCCCAGCGACTTTGACGATCACCTCAACACCCTACCCCTCTTGGCGGAGGCAGAGGCCCACCTAACTCCCGTCCTAGAAAGACTAGAGCAGCAGGCCAAAACTGTTTTGGGCGAAGACTGGCTGAGCCACTGGCGAGAAGGATTACCCACGCCGGAGGACACCCCAGGGCAGGTCAATATTCCCGTGATTTTGTGGCTCAGAAACCTGCTGCTGGCCTACGGCATGGAGGAATTTGCCAAGGCTCGCTACAACCTATTGGGTAGCGGGGGCCACTGGTTTCCTGGCCAAAAGGCGGAAGCTGTCCAGAATCTCGACTTTTCAGGTTGTCTACGCCAAAGCCCCTACGCTAGCGATATTCCTGCATTGCTGGCCGATACTCACCAGCGCCTGTCAGGTGAAGCCGTGGCTCGATTGTCTAACGCCTAGGCTCAGATCTATGTGCAACTCAGTTAGACAATCGCCACTGGAGTGACCCTTTACGCTAGCGGATTTCCTAGAGCGTTTTTCTAGTGCAAGCCGGGTTCGATTTGATTCAGGGGAATGAAGCACTCACTGGGTAGAAGCACAGGTCGCTCACCAAAGATCAACTTGCCGCGATGGGTTTTAGTGCTAATGGCAATACCCACAGGCCGTTGGAAATCATCGGGATGCACTTCATAGTAGGTGCGGTAAATCTGACGGGCAGACTTGAGCAGGGCGGGATTAAAGACCGAGGGCAAGAGAGCGGCATCCGGCAATGATGGCGCTGTCTCTCTGATGGCGGAGGGGGGGTTCTGTAGACCGTGCACGACTCACCTGTGACTCTTCGACAAGACTTTAACCGATATCCCCAGGGCTGGTTAATCGTTGCCTAATGTTAAACGAGAACTCAGGATTCGGACGCATCAATTGCGGCCAAGAGGGCATCGCCCATACCTTTACAGCCTACGGCGGTCATCCCCTCAGACGTGATGTCTCCGGTGCGGTAGCCTTGGTCGAGAACCGTGTTGACGGCCTGCTCGATGCGGTCGGCGGCGGCGGGCTGGTTGAGGCCGTAGCGCAGCAGCATGGCGGCACTGAGTACCTGGGCGAGGGGGTTGGCCTTGTCCTGTCCGGCAATGTCTGGGGCAGACCCGTGGACGGGTTCGTAAACCCCAGGCCCATCGGCTCCCAGGCTGGCGGAGGGCAACATGCCAATACTGCCAGTCAGCATCGCGGCGGCGTCGGACAAAATATCGCCAAACAGGTTTCCGGTGACGATGGTATCGAACTGCTTGGGCCAGCGGATGAGCTGCATCGCCGCATTGTCCACATACAGGTGGCTGAGGGTGACATCGGGGTAATCTGCCGCCATGGCCGTGATCCGATCTCGCCACAGTTGCGACACCTCCAGCACATTGGCCTTATCCACCGAGCAGAGTTGCCCTCGGCGCTTGCGGGCGGTTTCAAAGGCGACCTTGCCGATACGGTCAATTTCGGAATCGGTGTAGGCCATGGTGTTGACCCCCCGCTTTTCCCCGGTTTCCGTTTCAAACAGACCCTTGGGGGTGCCAAAGTAAATGCCGCCCGTGAGTTCGCGCACCACCATAATGTCTACCCCCTCCACCACCTCGCGCTTGAGGGAAGAGGCATCCACCAACTGGGGCAAAATCGTGGCCGGACGCAGGTTGGCAAATAGCCCTAAACCCGCCCGCAGCGCCAACAAACCCGTTTCTGGCCGCTGGTGCCGGGGCAAATTATCCCACTTGTAGCCGCCGATGGCCGCCAGTAGTACCGCGTCGCTGCCCTTGCAGGTGTCTAGGGTGGCTTGGGGCAGGGGTTCTCCGGTGGCATCAATGGCCGCGCCGCCAATCAGGGCCTCCTCAAATTCAAAGCTCAGATCCATCTGACGGCCCACGGCCTTCAGCACATCCACAGCAACGGCCATAATTTCAGGGCCAATGCCATCGCCGGGCAGCAGGGTAATGCGGTAGGAGGAGGTCATAGAACAGGCTCGTAAATATATCGACAGACCGGGCACAATCGGCCCCTGGGCAGCTTTCTATCATACCCCGGCAGGCCGCCCCCTAAGCCCTTTTCAACCGATGACGCCGTATCGCACCGTCCCCGTTCCACAGGCTTAGGGATCACAGTTCCGAAATTGGGACAGGGAAGGTGGGCTGAAAAAAAATCCCCTCAGCCCATGCAACTTTTGGAGACAAACACCCCATAATAGGGGTCGGAGAACAGAAGGGAGCGCAAACCATGCCAAGAACGCCCAGTGAATATGTGATTCACATGCTGTTTGATGGGGGCCACCACGAGGAAGTGCGCTTCTCCTCCATCCAGGACTTCCAGAAATGGTACAGCGGCGAACTGATGCCCAAGGCCACCTCCGACGAATTTATTACGGTGCCCCTGCCCAAGGTCAACCCTGGGGAGTATATGGTGATTCGCCCCTCACGGCTAACCGCGATTCGGGTGGAACCCGTCTTTAGTTCCAGCGTCGAACGATACTAAAAGCTGAGTTTTCAGCAGGATAGGTGGGATGGGTAGGGACAGCGTGAACGGTCGGCGGGCTATGGGCCTGGGCCAGATTGGACTAGGTGGGTTGCTGGCGGTGCTGGCGGTGCTGGCGGTACAGGGAGCAAGCTGGGCCGTTGGGATAAAGCCAACCACAGACTCCCTACCATCCGTGGGGGCACGGCTAGGCCAAGTGACGGCTCGTCATCTTCTCGCCCAAGCCCCTATCATCCCCGACCCCCCACCCACCGTGCCCCTGCGGCCCACGCCAGCGGCAGAGGTGGCCGATTTTTGGGCCACGGTACATTTGCCCCAAGACCGCCGCCCCCTTTTGCAGGCCATTCGGCACAGCCTGACCTACCTGGCTACCCCCAAAGCGGCGATGGATTATCAGACCCATCCCACACCGGACATTACCCAGGAGCGGGTGATTCGCAGCTTGCACCGCCTACACCAGTTGGTGCAAAACAGCCCCAATGATGCCGCCTTCCAGGCTGCCCTGGCCCGCGAGTTTGTGCTGTATCAGTCCATTGGGCGAGACGGCGAAGGCACCGTAGGCTTCACGGGCTACTTTGAACCCTACTACGCCGCCAGTGCGGTTCCCACCGCCGAGTTTCGCTATCCCCTTTACCGTCGTCCCGCCGATTTAGACTCCTGGCCCACGCCCCATCCCACCCGCCTAGAACTGGAGGGAGCCGATGGGTTGCAGGGCAGCCAGGGGCCTTTGCAGGGCTTGGAACTGGTGTGGTTGGCCAGCCGCCTGGAAGCCTTTTTGGTACAAGTGCAGGGTTCGGCCAAGCTGGGTTTGCCCGATGGCCGCGTGATGACCGTGGGCTATGCCGGACGCACCGACTACCCCTACACCAGCATCGGTCGCGCCCTGGTAGAGGATGGCAAAATTGCTGCCGAGGATTTGTCGTTGCCCAATCTGCTGGCCTACTTCGAGGCCCATCCCACCGAGCTAGATACCTACATTCCCCAAAACGAGCGGTTTATTTTCTTTCGCGCCACCGACGGCGGGCCACCCACGGGCAGTCTTAGCGTCCCCGTCACCGCTGGGCATTCCATTGCTACGGATAAGTCCCTGATGCCGCCCGGAGCCATGGCCATCATTCAAGCGCCCCTACCCCAGCGTGGCCCCAGCGGCGATTGGGATAGCCAACCCACCACCCGCCTCGTGTTGGATCAGGACACGGGCGGAGCCATCATTGGCCCCGGTCGTGTAGATCTCTTTGTAGGATCTGGCCCCGAAGCTGGAGAACTCGCGGGCCGCATCAACACCCCAGGTCAGCTTTACTACCCACTGCTGAGGCCGTCGCCCTAGCATCGGTTGACGGCTGACGGTTCCGGCCAAGGAGGGGCAGGCGCAGCTCACGTGTCAGCAAGACCAGTCTTTTAACACGGGTTGTAAGGTTTCGTTAAGCTATAGAAGTTGCGTTGACCCATGCCGCTACGATGACCACTTCCCGCCAAAATCCTGCCCCTGCTTCCCTAGCTAGCGCCCCCACCTGGCAGATTAACCTGCTCTACGATGGCGAATGCCCTCTCTGCCTTTGGGAGGTGGAAATGCTCAAGCGCAAGGACAAGGGACGGGGGTTGGTCAAGTTTACCGACATTGTTGATGAGGACTATTCTCCGGCAGACAACGGCGGGGTGGATTACGCGACGGCCATGGGACGCATCCATGCGGTGCGGGCCGACGGCACTGTCATCCAAAATGTAGAGGTTTTTCGCCAGGTCTACCAAGTGCTAGGGGCGGGCTGGATCTATGCCCCCACGGGCTGGCCCATCATTGGGCCGCTGGTCGATTGGGTCTATGGCCTGTGGGCACGGTGGCGATTGGCGATAACGGGACGCCCCAGCCTAGAGACCCTGCTGGCGCAGCGGGAGGCCCGTCAAGCCATGGGCTGTGCTGACCGCTGCCGGGTAGACTAGCCTATACTGTAAATAGATGTAACGTTTCTGAGAGTGCCATGGTCGCCGTGGATTTAGACCAGATTGCCGCCAAGCTGCAAAGTGAGAATTCTAAAGACCGGATGATTGCCCTGGCCTCCCTGCGAGATGTGCCAGCGGCCCAGGCGGCTCCGCTGATTCGGCAGGTGTTAAATGATGACAACATGCAAATTCGCTCGATGGCGGTGTTTGCCCTAGGCATCAAGCCCGACGAGCAGTCCTTAGAGATTTTGACCAACCTGCTCACCTCCGACCCCGACTATGGCATTCGGGCCGACGCTGCCGGAGCCCTGGGCTACCTCGAAGATCCTCGCGCCTTTGAAACCTTGGTTCGCGCCTTCTATGAAGACACCGACTGGCTGGTGCGCTTTAGTGCCGCCGTCTCCCTGGGCAACCTCAAGGATCCCCGCGCCCACGATGTCCTCATGCAGGCCCTCCAGAGCGATGAGGTGGTGATGCAGCAGGCCGCCATTGCCGCCGTTGGCGAAATTGGCGATGTGGAGGCGGTGGACGAAATCCTCAAATTTGCCCAGGCTGACGATTGGCTGGTGCGCCAACGACTGGCCGAGGCCCTGGGTCATCTGCCCAGCCCCAAAACTGAAGCGGCCCTGCGCTACCTCGAAAAAGATGCCCACTTCCAAGTGGCCGAAGCCGCCCGTATTTCTCTCACGCGCCTACAGCAGGGTTAATTGGGCCAGCTATGGCCCCAGATCATGGCTACGGAAGACCCCATAGGCAACGGCGGCCCCGATGGCTTCAGCTAGGGTGCTCATGAGCCGATAGAGGGCCACGGCAGTCAGAATCGTGGCTACAGACATCTGATCCTGAAGCAGGGGAAGCGCTAGGGCTTCAAACACCCCTAGCCCTCCCGGTGCGCCAGGGATAACCAACCCGGCCAGCCACGCGAAGCTAAATCGACCGAGGATTGTCAGCCAGCGATCCGCCGCTAGCGGGTTGAGGGCGTGGATAATCAACCCAAAGCCAACGCCGCGCAGCAGCACAAAGCCCATTGCCCCCGCCAGTGGTTTGAGCGGGTAGTGGTTCAGCAGGGCCACCTGCTGGGTCGTCTGAGGCAAAATGGGCGGCGCAGGGGTTGGGAGTATGACCGTTGGGGGGGTGCGGGATCTTAGCTTGCTTTGGCCTAGGTGTTCCAGCAGGGGATTTAGGATGACGGGATGCAGCCCTGCCAGCACCAGTATCAGCAGGGCCAGTTGCCAGGGCCAATGGCGGGTGGGGGCGGCTAAACCGAGGAGCAGGGCGGCAGCGGCCATCAGCACCGGGTCTAGGATAACCCCCACGACGGCAGGGCCAAGGGGAATGGATCGATGACGCAGGGCTTGGATGCGTCCATAAAAATGCCAGAGGTTGCCCGGTAAATACTTCCAGAGATTGGTTTTGAGGTAAACCACCAGCGCCCAACGACCGTCTATAGGCTGTTGCAGCGCTTGTAAAATCCAGCTCCAGACCCAGCCCGACCAGCCGTGGGCCAGCAGGGTTATGCTTAGGGATGCGGCCAGCAACCTAACGGCGACGGGCGTTCCCTGGCTGGTGATCAGCAGCGCCTTGACTTCGGCCCCATGCCCCCGTAGAGCGTGCCCTAAAAACAGGATTGTCGCCGCCATCACGGCCCACCGCAGGATGGCCTTTCCCCACCGTAGCCCTTTTCGTTGCAGCAATGACACCCCCATAGACTTATGGACTTACCCCAGAAACTGCATGGGTCGGTCGGGCTGTTTGCGTCGCGGCCATTTTGCACCACACGGGTTCCCCTTCCGTAGGACAATAGCGCTAACCTGTTGTTTGGGCCGAAACGCGAGACTTTGCCATGGTAAGCGCATCATCTGTATCTTCCTCTGCTGTTCGCACGACTCACCGGATTTCCCTAGATCCTCTGGTGGTGCCGAATCGGTTGCTGTTGGGGCCGGGGCCGTCCAATGCCCACCCCCAGGTGATTGCGGCGATGAACCATCAGCCCCTCGGTCATTTAGACCCCGACTATCTGGTGATGATGGACGCGGTACAGGACCTTCTACGCTACACCTGGCAGACCGATAACGAACTCACCTACGCCATTGCTGGAACGGGGTCGGCGGCGATGGAAGCCACCCTAGCCAACGCCATTGAACCAGGGGATCGCGTCTTGGTGGCGGTGAAGGGCTACTTTGGCCATCGGCTTGTGAATATGGCCCAGCGCTATGGGGCCGAGGTCGTTACCATTCAAAAGCCCTGGGGCGAAGCCTTCACCCTAGAGGAAATCACCACTGCCCTAAAAACCCACCAGCCCGCCGTCATGGCCATTGTCCATGCCGAAACCTCCACCGGGGTACGTCAGCCCCTAGAAGGCGTGGGAGCCGCCTGCCGCACCCAGGGCTGTCTGCTGGTGGTGGATACCGTCACTAGCCTCGGCGGGGTGCCGATTTTCCTTGACGATTGGCAGGTGGATTTGGCCTATAGCTGTAGCCAAAAGGGGCTGAGCTGCGCCCCCGGTATCTCTCCCTTCACAATGGGGCCAAGGGCGGTGGAAAAACTGGAGCGACGGGCCAAACCCGTGGCCAACTGGTATTTGGATGCGGCCCTGCTGCGGCAGTACTGGGGCAGCGAACGGGTCTATCACCATACAGCCCCCATCAACCTCACCTATGCCCTGCGGGAAGCCCTGCGGCTGCTGGCGGAGGAAGGGCTAGAAGCCCGCTGGCAACGTCACCAAAAGACGGCAGAATACCTCTGGGCGGGGCTGGCGAATCTGGGCCTATCCTGCCATGTGCCCCAGGAGTTCCGGCTACCGACGCTAACTACCGTGCGTGTACCCGACGGGGTCGATGCCAAGGCGGTGGGGCGGCAACTGCTGACTGAACACAACATTGAAATCGGCGGTGGCCTCGGCGAACTGGCAGGCCGAGTCTGGCGTATTGGCCTGATGGGCCACAACAGCGACCCTCGCCATGTGGATACCCTGCTGCAAGCCCTGGCGGCGGTGCTGCGGTAGCCTCATCAAGCCCCTTGGCTCGGTTCATGTATCCTCAGTAGATCACAAACTCTCTTTACTGCCCTAAGCTTGGCCCTCACCCTAAATCCCTCTCCCAAGCTGGGAGAGGGACTTTGAAGGACTTTCGGCTCCCCTCTCCCTCCTGGGAGAGGGGCTGGGGGTGAGGGCTAAGCCCATCCTCAGTAGATCACAAACTCATGTAGACATCGGGAGATAGACAGCTTGGGCGAGGGGGAAATGTCGTTCAATGACTTGGCGGATGAAGGAGAGCATGGTTTTGAGCGGGAAACGCTCTCGA
>QLAH01000332.1_pt1 | contig 30195 bp, 25 predicted proteins | sample 4693081 | NCBI WGS metagenome assembly QLAH01 (sample SAMN09425401, study PRJNA476045) | Lake water metagenome, whole genome shotgun sequencing project. | reverse complement strand
AATTTTCAACTTTGGGAAGCGAATGATTACGATCACCGTTTGCATCCTGAGAAACTGTTACATATTATTGAATTATCCGAAAAAACATTAAACCTTCCCGATGCAGCCATTGAAGTGGAATACCAAATGGCAGCCACCATTGGTAAATTTGATTTGGAATTTGACGGAACCAATTTCTTATTGATTTCTAAACTAACCGATTGTTTAGCGAAAGACAAATGTGGTATTCCACCCGAAAAACTAAAAGTGAAAATAGGCGAGTGGAAACCAAAAGCTAACGCTTGTTGTACACCTGATTCGGGGTGTTGTTAGTATAAATCAAAAGAATCGAAAGAATCAAAAGAATCGAAAGAATCAAAAGAATCGAAAGAATCAAAAGAATCGAAAGAATCGAAAGAATCGAAAGAATCAAAAGAATCGAAAGAATCAAAAGAATCGAAAGAATCAAAAGAATCGAAAGAATAGAAAGAATCGAGAGAATCGAAAGAATCGAAAGAATCGAAAGAATCGAAAGAATCGAAAGAATCGAAAGAATCAAAAGAATCGAAAGAATCGAAAGAATAGAAAGAATAGAAAGAATAAAAACAATCAAAAAAATTAAAAATAAATCCTTTGTGAACTTAGTGCCTTCTTTGTGTACTTCGTGGTTATAATAATAAAAATATATGTTTGAAAATTTATCGAAAACAATCGAATCTATTGCTAAAATGGATGTTCCAAACGAACGAAAAGCAGTTTTGCAACCCTTAGTGGATTATGTTCAAGACAAAGTGAATCATAACGACGAAATTCGATTGAATTTTATTTGTACCCACAATTCCCGAAGAAGTCATTTGTCGCAAATTTGGGCACAAACGATGGCGTTTCATTTTGGGATAAACAATGTTTTTTGTTATTCCGGTGGAACGGAAGCTACGGCTATGTTTCCCAAAGTAGCCGAAACATTAGTGCATCAAGGATTTGATATTCAAAAATTGAGTGAAACCGAAAATCCGGTTTATGCCGTAAAATTTGATGACAATCAGCATCCGATTATCTGTTTTTCCAAAGCCTATTTTGATGATTTTAATCCGAAAAGTGCGTTTGGAGCCATCATGACTTGCAACAATGCCGATGAAGGTTGCCCTATGGTTTTGGGAGCAGAAGCTCGATTCCCCATCAAATATGATGACCCAAAAGCTTTTGACGGAACGGAACTCATGAATGAAAAATATGCTGAACGCAGTTTGCAAATTGCTTCTGAATTTTTTTATGTCTTTTCTCAATTAAAAAAGTAGTAGTTCAAAGCACATTGTTTTGATTTTAGATTTGTTGAAGTATGGAGATTGAAATTATGACGTAATCATCAATTGTTTGTTTTAAAATAGTATCAATGGCCTAATTCGATCGTATTCGAGGGAGTAATTAAAATTTATAAATATGGGTAAATTCGAAAAATACCTTACAATTTGGGTGCTCTTGTGCATTGTGGTGGGCGTTATCATTGGGCAATTGATGGGTGATTCCATTCAAGTTGTAAGTAATTGGGAAATTGCAAAAGTGAACATTCCAGTGGCTATTTTAGTTTGGCTAATGATTTATCCGATGATGGTACAGATTGATTTTTCATCCATCAAGGGCGTTTCTAAAAATATGAAAGGTCTGAGCCTCACGGTTTTCATCAATTGGATAGTAAAACCCTTCACGATGGCATTTTTTGCTTGGTTGTTTTTTGATAATTTATTTCAAGCTTGGCTCACTCCGGAGGATGCGGAACAGTACATTGCGGGAGCTATTTTGCTGGGTGCCGCACCTTGTACAGCTATGGTTTTTGTGTGGTCGTATTTGGTAAAAGGCGATGCAAACTATACTTTGGTGCAGGTTTCGGTTAACGATTTAATCTTGTTGATTGCCTTTATTCCCATCGTTGGACTTTTGTTTTATTGGTTAGGTGTAGATTCTATTTTTATAAACAAAGATAAACTCGGAATTCCGTATGATACGCTGATTTCATCGGTGGTTGTATTTGTAGTAATACCTTTGCTTGTTGGATATTCAAGTAATAAATATTTGATAAAAACAAAAGGTGAACAATGGTTTAAGGAAGTTTTCATGACTAAACTAAAGCCTATTTCTATCGCTGCACTTTTGCTCACGTTGGTATTGCTGTTTGCTTTTCAAGGCGAAAAAATCATCGCTAATCCTTTTGCTATTTTGTTGATTGCCATTCCTTTGACGATACAAACCTATTTTATTTTCTTTGCATCGTGGTTTATTGGTCGCAAACTACATCTTCCCCATACTATCTGTGCTCCGGCAGCCATGATAGGAGCGAGCAACTTTTTTGAACTGGCTGTAGCCGTGGCCATCGCTTTGTTTGGATTGAATTCGGGGGCTGCACTTGCCACTGTAGTGGGAGTTCTCATTGAAGTGCCGGTAATGTTAACCTTGGTAGCATTGGCAAACAGATGGAAGTATTGAGGAAATGTGAGCTTAGATTGCGATTGAAAGAACGTAAGCACTGTTCTAGATTTAAAGCACAATTAACCTGTCGTTGTTTCAGCTTTGATTGCGTTGGTGAATTTGGCGTTTTGGTTTCGGAAGCGATTTAATGTGAAATAAACAATCCTTTTTTAATTATAATATTAATTTTCATTGCGATTTTTATTTAGGTATTTTTGTGATTAATTCAATTTTTCAATCTGAATTCATCTATTTTATTTAATACATAACTATGTTGTTTGTCGCCAAAAGTTGTGTGGTTTTATTTGGAATTGCATTCCTTTTTGCGGGTGGAGTCATGTTGATTCGACCCCTGATTTTCCGAAGTTGGATAGCCAAAGCCGGGAGTACCCCACTCATTAACTATGGTGAAATTACCATTCGGTTGATTCCCGCTATTGCAATGGTGTATGTGGCTCCCGAAACTAAATTGCCACTGTTTTTTCAGCTTTTTGGATGGATTATGATTGTGACTTCGTTGGTTTTGTATGTCACTCCCCGAAAAGCACACCATCAACTTTCGTTGGGTTTTGCGGAAAAATTAAAGCCGGTATATCTTCAATGTATCGCTCCTTTAGCTTTTTTGATTGGAATGGGGTTGATTTATCTTTTATTTTAATTTCCCGCCCAAGGAGTACCAAAAATACCCACTGCCAATTCTGCCCAAACTAAAAATAATGCGAACAAAATACATCCGCAAAGAAGGATTCTTTTTTGGGTTGAGCGAATGGTTCTCAAGACTAATTCAACTACTAAACCGGTTCCCATTAATAGTATTCCCGCTACCATAAAGTCAAATGTATTCCAGTTTACTTCGTCTGTAAATTGCATGGCAATCAACGGAACACTCAGAAGCAGGAGGAAAATGCTAATTATGATTAGTAGTCGTTGAGGAGTATTGCGTTTTGCTTTTAAGGTGTTCATCAGTTTTTAAATTTATCAAAGATATAGCCACCTTTTACAGCACCCCACACTTGTTTGCCGTCTTTGTCAAACCCTTGGTCCCATGAAAGAATTTGGGTAGGAGTAACAGTTACTTTTGAGGAAGCATAAGAAGCTCCTCTTAATTCACTCGGACAAGTTTTTTCACCGGTTTGGCCGATGAACGTTCCGTCTGGTTGTTTCTTTAAAATCACTTCGCAACCCGGTTTTAGCTCAATATCTGTTTCAGCTAAGTTATCAAATGCTTCCGGTGTTTTCCATTTGCCAATCCACTCTTTTTCGTTTTTGAGGGTGTAAATTTCACTTATGAATTCATTGTTGCGTTTAGATACTTTATAAATACGGACCCGATACGGACTTTCTTGTTTTTCAAACATGGCTTGTTCCACATACAGGTAATGGCCTTTCTTTTTCCAAATCGGAGTCATGCGAAGGGAAATATTGAAATATTCTTTGTCGTCCATCGATTGCTTTTCAGAAGAATAGGTTCCTTGCATGTAGGCCACTAACTGTTCTAAATCGCTATTTTTTTGTTGTCCGGGTTTACATCCGAAAAGAAGAAAAAGAAAAAATAGTGGGAGAATTTTATAGTTCATTTTTGGTTTCAAGTTTCAGGTTTCAGGTTTGCTTCGCCAGTCGCCCTTCGGGCTCGAGTCAGGTTTCAGGTTGATGGCGTTTTTTATTTTATTTTCAAAGAAAAAGAAAATTTCTCAAATTTTTCAAATCTGTGTTCCAAAAACGATTGATTTATATCATTTCGCAATATTCCGAATCATCCCACCAAAAATAAAAAAGTGGAACGGTACTAAGCTATACCAATACAATCTCCCGAAAAGTCCTCTGGGACGAAAGGTAGCAATTTGGTGTAGAACATTTTTTTCATCAATTCTAAATTCCAGCCATGCTTCGCCGGGTAGTCGCATTTCGGCAAATAAGAGTAAGCGTTTTTCTTCTTTGTTGGCTAAAATTACCCGCCAAAAATCGAGTGAATCACCATTGTCCAAATGCGTGGGATGGGTTCTTCCTCTTCGCAATCCAACGCCACCCACTAATTTATCGATAAAGCCACGTAATTGCCACATCCAGTTGCCATAGTACCAGCCTTTGGTACCGCCAATGGTCCAGATGTTATCCAATACTTTTTCAGGATGTTCAATTTTTATTTTCTGCTCATCTTTTAAACAGCCAAAAGTGGGCACTTGAATAAATTCAGATAAGTTGTGTTGAAATTCGCTACTCACTAAGCTGTCTTTCCAGCTTGAGATGACTAAGTTCTGTTCGATTTTGATGAAGGCTAATTTGATGGCATCGGTATAGGAAATGGGCTTGATGCCCAGTATTTTTTGCAAACGGTTGTCTTTACAAACGACTTCCATTTTCATGCTATCTACTAAATTCATGGCTAACTTGTAGGAAGTTGAGGTAACAAAATAGAGCCAATAGGAAGATAATTTTGGAGTCATGACCGGTACGGTGTAAATCCAATTTTTGAATCCTCTGGTTTTGGCATACAATTGCATCATTTGTTTGTAAGTGAGCACATTTGGTCCGCCAATATCAAAGGAGTCATTGTAACATTCTTCTTTTAGTAACACGCCCATCAGGTACTGAATTACATCGCGAATGGCGATGGGCTGCGTTTTGGTTAACACCCATTTTGGTGTAATCATAAAGGGCAATTTTTCACATAGGTCTCGAATGATTTCAAAAGAAGAACTACCGGAGCCTACTATAATTCCGGCACGAAGTACAGTGACATTATCGTTTCCTTGGTATAAAATATCTTCTACATTTTTCCGGGATTGTAAATGCTTTGAAAGCGTATTATTGTTTACAATACCACTTAAATAGACTACTTGTTTTACGCCGATATGCTTCATGTAGTGATTAAAGTTTTCGGCTGCTTTTGCTTCCATCGCATCAAAAACTTGCGTAGAAGACGACATGGAGTGAATTAAGTAATACGCTACATCGATGTCTTGGGGTATATTTTCGAGTGACACTTCTTCTAAAAAATCTACCTCCCAAATGGTAATGGAGTCTAAGGTTGTTTTGTCTAATCCCAAACGATTCTTATCGCGAACACAACAAATGATTTCGTGATTTTTGGACAAAAGTTCGGGTAGCAATCGTCTGCCCACATAACCATTTGCCCCTGTAAGCAGTATTTTCATCTTGCTTTTTTTTCTAAAGGTAATCAGAAAAGCAATTGAACACTCGTTAAATTTGTTTAAAGATGTTGACGATGGAACTGCTAATGTATTGCACACCAATGGCAATGACAATAAAGCCAATGATTCTGGAAATCGCAACAATACCCGAAGCACCAAGGATTCGTGATAGATAGTGAGCACTTTTGAGGATAAAATAGATGACAACCGCTACTGCCAAAATGGAGATGACTGCAATGATTTTTTCACTGATTTTGGTATAATCTTGGTAAAAAGCGATTAGTAGAGAGATAGAACCCGGTCCGGCCAGCATAGGAATTGCGAGAGGGGTTAATGCTATTTGATTTCTCGTTTGAGCATCGCTTTCCACTTTTTTGTTTACTCCACGGGTTTTATTGAAGTTTCCGGTGAGCAATGAAAATCCGGAACTTACAATGATTAAACCACCGGCAATACGAAGGGCGTCGATGCTTATGCCAAAGAATTTCAATACATACTCCCCGATAAAAAAAGAAATAATTAATATGATGAAGACATTTAAAGCGGTAAAGAGTGAAACTCTAGAACGTTCAGCTTTGGTATAGTCTTGCGTCAACCCCACAAAAATAGGAACTGCTCCTAACGGATTTAATACCGAAAATAGAGCCGCAAAAATGTAAATAAATAATTCCATTGTTTTTTCGCAAAAATAAAGACAACCTTATAAGTTAGGGTTATCGAATGAATAAAACAAAGTTACTATAAATCGTCGATATAAGTAGGAGAATTATCTGTTTTAAAATGATTTAATTTTTCGATAAAGCTATTTACACTTTTATTCTTGGGTGGAGCATCAATCGAAATATAATGGTGGTCCATGTGGAAAGTATAGGAATTAGCCGGTTTAAAAATGACTAACTTATAATAGGGTATCACCAAGGAGAAAGTTTCCAATAGCGATCGAAACCGGATGATTATCCCTTTCGGACGCAATTCTATATTGCAAAAATTACGGTTATTGTCGTAAGAAAGCAAAGTTGCAATTTCCTCACTGGTTTTCATAATATCCAGTCGTGGAGAACCTATACCGTTTAATTTGATGTTATCCATCAACCCGAATGGTTTTCCGACTAATTCATTTATTGCTTCGTTTATCTTTTTTTCGTTATAAGAGGTGTTTACCAGCATTTTTAATGTGTCTCGTCAATTCGTCAATTCGTCAATTCGTCAATTCGTCAATTCGTCAATTCGTCAATTCGTCAATTCGTCAATTCGTCAATTAAATAATTGAAGTAGTAAAGATAAGACAATGCTTCATTTTTTTTTCGTGTTTTAATAAAGGTTTAAGAGTTGTTTTAACTCCTTTTTAAATCATTATCTTTGCCACTTAGAACAGCAATATGAAAAAAACCTTAGTAATTGGTGCTTCCACCAATCCGGAACGATATTCTTTTATGGCGATTAACAGTTTGCTTAAAAAGGAGCATGCGGTGGTTGCTATTGGACAGAAAATAGGTGAAGTAAGTGGAGTAAAAATCCAAACCAAACAAATTCCGTTCAAAAATATTCATACGGTAACGTTATATTTGAATCCGAAAGGGCAACGAGATTACTACAATTACATTGTTGGGTTGCAACCCAAACGTGTGATTTTTAATCCCGGGACAGAAAACCCTGAGTTTTATGCGTTGCTGGGGATTAATAATATAAAAGTGGAAGTGGCTTGTACGTTGGTTTTGCTTTCTACGAATCAGTATTAAATTGCTGAGAATGCTTCTCGATTTTTTGCATAAATGATGTTTTCTAATGGAACACGGATTGAACGGATTAGCTTAGCTAAACGCTGATTTTCACGGATTTTGATAGCTTTGCTATAATGGATTGGGATGGATTCGCTCTGAGAACATACTTTTTCATAACCATTTATTTACTGAAAACTGTGACTGCCAACTGCGATTTACCTTCTTCGAATGAGCATTAATCCAATAAAGGTGAGTAATCCATTCACGATTAAGATTTCAAATCCGAATTCAAATCCAAACCAAGCCTTGCTTTTCAGGTTAAGGATAACAGATGAAATGACAGCAAAAATGGCTACTATAGGTACCCATTTGTCTCTTACCTTCCATTTGGTGAATAGTCCAAAACTGTACAGTCCGAGTAGTGGTCCGTAGGTGAAGCCTGCGAATTTCAAGACTTTATCAATAATACTGGCATCTTCTACAAAGTATTTGAAGCCTAAAATGACTAAGACAGAAACTACGACAAACATTTTGTGAATTTGTTTTCGGATAACGACTTGTTTTACGGAATCATATTTCTTTTCTATTTCTAAAATATCGATACTAAAAGAGGTAGTTAGAGAAGTTAACGCACTATCAGCACTTGAATAAGCTGCGGCAATTAACCCTAAGATAAAGAAAAATGCCACGCCAACGCCTAAATATTCATTAGCTAGAATAGGGAAGAGTTGGTCTTTATGAGCGTCGATGTTGAATTTCAGTGCATATTCTGTGAATAATAATCCCATGACTAAGAATAAAAAATTCACAAAGGTGAGTACGATGGTAAACCAAAACATGTTCTTTTGAGCGTCTTTTAAGCTGCGACAGGTTAAGTTTTTTTGCATCATATCTTGGTCGAGACCGGTCATCACAATAGCAATAAAGGCTCCGGATAAAAACTGTTTCCAAAAATAATTAGGAGAGCTGATGTCTTCAAAAAAGAAGGTTTTAGAAAAATCACTTTCTGCAATGAAACCTGAAATAGTTGAAATGTTTAATCCTAAATCCTGTGAAACGATGACAATGCAAAAAACCACAGACGCCAGCATAAAAAATGTTTGCAAAGTATCCGTCCAAATAATGGTTTTGATACCTGACTTGTTTGTGTAGACCCAAATTAATAGAATGGTGACACTTACGGTTATCCAGTAGGGCACATTGAGTTTGTCAAAAACGAGTGTTTGCAGCACATCAGCCACCAACATCAGCCGTAAATTGGAGCCTACTGTTCTGGAAATAATAAAAAACCACGCTCCGGTTTTGTAAGCATTATTTCCAAATCGGTCGCCCAAATAGGTGTAGATGGAAGTAAGATTTAATCGGTAATAGAGTGGTAGTAAAACGGTTCCAATGACAAAGTAACCTACAATGTAACCGAGCACCAATTGAAAATAAACAAATTGCGAGGCTTCTACTTTTCCGGGAACTGAAATAAAGGTAACTCCGGAGAGCGATGCTCCAATCATCCCGAAAGCCACCAGGTACCAAGGAGAGTTTTTATTGGCTTTAAAAAACGCGTCGTTTCCTTCGTCTTTTTTACTGATTAAATAGGAAATTAAAATGAGCAAGCCAAAATATCCGAGAATAAGCAGAAGAATAGATAAAGGTTCCATGAAAGTGGTTTTTTAAGGCTGCAAAGTACAAAATCCTTTTAATTGTAAGTTGAAAAAAAAATAAACAAACTTTATTTATTGAAGTCGTTGAGTTGAAGTAAAACATGTATTTTTGCCGCTATGGAATTTTCGTCAAAATTGTTAGAAAAAGCGGTTAATGAGATGGCTCAATTGCCCGGAATAGGGAAGCGAACAGCCTTGCGACTGGTTTTACATTTATTAAAGCAACCAGTTGAACAAACCGCATATTTATCGGAGGCATTAGTTATGATGCGAAATGAAATCAAAACGTGTGTTAGTTGCCACAATATTTCGGATGTTGAGGTATGTGAAATTTGTGCCAATGCAAAGCGAAATCATCGTTTGGTCTGTGTAGTTGAAGATGTTAGAGATGTGATGGCAATAGAGAATACCGGACAGTTCAATGGGATTTATCATGTTTTGGGGGGAAAAATTTCACCAATAGACGGAGTTGGTCCCGGTCAATTGACCATTTCATCATTGGTTGAAAAGGTACGTTTAGGTAATGTATCTGAGATTATCTTTGCGTTAAGTTCTACTATGGAGGGTGACACAACCAATTTTTACATTTACAAGCAGATTAAAGAATTTGAAGTAAAGACATCTGCTATTGCGAGAGGAATTTCGGTGGGTGATGAATTGGAATATGCCGATGAGGTAACATTGGGTAGGAGCATTGTTAATCGGATACCATTTGAGCATACAATGAAAAGTAACTAAATATAACGAACACTATTTTGATATTGGAATAGAAAAACTATCTTTGTTTGCTAAAATTTTAAGAATGATATTGTTCAGATGGATAACAGCCATAGTGTTGTTGACTTTAATAAGTTCTTGTGTACCCACCAAGGATTTGATTTATTTACAAGATAAAGGTAATACTAAAGATACTACATCAATAAATGAGATTTTAAAGAAACCTTATCGTGTTCAGGTGAATGATTTATTATATATTAACATAAAAACTATTGATCCTCAACTAACGGCTCTTTTTCAACAAGTTGAAAGTAATATGCAACGTATTCAAAATGAGCAGAACATTTTTTTTGAAGGTTACAATGTTGACAATCATGGTTTAATTAGAATACCTGTTTTAGGCGAATTAAATGTAATGGGTATGACTGTAGAGGAAATTCGCACTAAAATAGAAACCAAATTATTGGATGAATATTTTAATAAAGAAGTAAATTTATTTGTTAGTGTTAAAATAGCCGGAATTCGTTATACGATCAATGGAGAAGTATTATTACCCGGTACAAAAATTTTATATACAGAGAGGGCTACAATTTTGGATGCTGTGGCCAATGCAGGGGACATTACAATTACCGGAGATCGAAAAAACGTTATAATTATCAGACAATTACCAAGTGGTGTTGAAATGCATAAAATTGATTTGACAGATAAAAATGTAATTGATTCACCTTATTTTTATTTAATGCCAAACGATTACATATTAATTAATCCTTTAAAACAAAAATCTTGGGGTACAGGTACTACGGGATTGGAGTCTTTAACCACAGTAATTTCAGTTTTGACATTAGTTGTAACTATAATAGTTTTAACTCGGCGATAATCAAGATTTTATGATTGATAATAGCGATTTTTTATACAATGAAAATCAAAATAAGTTTGATTTTAAAGGATTTTTATTCAAAACATTTGGTTATTGGAAATGGTTTGTAGTATGTTGGATTGTGGCATTTATAATAGCTTATAATGTTAACATCAGAAAAGAGAAAGTTTATGAACTAAAAACTACAATTGCAATAAAGGAAGAGAGTAATCCTTTTTTTACTTCTACAACAAGTTTAGTATTTAATTGGGGAGGTACTTCTGATCAAGTTCAAAATGTAGCTTCTACTATCAAATCAAGGTCTCATAATGAAAGAGTAGTAAATAAGTTAGATTTTTTTATTGATTATTTATACAAGGATAAATATTACTTAAGAGATGTTTATGGTCAGATTCCATTTAAAGTAGAGATTGACAGGACAAAAGAACAATTTTTACACAATTTATTTAAGGTAGAATTGTTAAGTGAAGATGAATATCGACTGAGTGTTATAATAGAAGATGAGACTTCTAAACTAATAAATTATGATTCAAATCTAATTACACAATTAGATATACCTGATCAACTCTTTTCCAGAAAATATAAGTTTGAAGAACAAGTTAATCTTGGATATGCCAATTTTAAATTAAAAAAAATCAATAATCTATTACCAATAAAATCTAAAGAATTTTATTTTAAGTTTAATGTTTTTGATGAAGTTGTATTACGATATAGAGATATAACTACCACAATTGATACAAAATCACCTTCAATAATTGAGTTAGGGTTAGAAGGAACGAATAAGCACAGAATTGTTTCATTTTTGAATGAAACGGTTAACACTCTTATCAAAACACAGTTAGAGCGAAAGAATCAATTTGCTACAAATACCATTAATTTTATCGATAGTACATTAAAATCAATGGAAAAGGAATTGAAAGAAAATGAGGATGAGGTTAAAAATTTTAGTAGAAATAAAAATATTTTTCAGCTTGAAAACGGAGGTCAGCAACTATCATCTAAATTATTAGAATATGATGTACAGAAAGATATTGTGTTAAGAAAGATTGCCTATTATAATTCATTAAAAAATTATTTAACAAAAAGTGTTGATTATTCAAAGTTGCCGGCACCATCAGTTGCAGGAATAGATGATGCAAACATTGTTATGAATGTTTCTAAATTAATTAATCTGTCAGCAGAAAGAGCAAGTAAGCCATACACAGTAAAAAATTCAAAGATATTTAATGATGTAGATAATGAAATTTCAGCTCTTAAAAATGTTATTTTAGAAAACATTGTGTCTGCAAAAATGAGTTTAGAAATTGATTTAAATCTAATAAATAAAAAAATATATGAGGCAGAGGCCTTGATAAGTAAATTACCGGAAGATCAACAAGAGCATATAAAAGTTATGCGAAAGTATGATTTAAATAATGAGATATTTACTTCTTTTTTAGCAAAAAGAAACGAGGCGAATATTGTAAAAGCAGCTAATTTAGCCGATATACATTATATTGATCCTGCAAAAGATATAGGTAAAGGTCAAATAGGTCCGAATACTAAAGTCAATTATGTGATTGCATTCTTGTTGGGTTTAATTCTTCCATTGATTGCTATTTTTACTATTTTCTTCTTAGAAAATACGATTTTAAATGTTGATGATATCAGTAGGCTAACAACTTTACCGGTAATTGGAATTGTTGGAGTAAAACAGAATCGTTCCAATTTAACTGTATTTGAAAAGCCTAAATCAACTCTTGCAGAATCATTTAGGGCCATACGTTCTTCTTTGCAGTTTATGTATAAAAAGAGTAATATTGAAGGTGCCAAAACATTGATGTTAACCTCATCGATTTCAGGTGAGGGAAAGACCTTTTGTTCTATCAACATTGCAACGGTATTTGCGATGAGTGATAAGAAAACAGTTATAGTTGGTTTGGATTTGCGAAAGCCAAAAATATTTGATGATTTTAAAATTAAGAATGATATAGGGGTAGTGAATTATTTAGTTGGTCAAAAAAAGTTAGATGAGGTAGTACAAAAAACCCACATTCCTTATTTGGATGTGATAACATCAGGGCCAATTCCTCCCAATCCTTCTGAATTAATCATTGGAGATACGATGAATGAATTCATGCGTATATTAAAAGAAAGGTATGATTATATTATATTAGATACACCACCAATAGGATTGGTTGCTGATGCAATTGAATTGGCTCCTCATGTTGATGCTACGTTATATATCATGCGTCAAAATTATACCAAAAAAGATATGGTTAGTTTGTTAAATAATCGTCATCAAAGAGAGGAAATTAAAAACGTTAGTATAGTTTTTAACGGTTTTGAAAATAGAGCCAAGTACGGTACCGGTTACGGTTACGGATATGGTTATGGTTATGGATACGGTTATATTTATGGTAATTACGGAAATTATGGAGGCTATGGTGATGATGATCGACCAAAAACCTTCCTTCAAAAAGTGAAACGAAAATTATTCAAACGTTAATATGTTAACTTCAACTATTTTAATTACCGGAGGGGCCGGATTTATCGGTTCTAATTTGTGTGACTATTTTTTACAAAAAGGGTATACTGTTATTTGCTTGGATAATTTTGCAACCGGTCATCGGTATAACATATCACCATTTTTGGCCAATGCAAAGTTTCGGTTGATCGAAGGCGATATAAGAGATTTAACTACTTGTCAAGAGGCTGTTAGTGGTGTAGATTTTGTTTTGCATCAAGCTGCATTAGGTTCAGTACCTCGTTCAATAAAAGATCCTATTACTTCAAATGAGGTGAATGTTTCCGGATTTTTAAATATGTTGGTTGCTGCACGTGATGCAGGGGTAAAACGATTTATTTATGCCGCGAGTTCTTCTACTTATGGTGATTCTGAATCTTTGCCTAAAGTTGAAGATGTGATTGGAAAACCTTTATCTCCTTATGCAATCACAAAATACGTTAATGAATTGTATGCTGAAATTTTTAGTAGGACCTATGGAATGGAGACTATCGGTTTACGTTATTTCAATGTTTTCGGAAGGCGACAAGATCCTAATGGAGCTTATGCAGCAGTGATTCCCAAGTTTGTGATGCAAATGATGAAGCACGAAAGTCCGGTTATTAATGGGGATGGTTTATATTCAAGAGACTTTACTTATATTGACAATGTAGTTCAAATGAATGAATTGGCAATGCTAACCACTAATCCTGAAGCGGTGAATACTGTTTATAATACGGCTTATGGGGATAGAACAACATTAAACCAAATGGTTCATTTATTGAAAGATTACTTATCGGTTTATGATTCTTCAATTGGAACAATTCCTATAATTCACGGGCCTAATCGAGTGGGTGATATTCCTCATTCTTTAGCCAGTATAGATAAAGCAAAACGATTATTGGGGTATGCACCAAAATATGCTTTTGCAGATGGATTAAAAGAAGCAGTCAATTGGTATTGGCAAAATTTAAAATAAATTCAATTTAACAGATAATGAAGATTACAAAAATTTGTTGTATTGGTGCGGGTTATGTTGGAGGTCCAACAATGGCCGTCATTGCACAAAAATGTCCCCATATTAAAGTAACGGTTGTAGATTTAAATGAAGACCGAATAGCAAAATGGAATGATCCAAACGTTGAAAATATACCTATTTATGAGCCTGGGTTAAGTGATGTGGTGGCAGAAGCAAGAGGTAGAAATTTATTTTTTTCTACAGAAGTAGATCAAGCCATAGATGAAGCTGAGATGATTTTTATATCTGTAAATACTCCAACAAAGACCTATGGTTCAGGTAAGGGTTTAGCAGCAGATTTGAAATATATTGAATTATGTGCCCGCCAAATTGCACGTGTTTCTAAAACAGACAAAATAGTAGTAGAAAAATCTACTTTGCCTGTAAGAACGGCAGAAGCCATAAAAAGTATATTACAAAATACCGGAAATGGTGTGAAATATCAAATTCTTTCTAATCCTGAGTTTCTGGCGGAAGGAACAGCAGTAGAAGATTTGTTTCAACCGGATAGGGTATTGATTGGAGGCGAAACCACTTCAGATGGAGAAAAAGCCATACAGTCGTTGGTGGATGTATATGCTAATTGGGTACCTAAAGAACGTATTTTGACAACCAACGTATGGTCTTCAGAGTTGTCAAAATTAGTGGCGAATGCTTATTTGGCTCAACGGGTATCCTCTATTAATTCAATTTCAGAGTTGTGTGAAAAAACGGGAGCAGATGTAAATGAAGTAGCACGAGCTATTGGAATGGATAGTCGAATTGGTCCTAAATTTTTGAAAGCCTCTGTTGGATTTGGAGGTTCTTGTTTTCAAAAGGATATTTTAAATTTAGTTTACATTGCTAAATCCTATGGTTTACATGAAGTAGCTGATTATTGGGAACAGGTGATTATTATGAATGATCATCAAAAAAGACGATTTGCTAAAAACATTGTGACCACTTTATATAATACAGTAGCGGATAAAAAAATTACTTTTTTGGGTTGGGCATTTAAGAAAGATACGAATGATACCCGTGAATCAGCCGCTATTTATGTGGCAGATGATTTGATTTTTGAGCAAGCTAATATCACGGTATATGATCCTAAAGTGTCTGAAAAGCAAATTTTAGGTGATTTGGATTATTTACAAAGTCGTCCGGAAGCTGAAAACCGTAAACGAATTCAAGCCGCTTCAACAGCTTATGAGGCATGTAAAGGAGCACATGCGATAGCTATTTTAACAGAGTGGGATGAGTTTAAAATGTATGATTGGGAGCAAATTTATGCCAGCATGAATAAACCGGCCTTTATTTTTGATGGTCGAAATCTATTAGATAAAGAAAAATTAACGAACATTGGGTTTAAATACCAAGCAATTGGTTCTTAAAAAAAGAAAAGATGAGTATTAAAATTGCGGTAATAGGATTAGGTTATGTTGGGTTACCACTCGCACGATTGTTTGCGACAAAATATCCTGTGGTTGGATTTGATATTAATCAAAGCCGTGTAGATGAATTGAATAGAGGTGAAGATAGTACACTTGAAGTAGAAGGGGATTTATTAAAACAAGTTTTAAAATCAGAGCATTTAAAGGAGAACGGATTATTTTGTACAACCCATCTGGACGTAATAAAGGAATGTAACTATTATATTGTTACCGTTCCTACGCCTGTTGATAAAAATAATCGTCCGGATTTGACTCCTTTGTATAAATCAAGTGAAACGGTTGGGAAAGTGTTGAAGAAAGGCGATATCGTGGTTTATGAATCCACGGTTTATCCCGGTGTGACAGAGGAAGAGTGTGTACCGGTATTAGAAAGAGTTAGTGGATTACGTTTCAATGTAGACTTTTTTGCCGGTTATTCACCGGAGCGTATTAACCCGGGTGACAAGGAACATACGGTAGAAAAGATATTGAAAGTAACAGCGGGTTCAACACCTGAAATAGGTAAGAAAGTGGACGAAATATATAAATCAGTTATCACAGCCGGAACACATTTAGCTCCAACAATAAAAGTAGCTGAGGCGGCAAAAGTGATTGAAAACTCGCAACGCGACATCAATATTGCATTTGTTAATGAATTGGCAAAGATTTTTAATTTATTGAATATTGATACCCAAGCTGTATTGGCCGCTGCCGGCACGAAGTGGAACTTTTTACCATTTAAACCGGGGTTAGTAGGCGGACATTGTATAGGGGTTGATCCTTACTATTTGGCCCAAAAAGCACAAGAGGCCGGATATCATCCAGAGATTATTTTAGCAGGACGTCGTTTAAATGACAGTATGGGCGAGTATGTAGCTTCACAAGTAGTGAAATTAATGATAAAGAAAGGAATTACGGTAAACAAAGCTAAAGTCTTGATGTTGGGTATTACCTTTAAAGAAAACTGTCCGGATGTTCGTAATACTAAGATTGTAGATGTGATTCATGCCTTATCTGATTATGGTGTAGAGGTTTCCATTTATGATCCATGGGCGAATCCGGCAGAAGTAAAACATGAGTATAATTTGACTATGTCTAATCAATTGAGTGATGAACGATTTGATGCCATCATTTTAGGTGTAGCACACAAAGAGTTTTTATCCATAGATTTTGGATCGTTGAAAAAAGAACAGGCAATTGTTTATGATGTAAAAGGAATATTATCTTCACAAGCAGACGGAAAATTATAATATGAAAAAGATTCTAATCACCGGCGGTGCAGGGTTTATTGGTTCGCATGTCGTTCGTCGTTTTGTATCGAATTATCCTGCATATAAAATCTATAATCTAGATGCCTTAACGTATGCCGGAAATTTAGAAAATATAGCTGATATTGAGCAGTTGCCTAATTATTCTTTTGTGAAAGGGGATATTACGGATGCTGCATTTATCCATCAGCTTTTTGAAAAGGAACAATTTGATGGGGTTATTCATTTAGCTGCAGAGTCACATGTGGATCGTTCCATTACAGACCCGTTGGCGTTTGTGAAAACAAATGTTATCGGAACCATGAACTTGTTGAATGCCGCAAGGGATTGTTGGAAAAATGATTATCAAGACAAACGTTTTTATCATATTTCTACCGATGAAGTATATGGTGCTTTAGGTGAAACCGGTTTGTTTACAGAAACAACACCTTATTCTCCTAATTCCCCTTATTCTGCTTCAAAAGCCTCTTCTGACCATTTTGTGAGGGCTTATGGTGAAACCTACGGATTGCCTTATGTCATTACCAATTGTTCCAATAATTATGGTCCGAATCATTTTCCTGAGAAACTTATCCCATTGTTCATCAATAATATCATCAATAACAAACCTTTACCGGTTTATGGTGATGGGAATTACACCCGTGATTGGTTATATGTAATTGATCATGCCATTGCTATTGATTTGGTTTTTCATGAAGGTAAAAATCATGAGACTTACAATATAGGTGGGTTTAATGAATGGAAAAATATTGATTTGGTTCGGTTGTTGTGTCAAAAAATGGATGAAAAATTGAATCGTCCAAAAGGCACTTCCGAACAGTTGATTACGTTTGTAAAAGATCGCCCCGGTCACGATTTACGCTATGCTATCGATGCTACTAAAATTAATAAAGAATTAGGTTGGAAGCCATCCGTTACATTTGAAGAAGGATTATCCTTGACCATTGATTGGTATTTGACGCATCAAGATTGGTTAGCACATGTTACTTCAGGAGCATACCAACTGTATTATCAAAAACAGTACGCAGTAAAGTAAACAACATGAAAATATTAGTCACCGGAGCGGCAGGATTTATAGGTTTTCATTTGGCCAATCAATTGGCTAAAATAGGACATCAGGTAATTGGATTGGATAATCTAAACGATTATTATGATGTGAACCTGAAATTAGGTCGTCTTAAGGAACTTGGTATTGATAAACAGGCCATTATTTATGATGAATTGGTTCCTTCTCAACATCCTAATTTTCTTTTTTCCTTTCTTCAATTGAATTTGGAAGACAAAGAAAATATGGAACTATTGTTCAAAGCAGAACAATTTGATTTGGTGATTAATTTAGCAGCTCAAGCCGGAGTTCGGTATAGTTTGGAGCAACCTTTTCAGTATTTGAACAGTAACCTAACCGGATTTTTAACGGTATTGGAATGTTGTCGTCACTATGGCGTGAAGAAATTAATGTATGCCAGTTCTTCCAGTGTGTATGGTTTAAATGAAAAGATACCTTTTTCCGTTAACGATGCGGTTGATCACCCGATCAGTTTGTATGCCGCAACTAAAAAGTCAAATGAATTAATGGCTCATACCTACAGTCATTTGTTTGGAATTCAGACAGTTGGACTTCGCTTTTTTACGGTATATGGTCCTTGGGGCAGACCCGATATGGCGATGTTTTTGTTTACCGATGCTATTTTAAATGACCGTCCTATTCAAGTGTTCAATGAAGGAAATTTATCAAGAGATTTTACCTATATAGATGATATCGTAGGCGGAATGCTGAACATTACCAAAGCTTTTGAAGCGAATACTATTGCAAAGCCCTACAGTTTATACAACATTGGAAACAGCAAACCGGTGAAATTAATGGATTTCATTGAAGCCATTGAGCACAAAACCGGTAAGCAAGCCATCAAAGAAATGAAGCCTATGCAACCCGGCGATGTAGAACGCACTTGGGCGGATGTGGATGATTTGATTCGGGATTTTCAATACGAGCCGAATACTCCTGTTTCTGAAGGTGTTTCTGCCTTTGTAGATTGGTTTAAAGCATACTATAAAAAATAAATGGCATCATTTGTCAAGGATTTAGTTCGGGTAGGTTTTTCAAAATTAAACATCATTATTTTTGGTGTTGGTACTTCTATTGCCACCGCTCGATTGCTCACACCTGACCAAAACGGTATCATTGCAGCCTTATTGGTTTATCCTTCTTTGTTTATGGTATTAGGGTCGATGGGCATCCGTCAATCCACCACTTTTTTTGTAGGGAAAGAAATCTATAGTTTAGAACGGATCAAACAAGCGGTCACTCAAATTTGGTTGATTACTTCCTTGATTAGTATGGTGGTTTGTTTTTTACTCTTTCATTATTTGTCTAAGAGCATTCCTGATTTTTCGTTGGTTTTGGTTTCTGTTTTGTGTATTCCGTTTAGTTTGCATAATACCTATTGTGCCGGTATTTTTTTGGGCAAGAATGAAATCAAGGCTTTTAACAAAATCAATTGGATTCCTAATTTTGTTACGTTTTTAACCACCTTTATTTTACTTTACTTTTTTGATTTTGAAGTGATGGGTGCCATGTTGGCCTATTTGTTTGGGCACATGGCTATTTTTATAGCTTTATGGATTCGAAAAGAGAATTTATTACCGAACACCTTTCAAATTGATAAAGAAGTCATCTCCAAAATGCTTTCTTTGGGTTTAATTTATGCTTTTGCCTTATTGATTGTCAACCTGAATTATAAAATTGACGTTGTATTATTGGAAAATTTGAGTACACCTTATGAATTGGGTATTTATGCCAAAGGTTCCAGTATTGTACAATATTTATGGCAAATTCCAATGTTGTTCAGTACGATAGTATTTGCCCGAAGTGCCACTTCAAAAGACGGATTGGCCTTTTCTAAAAAAGTGGCTCAACTGTTGCGTTTGTCGATTTTGATGGTGGGTTTTGTCGCGTTGGTTTTGATGTTGCTTTCCAAACAAGTGATTTTGTTATTGTTTGGCGAAGCTTTTTTACCTAGTGTAATCGTGATGCAAATTTTATTACCGGGGGTGGTTTTACTCACCGTATTTAAAGTGATGAACATGGATTTGGCCGGAAAAGGGAAACCTTATATTTCCTTGAAATCAATGTGGATTCCGCTCATTTTGAATATAGTTTGCAACCTCTTCTTTATACCGTTATATGGGTCAAAAGGAGCCGCAATTTCCTCATTGATTAGTTATTCTGCAGCTTCCTTTTTCTTTTTATATTTTTACAGTAAAGAAACCAATATTCCAATAAGGGAGATTATTGGGTACAAAAAAAGTGATTTTGAACCCATTTTGGCAATACAAAAGAAGTTAACTCAAAAAATGAAACGCTAATGTTTTTATTCGATAGGGAACGCACCGGAAGAATACCTTCTTCCACCAGTTTTGAAGAACAGCCACAAGAGGCTTGGCGAATACTCTTCAAACAAGAACCTATTCGTTGTGCAGAATCTACTCCGGTTTTTGATGAACACGGCAACCTCTATTTTGGTTCACATAACGGAAGCATTTATGCCTTATCACCGGAGGGAAAGGTTTTGTGGCAATTTGTAACAGAAGTCAAAGTGTATTCCAGCCCAATGTTGGTGGATGGTAAACTGTATTTCGGTTGTAACATGTCCACTCTTTTGTGTTTGAGTTTACAGGGTGAGTTGTTGTGGCAATTTGACGGTTACAAGGCTTTTGCCAAACAATCTAAATTAAAACGGTTGTTTTTAAACCTCCACAACTATCGATTTTATGATTATGAATTTAAAAAATTCATGAAAATCAATACCTGGACGTCGCCTAATTTGGTTGCACAACAGTATGTAGCCTTTGTTTTTTATGGTATAGGCTTAGTACTTTTGGATAAAGATACCGGAAAAGTGCATTGGCAGTATGATTTGGGCCGTCCTTCCTTTCACTTAGCTGGAGTGGCAGTAACCCATGTGAATGGTAAAGATTATATTGCCGTTTGTGGTCAAAACAGTGGTTTACATTGGTTGGACGAAATAGGAAAATTATTGTGGAAAACAAACGCTTTTCGCGGTAGTAATGCATGGGCCAATCCATCAATTGATGCGGCGGAAGGCTGTATTTATCATACCGAGAGTTTTCACAACAAAAAATCAATTTTGTATAAAACCGATTTTTCCGGTAAAACCATTTGGAAGAAGCTATTCTCATTTGGTTGTCGTGCTTCTGTAGGCATCAGTACGGCTAATTTTATTGTGTTTTTAGGATTAAATGGAACCGCTTATTTTTTAGATAAAGCCACCGGAAAAGAAGTTGCTTCACAATTGATTGCTTCCAAAGACAGAGGTTTATGGACATCACCGGCTATCATGGCCAATCAATCTGTTTTAATCAACACCAAAAAAACGGTTCAAAAAGGTTCGTTGGTTTGTTTACAACCGAATGGAGCCATTCAATGGGAAATTTTTTATGCTAAAGCATTATCCGTTCCTACTATCGATGCAAAAGGGCGATTATATACCGCGACATGGGCCGGTGATTTTTATCAATTTAAAACAAAAGAATCATGAAAATAGGGATATTAACGTATCATCATGTGATTAATGACGGAGCAGTTTTGCAAACGTTAGGTCATGTTTACACTTTGCGGGAATTGTTTCCTGAGGCTACCATTGAAGTGATTGATTATCGTCATGCCACTATCGAACGTATTGAGCGAAGAGAAGCATTTAAAGCCTTGATAAAGCTGAAAAAAGGGGCCATTTCCAAAATCAAAAAATACTATAATTTCAAACGGTTTGTCAATGATTTATTGCCTTTGTCCAAAGAACATTGTCAAACGGATGATACGGCTAAAGCAGTTGCTTTTATCAATCGTCAACACTATGATTATGTGATTGTTGGGAGTGATGAGGTTTGGAAAATATTAGACCGCAAATATGCCCGACAATTTCCCAATATTTATTGGTTACCGGAAACCTTAACTGCTAAGCGAATTGCTTCTGCGGCTTCTGCCAATGGTTCCAATCCGAAGTTATTGGAAAAAAAGGACATTCAAGAAAAAGTAAAAACCATTGTTGAAGGTTTTGAAGCCATTGCGGTAAGAGACCAATATACGTTTGATTTTATTCATCGATTAGGCGTAAGTACACCTTTGTATCAAGTGCCTGATCCCACTTTTGGGGTCGATTGGAAAGCCGATGGGGTGAAAGAAAAGTTGCAGAAGGTGGGTGTTGATTTCAGCAGAAAACGTTTTGCTTTAAATTTGAGTTCCAACAACCCTGAATTTGCCAAAGCATCAGAGCAGATTCAGCAGTATGCCAAGCAACACAATATTCAATTGGTGGGTATTGGTCAGTATAACAAGTATTGTGAACTGAATTTTTCGGATGTCTTAAATTCTTTGGAGTGGGCTACCTGTTATCAATATTTTGATTTTTGTGTCACCGATCGTTTTCATTCAACTATTTTTAGTATCAAGAATCACATTCCTTTTTTAGTTATTGAATCGAATAAAAAGTATCCGACAGCTCACAAAGGAAAGATTGTTGATTTGTTGTCTAAAATGGATAAATTAGCATATCATCAATTTTATGATGATTCGATTGATTTTAAAGAAAAGATAGATCATTTATTACAAAAATATCAAAGTGATAATTTTACAGATATTATAGACCATTTGAAAAAGCAATTTCGAACTCATTTGCTAAATTCAATTAAAGGATAATTGAAAAAAATACTTTACATCCTAGATACTTTTGAAACCGGTGGTGCCGAAAAAAGCCTTCTGGATATTGCTATGCATAATCATGAAGTGGTTTCTGTTTTTGTGACCCTATATCAAGGAAATCAGTTAGCAGAAACAGCTCAAAAAGCCGGAATAAAAGTGATTGCTCTCAATAGAAAGGAAAAATATGCTTTTGGAAAAATTGCTCAATTGTTGTTGCCCATTGTTCGTGAAGAACAACCGGATATTATTCATGCTACTTTGTTTAGAGCCGATATTGTTGCTCGAAAACTAAAAAAATATTTTTCTATTCCATTGGTATCTAGTCTTGTCAATAATTCATACGTGGCTGAGCGATATCAAAAATTATCGTTTATCGGCAAATTAAAATTAAATTACATTCAGCAATTGGATGCCAAAACGGCCAAAAAAGTTGATTTTTTTGTTTCTAATTCTCAAACGATAAAAGATTCTAATGCTAAAGCGTTACGTTTGGATTTGGATAAAATAAAAGTAATTTATAGAGGCAGGGAGCTTTCAAAGTTTACTTCTATCACCTCTCAACAAATTGAGGAGACAAAAAATACTTTAGGTATTTCCTCCACTACTTTTGTACTTTTAAACGTAAGCCGTCTTCTCGATCGAAAAGGACAATTAGATCTTTTGAAAGCCATAAATGAAGTGCGTAAAACCAACCTTTCACTGAAATTATTGATTGCCGGAGAAGGATTTTATCGTTCCATATTAGAAGAGTATATTCAGGAAAATGATTTGTCTGCACATGTAACTTTATTGGGTAATCGTGAAGATGTTCCGGTTTTGCTTCAATTGGCTGATGCTTTTGTGTTTCCTTCTCATTATGAAGGTTTGCCCGGAGCATTGATAGAAGCAATGATGGCTAAAAAAACAATTATTTGTTCTGATATTCCGGAAAATAAAGAATGTGTTTCGGATAAGGAAGCCCTTATTTTTCAAAAAGGTAATGTTGCTCAATTGGTACAAATGATTGAAAGTGTCATTCATCATCCAAATGCTTATAATGATTTAGGCGAAAATGCTAAAAAAGTAGCTATTGAAAAATTCAGTATTGAAAAAGTTGTAGCACAATACAATTCTTTTTATTCTTCTATTGTTAATACATCCCAACCATGACCATTCTCCAACTCATACAAAAGCCACAATTAAGAGGGGCTGAAATGTTTGCAACGCAACTTTCAAATGAGTTGACGGAAATGGGACATGAAGTGATGGTGGTGGCGTTATTTCCCGGTGCCTCTGAATTGCCTTGTAAGGGTACTTTTATTCGGTTGAATCGGCCCATCGGAAAGCGTTGGTTTGATTATGAGGGGTGGAAAGCTTTAGCCAATTTAATCAAAACACACCATGTTGATATTGTGCAATGCAATGCCGGCGATACGTTGAAATTTGCGGTTTTTTCCCAACTTTTCTGTGGATGGAAAGTCCCAATCATCGCCCGAAATGCAAGCATGGTGAGTGCCTACATTCAAAATCCACTGATTAAATGGCTCAACCGTTGGCTGTATAGCCGCACCCAAGCCATTGTTTCGGTTTCGCACTTGGCGGCGAAAGATTTGAATCAATTGTTTCCGGAAACAAAAGTTAAAACAACTGTAATCCCAATTGGTATAAACCAACAACCGTTTACTTCGGTAGCCTGGAAAAATACGCCGCCAACTGCGTTTCAGATTGTGCATGTGGGCGGATTTTCATTTGAGAAGAACCACCATGGTTTACTTTCCATTTTTGAACAATGGTTGAAAAGATGTCCCGATTCGCATTTGCATCTCATTGGCGATGGTCCGATGAGAGCAGAAATAGAGCAAGCGGTAGCCGAAAAAAACCTAGCTAATAATATTTCTTTTTATGGTTTTAGTAAAGATGCCCTTCACTATATGCACCAAGCCGATGTTGTCGTTTTACCCAGTATTATTGAAGGTTTACCGGGTGTAGTTTTAGAAGCCATGTATGCCAAAACTCCAGTGATTGCCTATAATGTGGGCGGTATTTCAGAAGTCATTCAAAACGGTGCTACCGGATATTTAGTAGAGAAAGGGGATGAGCAAGGTTTTGTAGAGGCTTTAGAGAAAGTGTATAAAAATGATCAAGATGAAATGATTAAGAATGCATATGATTTAGTTGTTGAACACTATACTAATCCTGTTTTAGCTCAGCATTTTGTGGGGGTATATAGTAAAGTTTTGAAGTAATAACGTATTATTTTTGAGAACACTGATTTTAAAAATTGTAGAAAATATAAAAAATTTAATGTTCTTTAAATGCTTGTCAGGTTTTTTTAAGGAAAGAACACAGATTTTTAAAATTATAGAAATTTCAAAAATCCGTTTTTAAATAAAGAACACAGATTTTTAAAATTATAGAAAATATAAAAAATTTAATGTTCTTTAAATGCTTGTCAGGTTTTTTTAAGGAAAGAACACAGATTTTTAAAATTTTTAAAATTCTAAAAATCTGTGTTCAAAAAAAATTTTTATAATGATGGTAGGGTTTTCTAACTGTAAACTGTGACTGTGACTGTAAACTGCGACTGCGACTGAAAACTCCCAACTAAACTACTGCTTCACCATCTTCAACACTTCATTCCCCATCTCCGATTCACATTGTATCAAATACACTCCTTTGGCAAATGATGAAGTATTGATGCTCACAAAATCCTCCGTAACCGTTGTTTTGAATACCAATTGCCCGGTGGTGTTATAAACAGTAAGTTTTTTTACTCCATCATAAACAAAAGAAATTTGAGCCAACTCACTCACAGGGTTTTGCATTAGCTGCATGACTTTTTGCTCATGATCAGTCACACTCAAATTACAAGGAATACCAATTTGAGTAGGCGTAGTGCGGTTGGTGGTTGTGCCATCACCCAATTGCCCAAAGTTATTACGCCCCCAAGCCCATAGGGTTCCTTGGTTATCAATGGCTAGGGTATGCTCTCTACCGCATTTTACTTTAGCCCAGTTAATAGAGGTGCCTACTTGTGTCCAAACAGAAACGGTGGTAGTATTGCCTAAACCTAATTGACCACTTGAGTTTCCACCACATGTCCAGATCGTACCATTATTTTTTAAAACCATACTGTGTAAACTGGAATCTTCAATACTAAGCCAATCAGTAGCAGAGCCACTTTGTGTTAATGTATAGTAAGCCGCTTGGGAAACACCAAGTCCTAAATTAGCAGTATTTGCACCTACCACCCATATAGAACCATCATTTTTTCTGAATAAGGAACTACCCGGACCAGGTATAGCTTGCAACCATTCTCCATTAGGGAGTTGTGGTAGCTGCGTAGGAGTTCCTAAGCCTGCATCAGAACCCGTAGCAAGCCTGCCCGAGCCCCCCCCCCCAAAACCCCATATAGTTCAATCTACTTTAGAGCCTTGGAAATTTAAAGTAAAATTCAAATTTAAATAATCATTTTACAATGAACTTGCTGAACCACGAGTAGAAAATGAAGCTTTTCTCAGATAATCCAATCGCAAACAAGCTCTAAGGAGCAAAATGGCAAAAGAATATTTCTGAAATTGTGAACAAAAGTCATTCATCAAAGTTTAATCTGAACTAAATGCAATCCTAATCTATAGATGGAGCTCCTTTATCCAATAATCGCCTTGTTTAAAAACTTGTTAACATCCATTAGACATCGTGTGATCATGCAGTGCCAAGCAATGGAACTAAGATGTCGTAAACAATAGCTCATTAGGCTTTCAAAGATTATTAGAAGAGAATCGCACTTGAAGATTGCACTAATTATGTTTATTAAAAGGCTGGCACACAACATGCCGCACTTTAGCATATAAATGCAAATTCAAATAGATCTGCAACTAGCACTGGATTTCAAAATGGTTACTCAAGCACAAGTAAAGGCGCAGGTCAGTTTAAGTTTAATCTGACTCTGAACAAGCAAAACACTCACCATTCAAAACTCTCTGACATGCATAACAATAAGCTAGGAAACTTCTTCCCAACTTAGTAAAATGTGATAGATGAGAATAAGACCTTTGAAGAGCTTTATGAAGATGAGGAAGCAGCTGAGATGTTTAACCATGCTCAATATAAAAGAGGAAAGTCAACACTTGGCATGAGATAGTAAAGCAAATTCAAGCTTGTGCAAAATTCTTACAATTGTGAAGATGGCGGTATTGAGGGTCATCAAGATCATAATTATGAGCAAGAAGTTGATTGCAGAGAGGTGGGACACATGAAAGAGCTGAAAAGGTAGAGTTAATCTCAATAAAGTAGAAATATGCCATAAAAGAAGCATGTGACAGAAAGAATAGGTGTTGATCCTTTGATAGAAATTGAAGAAAGACAGAAAATATTTGAAGAGGAGCTGATCAAGAGGATTAAAGAGATTTAGAAGTACACAAAAACACTTCATCTTTATATAAAGAAGCTCTAAGGCTCTAATACAAAGAGATCTGAAGAAATTCAAAATGCATCTTAGCAAATAAATGAGATCAAAGAGCTCTATTAAGCAATAGCTTAACCTTAAATTGATGATAACTTAATTGATTCAAAGATTCAACAAGCAATCAGTGAACTTTAGCTGGAAATTGAGAACTTAGACAACAAATTTTGTTAAGAATTCAATAATCAAATTGAAAGCATTAATGGAGAAGTTGTACACATAGTAAAATCGGAGATTGAATAGAATAATGAAGAGCTCTAAGCTTTAATTATGAGAGATGTTCAGGAGACTTTAATTAAAGAGTTTAGAAATGATATTGAAGCTTAAATCAAAGCTGAAATAAATGAATGCCAAAGCAACTTATAACTAGAAATCAAGACTATTAAAAAATAAGTATAATAGGACATAAAATCTTAGAAAAATGACTTTGCAAGTTTGCTTGACCAATTTAAATAAGATATCTCAATATCATTTGAATAGTTAAAGAACCATTCAATGGAGCAGAAATAAAGTTAAGAAAAGTAAACAGAATAGCTAAAATAAACTTTTATTGAAGAAATCGAATCAATGAAGAAAAAATTACTAAAAGAATTTAAAGATGAATATGATTTGAATGAATATGTATAGAAAAGTGATCTTAATGATGATATTGTCCAACTTAATGCAAAAATCTCACTTATATCTGAAACTCTGGAGTCTGTTAAATAACAGTATGACGAAACCTCGAATTAAGCTGATTTAAATGATAAAATTTAGCTAATGAATAGTAATATTGGATAGCTTGAGCTAGCCTAAGATGCCTATTTAAATAAATTATCATCTCTTGAAAGGTAAATTTAAGAAACTTTAACTAATGATGAAAGCTCATCTTAATTAGAAAACTTCTAAAACTAGCTAGATTCTTTAAAGGAAGTCACAGAAAAACAAGAAATTAACATTCAAGAAGATAAGAGCCAATAAGAAGAGAAAATTGAGGCTCTAAACTAAACTATAGAGAGCTTACTAAATGATTTATAAAATCAGAAGAACTAAAATAAGGAGTTCATTGAGAGTAAACTGACCATAACTGTTGATAATCTAAATCAAAAGATATCAATGACTGAAAACTAAATCTTCACTTAGCTTGTTGCTCATAAAGAGAGTGTACATCAGTAACTTGAAGATATTGAACATAAATAGCAACTTATTCATTCTCCCGAGATAAATGAAGATTAGCTTGTTGAACAAGTACTAACTTAAATTGATCCTAAACTAGAAATATTCCAGTCCAAACTAACTGCTTTTACTGAACAGAATGATTATTTGAAGAGTTAAATGTCTCAAAAATTGATGAGATCTGAACTTTCAGAAGCCAAAAATGAAATCGATGATTAATTGAAATCAATTTAGAAGTAAATTAAGAGAATAGATGACTAGATTATTGAATCCAAAATCAATCATACATCTCAAACTTTGAGCAGTTAGGATAAAGAGGAGATACACATAAAGTTATAAGAATTCAAAGTTTAAATAGATAAAGTATAAGAATAGTTGGAGGTTCTTAAGTATTAAGTAAAAGATGAGATAGAAGAGAGTGGATTGTAAAGCTAGACTAATTTAAATGAAAAAGCAATTGAAATTGAATAAAAGATTACTGAATTTACCGAGCAGATTGATTATAAAATAAGTGACATAGAGCTTAAGTTAGAAAATGTTAGTAAATAAGAAGATAATCAGGAAGCTTTAATGTCTTTCAATGATAAAATAGCTACCACTGAATCTAATGTCTAAGATCTGAAAGCAAGCATCGAAGAAATTTAAAGTTAAATTGAAACTATTTAGGAAAGAAGCTCAGTTTATTAAATCAAGCAAAGCTAAGATTAGAATCAGAATAATCAAATTATCAACACACAGTTATAGGATATCAGGAACCAAATAGATACTTTGAGATCTTCACAGCCAATGACCACAGGTAATCTGAGTAGTAGAAGAAATCCTTCAATTGACAATAAACTGCAAGATGAAGTTACTGAACTCAGAGAAAAGCTGAATTAAATGTAAAGAAATCAGCACATGAGATAAGAGAGCTCAGAAGAAGATCTTAAAATCTTCTAAAATATGATTAAATCTCAAATTAACTCAATAAAACAAGAAACGCCATCACTTATAAACACTTTACAATAAGAATTCTTGGAGCATCTTTAATAAACCAAGCAAGAAATAGAAAGAGAGAATGAATAATTCGCTCAAAAACTTAGGACAGAAATAATTCAAGTAAATTTCAATAATCTTGAAAGAATTGAGAAGGATATAGAGCTCAAAATTAAAAATATTGAATCTAAGTTAGAAATAGCTTAGTTGAATTCCTAGAGAATTGTTCCTAAGATACAGATAAATGAAGTTATGGATAGAAATTTCCCCAACGAGGTTTCAAATATTAACTCATGTAGATCTAACAACCAGAATTTCCTTGGATCTGCTTAGAAATCCAAATAAGGTGATTTCAATATGAATCAAGATATCAACTATGAAGGCCATTTTTTAGAAAACCTATCAGAAGCAGGCTTATCAGGCTAATCACCAAACTAACAAGTTAATTAAACAGATGATGGAGATTTCATGATGTTTAACAATAAAACAAATTCACTTGGAACTAGTTCAATTATTAGCAATAAACTACATTCTTTACTATCACCTATTGAATAAAGGCAGTTTGTATTTAATCAGAAAGTATCTTAGCAACTTTAAGAGGAATAATAAAACATGGAAAAAGAATAATCTTCCCCACAAGAGGAAGAAGATTAAATCAATCAAACTAATGAATGTAATGAAGGAGAAGATGATTATGAGAAAGAAGATTTCGAATAAGAAATTATCTCTCAAAAGGACAACTCAAATAAAAGTTAATGTATTTCTCAACGAGTCTAATCGGCAGAAGATTATTAAGATGAAAATAACGTTGAAGTAATGAGTGATGCTTAAAATATTGAAGAAGCCAATCATTAGGAAGAATCTCATATTGAATGTGAAGATACAGAAAATATGATGATCATGGACAATCATGAAGAGGTTTATGAATTAAATGATGATGAAGAAGATAATGGCCAGCATCAAGAGGATATGTCAAGCGTTGAACAATCAGAAATGATTGCCGATTTACTATTAGAGGATGAGCTAGATATTTGTATTCATGAAGTTCAAAGATTAAGAAACAGAATAAGGATTTGATGCCTTTAATATTTGAGTTTATTCATTTTAGATTACAAAGATCAAGGCTAGGGGTTTTGGGGTTTTGGGGTTTTGGGG
>QLAH01000331.1_pt1 | contig 30307 bp, 31 predicted proteins | sample 4693081 | NCBI WGS metagenome assembly QLAH01 (sample SAMN09425401, study PRJNA476045) | Lake water metagenome, whole genome shotgun sequencing project. | reverse complement strand
CTAGAAACAGCTCGGCATTTGTTTTAGGAATATTCCGATGAGTTGGCGGTAGATCTATGTTTTCAAAGCTTTGATGCTGAGTTGAAAGACCCTTTAAAAAAATATGGCCCTCCGCATGGAAGTCTTTTATTGGCCTATTACAATGGTGTTGCTGTTGGTTCTGTAGCATTACAACAATTACCGGAAGAGGGCGTTTGCGAAATGAAAAGACTCTTTGTTCAACCTGCTTTTAGGAAGTATAAAATAGGTGACACGCTAGTTGATGCAATTGTAAAGGAAGCAAAAAGAATAGGCTATACTAAAATGAAATTAGATACCTTAGAACGATTGCAAGCTGCCATACATTTATACCTCAAATACGGCTTTATCATCACTACTGCTTATTACCACAATCCCTTGCCAGAAGTGGTTTATATGGAAAAAATCTTAAGCTAATTTTTTTAAAAGGTCTTCTATCACAACAGGAAAATGCGCATGCTCTAACGCATGTATTTTAGCAGCTAAACTAGAAGGGGTATCTGTAGAATCTATGTTGCATTTGGCTTGAAAAATAATATCGCCTTCGTCGTAATGCGCATCCACGTAATGTATGGTGATTCCACTTTCTTTTTCTCCTGCCGCAATCACCGCTTCGTGCACAAAATTCCCATACATTCCTTTTCCACCATATTTAGGCAATAGCGCAGGATGAATATTGATTATGCGATTTGGAAAAGCTTCAATTAATGTTTCAGGAATCTTCCATAGAAAACCTGCAAGAACGATAAAATCGATTCCTCTTGATTTTATTTCATTCACAAAATCGGCGGTCTCATAAAACCTGCTTCTATTAATGATGAGGGTGTCTATATTAGCGGCGGCTGCAATCCCCAAAACCCCTGCCTCTTTTTTATTTGAAACAATTAGGTTGATCATAACTGCCTTATTACCGGCAAAATGTTCAATTATTTTGGCTGCATTAGACCCTGCTCCCGATGCAAATATGGCCAGTTTAAACATGTACTATTTCTTTTTGGTCATTTTGTCCTTAATTCTACCCAAGTAACGCTTGAAAAAACTGAATTGACCAAAAGGCACACTGACCAATAAAACACAGAAGGGCCAAAGGATGGTCACTACTACAACATAAATGATAAAATAAATAATCCCGCGCTCTAAATTGGTAAAAGAAAGTAATTGTCTTCCCAAGTATCCACATAAACTACCTCCCAAGGCAAATGTGGTAAAGATGAGGGTAAACTGAAGCCAGCTTACCTGCCATTTATTTTTTAAACGATGCAGCATGGCTGCAAAAGTGCTTTAAAAAAATCAATTCATGACAATCAAAACGCATTCTTTTGTTAATTCATTAGAGATATATACCACCTATGAATAAAAAAATTTTTTCCCTATTGCGTAATTGTCACAATCGTATCATATTTTTGCCTCCGTTTAAGGATATTTTTCCACACCAGAACCATCGTTGTGCATATGATATTGTCTAGATCCATAGCAAAAGCCAGCATTGCCGCTTTTTTATTTTTTGTGAGTCTGTGTTTCAGTGTAGCCGCCAATGCCCAGGACGGTAAAGCGCTTTTTAGCGCCAATTGTGCGTCTTGTCATGCTCCACATAAGAAATTGACAGGTCCTGCACTAGCAGGAGTTGAGTCTCGTTGGTCCAGTAAGGAAAACTTGTACTCTTGGATTAGAAACAGCTCCGCTTACCTAAAAACGGGAGATCCCTATGCAGTTAACTTGTACAATGAGTACAATAAAATTGCAATGAACTCTTTTCCTAATTTAAAGGATGCGGAGATTGATGCTATTCTTACCTATATCAACAGTGTGCCTGATCCTTCAAAAGCACCAGCTGCTGGTGAAGGTGCGGGAGCAGCTGCTAATGTTGAAGCAGATAACTCTTTGTTATTTGGTATTTTAACCTTGATTTTGGCTGTAGTGGCTTTAATCATGTTACAGGTTAACGCTAACCTTAAAAAATTAGCAGACGACAAAACCGGTCAACCTGCGCTTGAGCCAATTCCTTTCTGGAGAAATAAAGCTTATATAGCAATGGTAACTGTAGTGTTGTTTGTAGTGGGAGGATATTTAACCACTAAGGGCGCAATGGCTTATGGTAGAAGTCAGGACTATCAGCCAGAACAACCTATTTACTATTCTCACGCAGTTCATGCTGGAACTAACCAAATTAACTGTCAATATTGTCATACAGGCGCTGCTCAGGGTAAACAAGCTACAATCCCTTCAGTAAATGTTTGTATGAACTGCCACCAAGCTATTAACGAGTACAAAGGAGAAAAAATGTACAATGAAGCTGGTGAAGAAGTAGACGGTACTGCAGAAATCAAGAAACTATATAAATACGCAGGATTTGAAGAGGGTAAACCTTGGGATCCTAGCAAGGCTAAGCCAATTGAGTGGGTTCGTATCCACAACTTACCTGATCACGTTTATTTTAACCATGCTCAGCACGTAAAAGCTGGTCAAGTTGCTTGTCAAACTTGTCATGGTGAAATTCAGAAAATGGGTGAGGTTAAGCAGTTCAGCGATTTAAGTATGGGTTGGTGTGTTAACTGTCACCGTGAAACAAAGGTTCAGTTTAAAGACAATGGTTTCTACAGCATCTATGAAAAATACCATGCAGACTTAAAAAGTGGCAAAATCGATAGTACTAAAGGAATCACCGTTGAAAAAATTGGTGGTACTGAGTGTCAGAAATGTCACTACTAGTTCTTAAAAGTTAAAAAGGGTTGTTTTAAATATATCATTCGAACGTGGAAACCGTTCATCGGTTTCCAACTGTTAATCAATAATTATGGAGCAAAAAAAGCACTGGCAAAGTTTTGGAGAGCTGAATCAGTCTGCAGCGTTTAACAAGGATGTAAAAGACGAATTCAATGAAGAACTACCTATTGTAGAAGATGAAAGCAAAAGCTTTCTCGAAGCAAAGGCTCCCCGTCGCGACTTCTTGAAATATTTAGGTTTCAGTACTGCCGCAGCAGCTGCCGCAGCAAGTTGTGAAATGCCTGTAAAAAAGGCCATCCCGTTTGCCAATAAGCCTGAAGACGTTGTGCCTGGTATTTCTAAATACTATGCAACTACTTATGTACAAGACGGTGATACGGTGAGTATCTTGGCTAAAGTACGTGATGGTCGCCCTATAAAAATTGAAGGAAACGATCTTTGTCCTATTACAAAAGGAGGTACTTCTGCTCGTGTTCAAGCTTCTGTACTTGATTTATATGATACTTCACGTTTACGTTTCCCTACCATTGATGGTAAGGAAGTAACTTTTGAAGCTGCTGATAAAGCGGTTGCTGCTCAAATGGGCGGTAATATTGTTTTATTAACCAGCACAATTAACTCTCCATCTACAAAAGCTGTAATTGCGCAGTTCTTGGCTAAATATCCAGGAAGCAAGCATGTTACATATGATGCGGTTTCATACAGCGCAATGTTGTTGGCCAATGAAGCAACCTACGGTGTTCGTGGAATTCCTTCTTACCATTTTGAAAAAGCGAAAGCGATTGTAAGCTTAGGTGCAGATTTCTTGGGTACTTGGCTAAATCCAGTTGAATTCTCTAGACAATATGCAACTGGTAAAAAGTTAGACGAGAAGAATCCAACCATGAGCAAGCATATTCATTTTGAATCTGTTGCTACATTAACTGGATCTAATGCGGATGAGAAATATTTACACCGCCCTTCTGAAACCCCTGCTATTGCTGCTGCTTTATTGAGTGCAGTAAATGGTGCTGGTGTTTCTGGTATTACTGATGCTAAATTAAAAGCAGGTATTGAAGCTGCTGCAAAAGCATTGAATGCGCATAAAGGTGCGGCATTAGTTGTTGCTGGAAGCAATGATGTAAATGTTCAAATTATTGTAAATGCAATCAATAACGCCATTGGTGCTGGTGGTTCTACCATCAACTGGGGTGTTCTATTAAATACGCGTGCTGGTGTTGATGCCAATTTTGCACAACTAGTAGCCGATATGAATGCAGGTTCTGTAGGAACTTTGTTGATTCATGGAGCAAATCCTGCGTATAGCTGGTTTGCAGCTGATCAGTTTAAAGCTGGTTTAGCTAAAGTAAAAACGACTGTATCATTTGCGGGTAAAGTAGACGAAACTGCAGAACTATGTAAGTTCGTTTTACCTGATAATCATTTCTTAGAAAGCTGGGGTGATGCGGAAGCAAAAACTGGTCACTTCTCTTTTATTCAACCTACTATTTATCCTTTATTCAAAACACGTCAGTGGCAAGACAGTCTTTTAAAATGGAGTGGTGTTGCTGAAGACTATTTAGCCTATTTAAAGAATTTTTGGTCTGCTAAATTAGGTGGCGTTAATGGTTGGGATAAAGCTTTACAAGATGGTGTAGTTGCCTTAGGTGATTCATCAACCAATGCTGGAAGCTTTAATGGCGCTGCGGTTGCAGGTGCTTTAGCTTCAGCTTCTTCTTCTAAGAAAGGCGGTAAAGTAGAATTAGTATTATACGAAAAAGTTGCAATTGGTGCTGGTCAAGGTGCAAGTAACCCATGGTTACAAGAATTGCCGGATCCAGTTACAAGAGCTACTTGGGATAACTACTTGGTGGTTTCTCCAGCAATGGCTAAAACTTTATTAGGTATTGATATTAGCAACGGTGGTCAAGCCGATGCTTACGAGGTAAATCCTCCTAAGAAAGTAGTAAAGATTACTATAGGTCAAAAATCAATTGAATTACCTGCTCTAATTGTTCCTGGAACTCATCCTGAAACAGTAGGTATTGCAGTAGGTTATGGTCGTAGCGAAAAAGTAGGTAAATCTGCTGCTGGTGTTGGTAAGAATGCGTTTGTATTGGCTTCATTAAGTGGTTCTTCTGTAAATTTCTCTAATGGAGATGTAACCTTAACCTTAACTGAAGAAACTTATCCTGTAGCATTAACTCAAACACATAGCCGTTACGATACTGAGCAAGGTAATCGTACTGAAGTTGTTAAAGAATTAAGTTTAGCTGCTTATAAACACCACCCAACTGAAATCCGCGAAGAGCGTGACAAGGAATTAAAACCTTGGGGTGGTTTAGAAAAATTTGAATCTCAGGGAACATTATATCCTGTTTTTGAAAGACCAGGAATTAAATGGGGAATGAGTGTAGACTTGAATACTTGTACTGGTTGCGGTGCTTGCGTAGTAGCATGTAACGCAGAAAACAACGTTTCTGTTGTAGGTAAGCCAGAAGTATTACGTGGTCACGAAATGCATTGGTTACGTATCGATCGTTACTACAGTGGCGATTTAGAAAATCCAAATGTAGTTTTCCAACCATTGATGTGTCAGCATTGCGACAACGCTCCTTGTGAAAACGTATGTCCGGTTGCTGCAACAAACCACAGCAGTGAAGGATTAAACCAAATGACTTATAACCGTTGTATTGGTACAAGATATTGCGCCAACAACTGTCCTTATAAAGTACGTCGTTTTAACTGGGCTGATTACACTGGTTCTGATAGCTTTGGCGATAACCAAAAAGGTGTGGTTAACGATGTTGTGTTAGACATGAACGACGACTTAACAAGAATGGTGTTGAATCCAGATGTTACTGTTCGTGCAAGAGGAGTTATTGAAAAATGTTCTTTCTGTGTTCAGCGTTTACAAGAAGGCAAGTTGAAAGCGAAAAAAGATAGCCGTCCATTAAGCGATAGCGATGTTAAAGTAGCCTGTCAACAAGCTTGTCCTACTAATGCAATTACTTTTGGTAATGCAAATAGCAAGGAAAGTGCAATTACAATTGCAAGACAAGAGAATCCTAATCGTCAGTTCTACGTGTTAGAAATGTTGCATGTATTACCAGGGGTTACTTATCTAGCTAAAGTAAGAAACACAGATGAAATGCCTCATCATGAAGCTACTGAAGCAAAAACAGAAAAAGCACACGGATAATTTTTTAAGAAATTGAAATAACCAGATGCTGCCTTCGGGCAGATCAAGGACCAAAATAAGAACAGATGCATTTAAAGTACGAATCACAGCTCAGGGAACCACTGGTGTATGGAGATAAAACATACAAACAGGTAACAGAAGACATAGTTCGCCCTATTGAAGCCAAGCCTACCAAGTTATGGTATGTAGGTTTTTATATTGCTGTTGCCTTACTCATGTTTGGTGTCTATAGCGTATACCGTGAAGTAACTTATGGTATAGGTCAGTGGAACTTAAATAAAACAGTGGGTTGGGGATGGGATATCACCAACTTCGTTTGGTGGGTTGGTATTGGTCACGCCGGTACCTTGATTTCTGCGATTTTATTGTTATTCCGTCAGGGATGGAGAACAGGGGTGAACCGTGCTGCAGAAGCGATGACTATTTTCGCGGTAATGTGTGCTGGTCAGTTCCCTATCTTCCACATGGGTAGAGTATGGATGGCATTCTTTGTATTGCCTTACCCTAACTCTCGTGGACCATTATGGGTAAACTTTAACTCTCCATTGTTGTGGGACGTATTTGCGATCTCTACTTACTTTACTGTATCTCTTTTGTTCTGGTATTCAGGTTTAATTCCTGACTTTGCAACTGTAAGAGATCGTGCCTTCACTAAATTACGTAAGCGTTTATACGGTGTTGCATCTTTTGGTTGGACAGGTTCTACCAAACATTGGCAGCGTCACGAGAGCCTTTCATTGGTTCTAGCGGGATTAAGTACTCCGTTGGTACTATCGGTTCACACCATCGTATCTTTTGACTTCGCTACTTCAGTTATTCCTGGATGGCATACTACCATCTTCCCTCCATACTTCGTTGCGGGTGCTATCTTCTCTGGTTTTGCCATGGTGCAAACCTTGATGATCATTGTGCGTAAAGTATTTGCAATGGAAGACTATGTAACCATCGGTCACATAGAAGCAATGAATAAGGTAATTGTATTAACCGGTTCAATCGTGGGTATTGCTTACTTAACGGAATTGTTCATGGGTTGGTATAGCCAAAATAAATACGAAGGATATACATTCTGGTACAGCCGTGCCTACTTATTCTCTCCTTACGGTTGGAGCTACTGGGGTATGATGGCTTGTAACGTATTAAGCCCTCAAATTTTCTGGTTCCGCAAAATGAGAAGAAACATTTTTGTTACTTTCTTCATGAGTATCATTGTAAATATTGGTATGTGGTTCGAGCGTTTTGTAATCATCGTTACTTCTCTTTACCGTGATTACTTACCATCAAGCTGGTCTGTTTATTACAGCCCTACCATTTGGGAAATTGGATTCTATGCTGGAACTTTTGGATTGTTCTTTACTTGCTTCTTCTTATTCGCTAAATACTTCCCAGTAATTGCAATTGCAGAAATTAAGTATGTATTGAAGACTACTGGTGAAGGGTATAAAAACCAAATGGCAAATATAGAAGAGCAAAAACTAGAAGAGTTTGTGCATGAGCATGCGCATCACTAATAGTTAAACTGTTTGTGGTTCTTGGTATATGATTAAAATTATTTACTGCGCTTGCTGCGATGCAATTGCAGACAAAAAATAAAGTATGGCAAAAAAGAAATTTGTAGTAGGCTGTTTTGATGACGAAGCAGTTTTATTTCCAGCAGTAAAAAAAGTACGTACTGCAGGTTACAAAATCCATGATGTTTACACGCCATTTGCTGTTCATGGTTTAGACCATGCAATGGGTTTGCGTGAAACCAGCTTACACACTGCAGGATTTATTTATGGTATTACAGGAACTGCTACTGCGTTAAGCTCTATCAGTTGGATTTTTACCAAAGACTGGCCTTTGAACATTGGTGGTAAGCCACACTTTGCACTACCAGCTTGGATTCCTATCATGTTTGAGTTGACCGTATTATTTGCAGCGGTAGGAATGGTATTGACCTTTTGCTACTTATGTCAATTGGCTCCGTTTGTAAAGAAGCATCATTTTCATGCTCGTGCAACGGATGACCTTTTTGTAATGGTTATAGAGTGTACCGATAAAACCAATACCGACGATTTACAAGCATTTTTACAAAGCAATGGTGCTTTAGAAACTAAGGTAGAAGTTGCTGAAGATGGCTGGTGGTTAGGTAGATACGATAAGGATGAAATGCCTTTTGAAGAAAAACAAATTGTTGCCGCTTAATTGTAGAACACTTAGAATTAACGAATCATGAAGAATACATTAATCATAGCTTCTTTAACTGCGGCATTAGCATTAACTGCTTGCAGTGATGTTAAGCGTACACCTGGTACTATTTATATGCCAGATATGGCTTATAGCCGTGCTTACGAGTCTTATGCTGACCATAGTAATTTGGCAGAGAAAGGAATTAATTACACAAGTCTTCCTGTTGCAGGTACTATTTCTCGCGAAGAAGACATGCCTTTCCATATTCCAATGGATAAACCAGGTGATACCACTAATTATACCGCTTCTAAAGCTGTACCTAACCCATACGATTCTTTAAGTAAAACCGATATGGAAGAAGCAGAGCGTTTGTATTTGATTAATTGTGGTATTTGTCATGGTGATAAATTAAATGGTAATGGACCTTTGTATAAAGATGGAGCTGGTCCATATGCTGCAAAACCAGCTGCATTGGTAGGGGATGCTAAATATGAAGCAATGCCTGCTGGTCAAATGTTCTATTCAGTTGCTTATGGTAAAAACTTGATGGGCTCTTATGCTTCTCAATTAAGCCGTAAACAACGTTGGAAAGTAATTGCTTACATCAAAGCAAAGCAACAATCAGGTAAAGCAAAAGCAGCTCCTGCTCCGGCAGCAGATGCAACCGCAACAACAAAATAAATTTAGCAAATGGTCCTGCTAATAGGATCAATACTAACTGAACTAAAAGAGTAACAATGGCATCTTTAAGAACACAATTTGAAGTTCCCGGAAAAATGAAAACCTGGTCTTATGCCTTGATTGGCTTGGGCTTGGCTGCATTACTGTATGGAATGTTCACCAAAGGTTTTAGTTCCGATGAGCACGAACAAGTGCATTTCTGGGGAACACTAATGTACAATACTATTTTCTGGACATTAATTTGTAATGCCAGCATGTTCTTTATTTCTGTTACTACTTTGGCGCAAGCAGGGTTTACCCAAACTTTCCGTCGTATTCCAGAAGCAATTTCTACACTGGTGCCTATTTTTGGTGCAATTACTTTTGCAGTGTTATTGTATATCGTTTTTGGTCATAAGCACCATATTTACCACTGGTTAGATGCTGAAGCAGTAGCAGCTGATCCAATTTTAAAAGGTAAAGCAGGCTTCTTGAATCCTACTTTCTTTGTAATCTGGACTACTTTAACTATTGCATTATGGAGCTTCTTGGGTTGGAGAATTCGTAAATTAAATGACGAAGCGGATGCTGGTCCAATGGATCGTGAAACCAGTGAGAAGTTCATTCATAGAGGTACAGTAAGAACAGCAATGTTTACTGTATGGTTTGGTTTAACAGTTGGATCTACTGTTCCTTGGTTATGGATGATGAGTATTGATGCACACTGGTATTCTACCATGTATAGCTGGTACACTTTTGTAAGTTCATTCGTAGCTGGTATGTCATTGATTGCGCTTTGGGTGATTTACTTAAAGAACAAAGGCTACTTAGAATTAACAAGCCAAGAGCACTTACATGATATTGGTAAATTCATGTTTGCATTTTCAATCTTCTGGACTTATTTATGGTTCTCTCAGTATATGTTGATTTGGTATGCAAACATACCTGAAGAAACAGTTTACTTTAAACATAGAACCCAAGGCGCTTACAAAGGAATTTTCTTCTTTAACCTAATTGTAAACTTCTTATGTCCTTTGTTGATTCTGATGAAGCGTTCTGCTAAAAGAAATTACACATTGGTCACTTTTATGGCAGTTTTAATCATCTTTGGTCACTGGATAGATTTCTATCAAATGGTTATGGGCTCTTTGATGAAGGAACACGTTTCTTTAGGTTGGTTAGACTTCGGAATTTTAGCATTTTTTGTTGGAGCAATGATTCTTTTTGTTGGAACAGCATTGTCAAAGAAACCTTTGATTGCTAAATATCATCCATACCTTAAAGAAAGTGTAATTCACCAAGTTTAGTGAACACGATTAATTTAATATTTGTTAGACATTAGATAATATATATACAGCATTATGACAGCTTTATTAATCACCGCGGTATCGTTACTCATTTTTGTAGTGATCTTTCAGATCTCTAAGGCAAGTGAGTATGTGGCAATTTTGAAAGGGGAAGAGCATAGCCGTAAGCAGAACAACAAGATTAATGGTTTTTTGATGGTAGTGTTCTTAGTGTTAGGACTAGTTGGAGTTTGGTACTGCAATGAAGTTTTATATGATAAAACATTACTTCCTCAAGGCTCTGCAAGTGTGGAAGGTGAGAGAGTAGATTCAATGTTATGGTTAACTTTAGCTGTAACTGGATTCGTATTCATTGGTACACAAATTGTTCTATTTTGGTTTGCTTATAAATACCAAGAAAATGAAAATAGAAAAGTTTACTTCTTTGCACATAGCAACAAATTAGAAGCTATTTGGACTGTAATTCCAGCCATAGTATTAACTGTTCTAGTTGTAATTGGTTTGAGAAACTGGTTCTTGTTTACAGGAGAACCTCCAAAAGAAGCAATGGTTGTTGAAGTAACCGGAAAGCAATTTGGATGGATTTACCGTTATCCAGGTAAAGACGGAGCTTTTGGTAAAAAGTACTACAAGAATATTGATAACGCAACAAACTCATTGGGGTTAATTTGGGACGACCAATTGGCACATGATGATTTAGTGATGGAACAAACCATGTACTTAGTAAAGGGAAGACCAGTAAAATTAATCATTGGTTCAAGAGACGTAATTCATGATGTAGGTTTATCTCATTTTAGAATGAAAATGGATGCTGTTCCAGGTATTCCAACTACCATGTGGTTTACACCTAAATACACTACTAAAGAAATGAAAGAGAAAACAGGAAATCCTGACTTTCAATTCGAAATTAGTTGTGACCAAATGTGTGGGAATAGTCACTATTCTATGAAAGGAGTTATTGAAGTATTAGAGCAAGCTGAGTATGATGCTAAAATGGCTAGCCAGTCTCCTTACTATTATACTGCTTTCCCAGATAAGGATCCAGCAAACGCAAAAACAGATTCGGTAAAATTAGTTGCTAAGCCTGTTGAACCAGCATCAAAAGTTACCGCCAAATTATAGAACAACTAACAACCATCTGAAAACGAGGTTGTAATAACTAATAAAGAATCAGTGTATGAGTAACGAAGCCGTATTGCACGCACCTGCCGAAGCAGGTTTACATCACGAAGCACATGGTGATCACCATCATGAGCATCACCATGAGACATTTATTTCTAAGTATGTCTTTAGCATGGACCATAAAATGATTGCGAAACAATTCCTAATTACTGGAATGGTTTGGGCAGTATTGGGTGGTTTAATGAGTGTACTTTTCCGTTTACAATTAGGCTATCCTGAAGCGAGTTTTCCTTGGTTAGAAGATATCTTAGGTAAATGGGCAGAAGGTGGTAAAATTACTCCTGATGCATATTATGCTTTAGTTACTACACACGGTACCGTTTTGGTATTCTTTGTATTAACTGCAGGATTAAGCGGAACTTTTGCCAACTTCTTAATTCCATTACAAATTGGAGCAAGGGACATGGCGTCTCCATTCATGAATATGTTAAGCTACTGGTTCTTCTTTGCAGCTAGTATTGTAATGCTATCTTCAATGTTTGTAGAGTTTGGACCATTTAGTGGTGGTTGGACTGCTTATCCTCCATTGAGTGCATTGGCTTCTGCATCTCCTGGTTCTGGTACAGGTATGGATTTATGGCTAATTGCAATGGCATTATTTGTGGTATCATCATTACTTGGAGGCTTAAACTACATTGCTACTATTTTGAACATGCGTACAAAAGGAATGAGTATGACTCGTTTGCCTTTAACTATTTGGGCATTGTTCTTTACTGCAGTATTAGGAGTATTATCATTCCCTGTATTGTTCTCTGGATTTATCCTATTAATTTTTGATAGAAATTTCGGAACAAGTTTCTATTTATCTGATATATTCATCAACGGTGTTGGAGCATTGCCTAACGAAGGCGGTAGCGCTATCCTTTATCAGCACTTATTTTGGTTCTTAGGACACCCTGAAGTGTATATCATTCTTTTACCAGCAATGGGTATGGCTTCTGAAATTCTTTCTGTAAACTCTCGCAAACCCATCTTTGGTTATATGGCCATGGTTGGATCATTATTTGCGATTGCCATATTAGCCTTCTTAGTTTGGGCACACCATATGTTCGTAACTGGATTGAATCCATTCCTTGGATCGGTGTTTGTATTACTTACATTATTAATTGCCGTTCCTTCTGCCATTAAAGTATTCAACTGGTTAACCACATTGTGGAGAGGTAATATTCGTTTCACTCCTGGTATGATGTTCTCTATTGGATTTGTAAGCTTATTTATCTCTGGAGGTTTAACAGGTATTTGGTTAGGAAACTCTGCGTTGGATATTCACTTACACGACACTTATTTTGTAATTGCTCACTTCCACATTGTAATGGGTGTTGCAAGTATGTTCGGAATGTTTGCTGGTATTTACCACTGGTTCCCTAAAATGTATGGTCGTTACATGAATAACACGCTTTCTTACCTACACTTCTGGATTACTTTAGCTGGAGCATACATGATTTTCTGGCCAATGCACTACCAAGGTTTAGCAGGTATGCCAAGAAGATATTATGACTACAGTGTTTGGGAAAGCTTTAAGCAATTTGCTGAATTAAATAGATTCATTAGCACTGTTGCAATGATTGTATTTGCTGCTCAATTGTTGTTCTTGTTTAACTTCTTCTACTCTGTTTTTAAAGGTAGAAAAGTAACTACACAAAACCCTTATGGTTCAAATACTTTGGAGTGGACTACTCCAGTTAATCCTGGTCATGGTAACTGGGTAGGTGAAATTCCTGAAGTACATCGTTGGGCTTATGATTATGGTAAGGATGGAAAAGAATTTATTTCCCAGACTACACCGGTGGGAGCCGACGAAAGCAGTCACTAATAATAATTTACTGAGTAATTTTTTATTCAGTTGAAATACTTCAATGCTCCCGGATAACGGGAGCATTGTTTTTAAACTACAACGACGGAATGACAAAATCCAGTGAGCATAGGGTAGAAAGCCAAAGTTTTTCTTTAGCAGCGAAAGTTAAAGACTACATGCTGTTGATAAAGTTTACTTTAAGCTTTACAGTCGTGTTCTCTTGTGTTATTTGTTATTTACTAGCTCCTAAAGTAGTTGAATACGATTGGTACATGATTCTATTGCTATTTTTAGCGGGGATGTTAATTACAGGAAGTGCTAATGCAATTAATCAGGCGGTAGAAAAAGATACCGATGCCATGATGAAGCGTACTGCAAAACGTCCAGTAGCCAATGGAAGCATGAGCCAAAATGAAGCGTACACTTTTGCAGTAATTGCAGGAATTGTAGGTGTAGGTATGATGTGGTATTTTTTTAATTTGTCTTCAGCCTTGGTTTCCGCATTTAGCTTATTCTTATATTCTTTCATTTATACACCACTTAAGAAAATAAATTCCATTGCTGTATTGATAGGAGCTTTGCCTGGAGCATTGCCTTGTTTAATTGGCTGGGTTGCGGGTAATGATGATTTTTCAATAGGAGGTTGGGTTTTGTTTGGTATGCAATTTTTGTGGCAATTCCCCCATTTTTGGGCTATTGCTTGGGTTGCACATGAAGACTATTCAAAAGCGGGTTTTAAATTATTACCAGCTGATAAGGGACCTACAAAGTTTACGGCAATACAAACCATCATGTATTCATTTTTAATGATTCCTATTGGGATGGCACCTTATTTCATTGGCTTATCAGGTATTACCAGTTTGTGGATTGTATTGGTTTGTAATTTGTTCATGGTTTTTCAAAGTGCGCGTTTATATAAAGAAATGGATGTGAAAGCAGCCAGGAGAGTGATGTTCAGCAGTTATATTTATTTGCCTATTGTATTGCTTGCATTACTGGCAGATAAAATTGGTTAACCATTAAAAAAAATAAAAATGAGTACGATAGCAAATGAAGCACCCAAAAGAATTCACCCACACAAATTTACTTTGTGGGTTGCAATGGGTAGTATCATTATGATGTTTGCTGGTTTAACCAGTGCTTATATTGTAAAAAAGAATCAAAGCAGCTGGCTTGAGTTTGATTTGCCAGTTGTGTTCATGTATTCTACATTAGTAATCATGCTTAGTAGTGTAACCGTTCATTTAGCTGCAAAAGCATTTAAGGCAAGGGAAATGAGCCGTTATAGAATGCTAATAACGGTAACTGCCATATTGGGTTTGGCTTTTATGGGATTACAGATTTTGGGTTTCATGGATTTAGAAGCAAGGAATATAGCACTTACTGGTGCTAGAAGTAATTCTGCAGCTTCCTTTTTACTAGTTATAACCGGATTGCATATGCTTCACGTATTAGGCGGGGTAATTGCATTGATGGTGATGTTTATTAAAGCTTATGTAAGTAGTGTTAAAAATTACAGTAGTTTATCCATAGAATTGGTGGGTACTTACTGGCATTTTGTAGATATACTTTGGATTTATTTATTCATCTTTTACAATTGGATTAGCTAATTACAAAAAAGTTGTCTTTTATGCATCTTTTTTCAACTCTAGCCAATACTTTTGTGTACGAAATTTTACTTTAATATGGCAACAACTGCAACAGCACCTACCACTAAATCATGGAGTGGAGGTAAGAGTCCCTTTAACGTAGAGTACGGTAAAGTAATGATGTGGTATTTTCTCATGAGTGATGCCTTTACATTCGGAGCATTCTTGATATCATACGGCACTATTCGTTTTTCTACCAACGGATGGCCTGACCCTAACGAAGTATTTAAGAGTTTTCCATTTGCTCCAGAAGGCATGAATGCTCCCTTGGTGTTCGTGAGTATCATGACTTTTATTTTGATCATCAGTTCTGTAACGATGGTTCTAGCTGTACAAGCTGGTCATAATATGGACAAAAAAGGGGTAGTTAAAAATCTTATCTGGACCATCATTGGTGGTATAGCGTTTTTGTCTTGTCAGGCATGGGAGTGGAATCATTTACACCATGAAGGTGCTTGGTGGGGTAGCAATCCATTCTTAAACCACGATGGTACAGCTTCTTCAACCAACTTTACCAACTACTTTTTTACCATCACCGGATTCCATGGGTTTCACGTATTTTCTGGTGTAATTATAAATATCATCATGCTAATTATGGCAATGACCAATAAATTTGAAGAGAGAGGTCATTACTTAATGATTGAAAAAGCTGGGTTATACTGGCACTTTGTAGACCTAGTTTGGGTATTTGTATTTACTTGTTTCTATTTGATTTAATTAACTCATTCATAGCTAATATTATTTTATGTCACATACAGCAGAACATAACGAACATGCAGGTGGAGGAACCAAAGAAGTAATCCGTATCACGGTAATTCTTACAGTACTAACCATTATTGAATTATTAATTGGTTTTTGGATGATTGATATTCCATTAACCAGCGAAGGACTAAGATTGGCGCTTAAGGGAACCATTGTTATTTTGATGATGGCAAAAGCCTTTTATATTGTTGCTTATTTTATGCACTTAAAGCATGAAATGAAGAATCTTATTATGACTATTGTAGTTCCTTTGGCTTTGTTTATTTGGTTTATCATTGCTTTTTTATATGATGGTAACTCATTTAAAAACTTGCGTAATACCTACGATCCTTACTTTAAAGAGCAAAGCACCATTAAAGTAGAGAAAAAGGCGCATGGGACAACAGAGAAACATGAAACTCCAAAGGATGGTAAAAAAGCTAGCCACTAGTTTATTTATTATCCAGAATATATTTTATTCATTAATGAACCATCGCTGCATTGCGATGGTTTTTTATTAATACAATTATGAAAAAGAAAGCGATACTCGGTTTACTGGTAGCATTGGGTGTTCCAATTTCTTGCTATCTCTGGTTAAAAAATGCTAGTGAGACTGCAGTGGTTATGCCTAGGCATTATTTACTAGATACGGTAATTACCAAAGTAGAAAGGGGTAAGTCTATAACAGATACCATTTGGCATACAACCAAAAATATCAAGCTAAGGAATCAGTTAGGGGATAGTGTGAGTTTATATGATCCTCAGGGTAAAATTATTGTAGCCGATTTCTTTTTTACAAGTTGCAGGAGTATATGCCCTAGGCTTACTAGAAATATGTCAACATTACAGCAATCTTTTAAGAAAGGGGGTAATGTTCGCAACAAGATTGATACTTCTATTGTTCATTTTATGTCGTTTACAGTAGACCCAGAAAATGATTCAGTTGCTGTATTAAAAAAATACGCAGATCGCTTTGATGTGATTCACGATAATTGGTGGTTTTTAACAGGGAATAAAAAAGACATTTATCAATTTGCGTTTGAAGAGTTAAAAGTAGACCAGTTTAGTGAGGAGCCGGTAAGTCCAGACTTTGTTCATACTAGTAGATTTGTTTTAATTGATCGCGCTCATAGAGTAAGAGGGTATTACAATGGTTTAGATAGCTCAGAAATGAAAAAATTGGCAAGAGATATAGGGCTACTAATGTTAGAAAAAGACGGTACAAAAAAGAGTGGAATATTCAGAAAAATGTTAGACCTGAGTTGGCTTTGGTTAATTATTGTTTCTGCAATTATATTCTTTGTTGTGTATATGCAGGGAAGAAGAAAAATCAATGGATAAAAAATAAAAATATAGAAAATGCTTAAACCTAGTATTGCGAAGAATGATCGTATGGCCAATTGGTTAATTGGCATATTTTCTTTGGTGGTATTTCTTATTGTAGTTGTACTTAGTAAATTTAAACTAGACGTAGAGATAGGATTTGATGTACATATTTTTGCGACTATTAATGCTTTTGTAAACGCTACTATTGCCGTGGTATTAGTAGCAGCTTTGATTGCTGTTAAAAAGAAAAACTATGAGTTACATAAGAAATTTATGATGACAGCTCTAGTTCTATCAATCCTTTTCTTATTATCCTATATAGCCCACCACCTATTGGCAGGGGAAGCAAAATTTGGAGATGTAAATCATGATGGTATTGTAGATGATGCAGAGAAATTGGCAGTAGGTTCCATTCGAATAGTGTATCTAATTATTTTAGCTACACATATTATTTTAGCTGCAGTTATTTTACCCTTTATTTTATTTACTGCTTACCGTGGTTTAACTGGTGAGTTTCCAGCGCATAAAAAAATTGCTAGAATTACTTGGCCGTTGTGGTTTTATGTAGCGGTAACTGGTCCAGTTGTTTACTTTATGATTAGTCCTTACTACAACTAATCAACTTAAATACCTTTACTACCAGTAGTGCAGTTTCGGATGGGGATCTTTGCTGCATCTACTGATATAATAAGGTATTGCTGAATTGGGGGGATTGTAATCAAGCTTTTTTGGTTAGTATAAGCAGTTCATTTGCTTGCACTTCCGTGGCATATCTTTTTACACCTTGCTTATCGGTGTAATTGCGATTGATCAATTTGCCTTCAATCACTACTTCTGTCCCTTTTACGAGGTACTTCTCGGCAATATCAGCCAGCTTACCCCAGGCTACTACATTATGCCACTGGGTCTCAGTTACTTTTTCACCTTTGGCATTTTTGTAATTTTCATTTGTTGCTACACTTAAGTGAGCTACTTTTTTGTCTTCGCCAATCGATTTTACTTCAGGATCTTGTCCTAGGTTTCCAATTAATTGGACTTTGTTTTTAACTGCGTTCATAACGGTTCAGTTTAAAGTTTGGTAAAAAAAGCAGTGCGTACTGCCGTTAACACAACAAATATGCATAGCCCAATTTATTCGTTCACTATTTTAAACATCTAATGGCGTTTATAAACGTTTGCAAACGTTTGTTGGTAATTCAGTACCGTTAAAATGCGGGTTATACATCGTATTTGTACAGCGGCAGTTATTTGTTTTCTTGATTATTTTCAAAGCCTAAGAATCAACTTTTTATTTTATGCAAGAAAACCTTAAACAGTGTTTGCATTGTACTAAAAAAATTACAGGCAGAACCGACAAGAAATTTTGTAGTAATCATTGTAGAAGTAGCTACCATAATATTTTATATGGCGATAGAAGTAATTATATGAGAAGAGTCAATGGCTTGTTGATGCGAAACAGAAAAATACTTTCCGATTTATTTGAATTAAATAGATCAGGAGCAACAATTCCTTTAAGTGAATTATACCTGAAGGGGTTTAGTACTAGTCATTTTACACATCAACAGAAAAAATCAGGAAGCCTATTATTAACCTATTGTTACGATTATGGGTATCATTTTATTGGGAAAGACACAGTTAAAATTGTACAACAATTTAATAGCGAATAGTTACTTTAGTTATACCTGTATTGACCATATCAATTTTTTTGGCCGCTTTTTTACTCAAGTCGATAATTCTACCTTGAATAAAAGGACCTCTATCATTAATTCGAACTTTAACTGATTGGCCATTACTGAGATTAGTCACTTTTACTTTGGTGCCAAATGGTAAAGTTTTATGTGCTGCAGTGAATTTACGTTGTCTAAAAATTTCGCCATTACTGGTTTTTCTTCCATCGTATTTGTCTGCATAATAAGAGGCCATCCCATTTTCACTTCCTTTTCTAAAGCAACTAGTGAATCCAGCAGAAATAATCAATAGCACTAAAAAAACAATAGGCTTTTTCATTCTATAAGAACGAAAAAGCCTACGAATTATTGGATTGAGTAAGATTAAGCGAAAGGAGCTTTTACCACTTTTGCTTTTACTAAAGTATTTCTAATATCAATATAAATTTCGGAATCAATAGCTGAATGTGATACTGCAACATAGCCTAATCCAATTGCTTTGTTTAATGAAGGAGCTTGTGTGCCACTGGTTACTTTTCCAATGGTATTGCCTGCAGCATCTTTAATTAAGTAATCGTGGCGAGGTATACCTCTTTCTAACATTTCAAATCCAACTAGTTTACGTTGTACGCCTTCAGCTTTTAGTTTTTCAATAATAGCTTTAGCGGTAAAATCTTTTGTAAACTTAGTAATCCAACCTAGCCCTCCTTCTAAAGGTGAAGTGGTATCATCAATATCATTGCCATATAAGCAGTAACCCATTTCTAATCTTAAGGTATCTCTTGCGCCCAAACCTATTGGTTTTAAACCTTGTGGACCACCAATTTCAAAAATCGCATCCCAAATTTTATCGGCTGCACCATTGCTGTCTTCAAAATAAATTTCTACACCCCCTGATCCTGTATAACCAGTGGCGCTGATCAATACATTCTCTACACCTGCAAATGTTCCTTTTACAAAAGTGTAGTATTTCAAATTCATGATATCTAACTCGGTCAGGGGTTGTAATATTTTTGTTGCATTAGGACCTTGTATAGCCAATAAACAAGTTTTATCACTGATATTATGCATTTCTACTTGTTGGGTATTGAACTGGCTAATCCAATTCCAATCTTTCTCAATATTAGAAGCATTCACCACTAACATATAGGTTTTATTTGGCTCTACGCAGTAAACAATTAAATCGTCTACAATACCACCTGTAGCGTTGGGTAAGCAACTATACTGAGCCTGACCTGCTACTAATTTTGATGCATCATTAGTAGTAACTCTTTGAATAAGGTCTAATGCATTTTCTCCTTTCAATATAAATTCGCCCATATGACTTACATCAAAAACCCCTGCATTCTTTCTAACAGCAGCATGTTCATCATTAATTCCTGTATAACTAATAGGCATATTGTATCCAGCAAATTCAGCCATTTTGGCCCCTAGGGCAATATGTTTTTGTGTAAAAGGTGTATTTTTCATTGAGCAATTTATTAGGATGCAAAAATAAGTGAATCAACACGAAACAGCCCAAAAAGCAAGAACCCCATCCCAATTTAGAGACGAGGTTCTTTTTCCAACCTGTGCCAACCTTCTTTATGATTGTAAATTCAGTAAGGAGAATCTTCCTAGTTCTGAACCTAACTCAATAATATCAAGCGATTCGGTGATTTTTGTTTTTCCCACTGGGTTTGAAATAGAAGGAACAACTATAGATACTTTTTGATAACGGTAACGAGTAGTATCAACTGGCTTGTCTAACTCTTTCTTTAAATCTTCCGCTTCTTTCTGTTTGCGCTCATATTCTTTACGGAGATCTTCTCTACTTTTTTTGTATTCTTCTATGGCGCTTTTTTCAGAGTCGCTGTTATTTTCTTCATCCTCATTTATTTCTCCAGCTTTCTTTACTCTTTCTAATCCACCAGGAGTCATAATGTATTCCTGATTAGACATCCAGCTTTCGTATCCTTCATTATTCCATTCATCGTCCCAATCGTAGTCGTTGCGGCCAGAATTAAAGCTGATATGATTAAGTCTTCTTGAAACGTTATCATCAATTTCAATTTTCTTTCCAACTGGAACAAAAATGGTTACAGTAACACCTTGATTTCTAAACTTAGTGCCTTTGTTTAATTTAAAACCACGGTCTAAATAAAGTACACTGTCAGCTTGTGTTGCACCATAATTGATTTGATTGATATTTCTCAAAGCAGCATCTTCATCAGACCCATTGCTAAATTTCACATAGCTAATACGGTAAAGTGAATCTGTGCTTTTTGCAATACGAACCCTTACATTATTTAATACCAAACTATCGTCGTCTATTCTTAATAAACCGTCCATTCTGAACCATTTACTTCTCACTACTCTAAAGTTAGACTCTGCTACTTTTATAGTTAGTTTGTTATTAGTAGGTTGAACAATTTTAATTTCGCCTTTGTCTTTAGCGCCTGCATCAAAATTTTGTGCGATTGAAGCAATTAATAAGACCACACTAATCCAACCCAGCGTCCATAATCCCCCAAAAGTGAATCCTAAATATTTACTACCTGCAGTTGCTCCAATAATTCTACGAACTAACCAAGTAAGTAAACCTATTGCTGGAACAAATAAGAATAATATCAATGTAGTCCATGAAAGGAAATTCTGCCAGAAACCTTCTAAAAAGAAATCCTTCAGTGGAAACACACTTACACTACCTGCAATCATTCCTAATAAAGCCACTAGAATAGTGAAAGCCAATATACCTGCTAAGAACAAGAAGAATGCTTTAAATAAGATACCAATTGCATTGGCTAGTTTATTACCACTTTTTTTAGAAACATTGCTTGCTTCTGAAGCAAATTGTTTGCTTTTTTCGTTCACCGTACTGCTAAATTCTGATGAAAATTCTTTCGCTTTTTCAGAGAATTCACCACCCCATTTTTCTGCTCTAGCTTTAAAACCTTCTAAGTCTTCTTGAATGGTATTTTTGATGGTATTTAAGTCTACTTTTTCTCCCCTCATTTCTAATTTCTCTGAAGCACTTTTGGCTTCAGGAATAACCGCCCACAAAACAGCATAGATTACAAACAAAGTACCACCGAATGAGCCGAATATGAATCCAGGGAATGGATTAAATTCAAACCAGAATAAAGAACTAACAAAGGAAGAGAAAATGCCTACTACCAATGGTAATGAGAAAATTAATCGGGGGATCCAAACCGCTATATCAAAATAGGTAGCGATACCGCTGGCAACACCCGCAATTACTTTGTCTTCAGGGTTTCTGTACAATCTTCTATTGCTGGTTACATGATCCAATGGCTTGGATGGCAAGATAATCCATAACAATAAGTACAATAAGAAACCTGATCCACCACCAAAGAATAAGACTAAAAAGAGTAAGCGCACAACGGTAGGGTCAATTCTAAAGTAAGCTGCAATCCCACTACAAACACCGCCTAACATTTTTTCGTTGGTGTCTCTATAAAGTCTGCCTCTTGAAGCACCAGGTTCAGTGTATTGGTTAAAATTAGACTGCTGTTGTTGTTGTTGGTTGCCACCTAATTGCGATTGCATATTAGATTCTTCACCTTCAAAATCTTCAGGTCTACCCATACTATTGATGATATTGTTTACATCTTCATCAGTAATACAAGTACTACCTTTTTTAAGGCTTTCACCAAAAAGTTCTGCAATACGACCTTCAATGTCGTTGATGATTTCATCTCTTCCTTCTTCATTAGCAAAGAAGCGGCGTAAGCTTTCAACGTATACTTTCAGTACGTCATAAGCTGATTCCTCAATAGGAATTACTCTGCCTTGGAAGTTTATATTAATTACCTTTTTCATGGTATGTTTATTTAGCTTGGTTAAGGTTGGTTTTGGTTGTTTTCGTTTTCTGGGGATGCTATTGGTTGGGTTAGCACTTGAACTGCATCTGCTAGTTCTTTCCAGGTTCTTTCGAGTTCACTGTAAAAAGCGAGGCCTTTGTCAGTCATAACGAAATATTTTCGTGGGGGTCCGCTGTTGCTCTCTACCCAGCGGTAGGTGAGCAATTCCGCGTTTTTTAACCTGGTAAGCAGCGGGTACAAAGTACCTTCCAGAATATGAAGGTTGGCTAATTTCATCCGATCAACTAGATCACTGGGGTAAACTTCTCCCTGGCGAATGATTGAAAGGATACAAAACTCCAATACGCCCTTCCGCATCTGACTCTGTGTGTTTTGAATATCCATGGCCTAGATTTTTATTGGATTAATAAACAAGAATTGGTTTAACTGGAGCGATACGGCTGAAACGTTGAATTTTCCAAAGTTGAGCTACAGTAAATCTTTTCTTGGTTTTGGGTTCATTGTTCAAGTTTGAAGCAATAGTCTCTTTTACAACTTGGGTTAAATTGTTTAACTCTGTTTTGTTAAGTTGAACAAGTGGGTTGATGGTAGTGATTTTCATGATGATTATTTTTAGTTCGTTTTGTTATCATTTATTTTGACAACACAAAGATGGGGTATTTTTTAGTACTATGCAACACATAGTACCAAGTATTTTTAGGTAATAGGTTGACTTTAGAATTAGGTTTTAAATAATTAATTGAAAATCAATTAGTTATGATTTTTGTTTATTTTGAGAAAGGGATAATCGGTCTTATAAAAGGATAAATGGTGTTTGTTGGATTTTGCTTATTTAATCGCTGGCGGCGTATCAATATATAATAGCTGGTAGAGTAGCTCTATTTATAAGATTATGTATTTCTATAAAAGACAAGTAAAAATATTATTTATCGTAGAAATACGATTAATGAATATTTATGTATAGCTTTGCTTTATCGTATAAAAACGATTAATCATGGCTTCTCCCAAATTAGAAGAATTTATTAAAGCAGAACAAGAGTTAGCACAATTTGCTAAAGCCCTATCGCATCCTGCACGTATCGCCATATTAAAAGTATTGGCACAAAAAAACGAATGCGTCTGCGGAGAGATTGTAGATGTATTGCCATTGGCGCAGTCTACTGTTTCACAGCATTTAAAAGAATTGAAAGAAGCAGGTCTTATAAAAGGAACTATTGAAGGACCAAGAAGTTGTTACTGCATCAATTGGAAAGCTTTCGAAAAATTCAATAGCTCATTTAATCAACTATTTAATAAACTAAAAGTGCAACAACAATCTTGTTGCTAACTATTCTTAAAAAAATTAAAACATATTTTATGCAAACTGATGAACAGTTAAAACAAATTGTAAAAGATAAGTACGCAGAAATTGCAACACAATCTACTGCTGATAATAAAGCCTCTTGTTGTGGGGCTGGTGGGTGTAGTACCGAAGTATATAATATCATGAGTGATGATTATACTAGTATGGAAGGATACAATGCAGATGCAGATTTAGGACTAGGGTGCGGATTGCCAACCCAATTTGCACAAATTAAATCTGGGGATACCGTAATCGATTTAGGAAGTGGGGCAGGAAATGATTGTTTTGTTGCAAGGGCACAAACAGGTGAAAAAGGGAAAGTGATTGGAATTGATTTTACACCAGCTATGATTCAAAAAGCTAGAATGAACGCGGATACATTAGGGTTTAATAATGTAGAGTTTCGAGAAGGTGATATTGAACATATGCCTTTGGGGGGGAATATAGCTGATGTGGTAGTAAGCAACTGTGTATTAAATTTAGTGCCTAATAAAGATGGTGTAATAAAAGAAATCTATCGAGTTCTAAAACCCGGTGGCCACTTTAGTATTTCAGATGTAGTATTAGTAGATCAACTACCCGATGCATTGAGAAAAGATGCTGAAATGTATGCAGGATGCGTATCAGGTGCAATACAAAAAGAAGTATACTTAGAATTGATTCGTTTGAATAAATTCGAAAATATCATAGTGCAAAAAGAAAAGCCTATTATCATTCCTAACGATATTTTGAAAAACTACTTAAGTGAATCTGAAATAGTAGCTTTTAATAATGGTGGTGCTGGTATATTTAGTGTAACCGTTTACGCAGAAAAACCAAAGGGTATTGAAATAACTGACCAAACGAATGGTCAGGCTAAAGCATCAGTTTGTATGCCAGGTGGAGGATGTTGTTAATAAGAAAACGAATTAAATATGGAACATTGCGCACCAGCAGCTAATCGCAAGAAGCTTTCCTTTTTAGACCAGTATTTAACGCTGTGGATTTTCATGGCTATGCTAATAGGAGTTGGAATAGGGTATTTTATACCATCAGTTTCTACCAAAATAGAAGCGCTCTCCAGCGGAACCACCAATATACCTCTTGCTATCGGATTAATTCTAATGATGTATCCCCCATTGGCAAAAGTGAATTATAGTAAAATAGGGGAAGTCTTTAAAAACATTAAAGTCTTAAGCCTTTCCTTACTATTGAATTGGGTGATTGGTCCTATTTTGATGTTTGTTTTATCAATCCTCTTTTTGAAAGATTATCCCGAATACATGATTGGATTAATCTTGATTGGTTTAGCCAGATGTATAGCAATGGTGGTGGTATGGAATGATTTGGCAGAAGGTAATAGAGAATACGCAGCTGAATTGGTTGCATTGAATAGTATATTTCAAGTGTTCTTTTACAGTTTTTACGCTTTTTTATTCATTACTTTTTTACCTCCTTATTTTGGGGTTAACGGATTAAATGTGCGTATCACCATTTCGGAAATTGCTCAATCTGTAGGCATCTATTTAGGTATTCCTTTTGCAGCGGGTATTTTAAGTAGGTACTTATTAATTAAATGGAAAGGATTGAATTGGTTTAACAATACCTATCTCCCATTTGTTTCGCCCATCACATTAGTTGCATTATTATTTACCATCATTTTAATGTTCAGTTTGAAAGGACAATTAATTGTGGAGATACCAATGGATGTTTTACGAATTGCTATTCCCCTAGTAATTTATTTTTTAATAATGTTTATAATAAGTTTTTTAATTGGGAAAAAACTAGGAGCTGATTATTCAAGAAATACTTCCATTGCTTTTACCGCTACAGGTAATAATTTTGAATTGGCGATTGCTGTTGCAATTGGCGTATTCGGAATCAATAGCGGGCAAGCATTTGCTGGTGTGATAGGTCCGTTGGTAGAAGTACCCGCATTAATTGCATTAGTGAATTTGGCATTTTGGTTTAGAATAAAATTATACAAGTGAAATACCTCATTACTTTTTTAATAGTGAATCTATTTGTTATGACATCTTCAGCACAACAACCTGTTTTATTTCCCAGCTTGCAATCTTTTTTTGATCAAGCGCAATCAGGTTTTCAGCAAATTACTTTAGAAAGAAAAATAGCATTAAAAGAAATTAGTGATTATATAAGCCAGAAGAAAAAACTACAGAAAGATATTGAACTCACTTTTATTTGTACGCATAATTCTAGGAGAAGCCATATTTCCCAAATCATGGCGCAAGCAGCTGCAGCTTATTATAAAATCGGAAATGTATTTTGTTATTCAGGTGGTACAGAAGTAACTGCTTTTAATATTAATGCAGTAAATGCATTAAGAAAAATAGGTTTTGAAATAGAAGCCACTAATGGTTTGCCTAATCCAGTATATGAAGTAAAGTATAGCTCAACAGCCCCTAAGCTGATTGCTTTTTCAAAAGTATATACCAGTATGCCTAATCCACAAAAGGAATATGGAGCTGTGTTAACATGTTCTCAGGCTGATGCATCTTGCCCAATTGTGCAAGGGGCAGATGGAAGATTTAAATTGCCTTATGAAGACCCTAAGTTATCAGATGGTACTCCACAACAAGACCAAGTTTACGTTGAAAGATGTAAGCAAATTGGTCTTGAAATGTTATACTTATTTAGTCAAGTAAAATAGAAATGGTTTTTCAGATTTAATAAATTTTTAAATCACCGTCAGCTCATAAAAATCTTCAGGGTTTAAGTATTTTTTGGCGAGTTCATTTAATTCTTCTGATCCTGTTGATTTGATGATTTGAACACTATTATAAAAATATTGTTCGTCTAAATTATTGAGGACATAGTTTTTCCATCTGGCAATTAATTGAAAGGGGCCATCTAAATCTCCTAAGACGGAACCCAACATATAATTCTTAACTAAACTAAGTTCATCTTCATCAATCAGTTCGTTCTTAAGTATTTCCATTTCTTTGTACACTTCACTTATAGTGGCTTCGCAAACATCTCTACCTGCTTCGGTGCTAATCATCCAAGCTGTTTCTCCCATATGGTTTTGGATGTAGCTATGTATGCCATAAGTATATCCTTTGTCTTCTCTGATATTGCTCATTAATCTAGATCCAAAAAAGCCCCCAAAAACATTATTTAATATTTGTGTTTTTGGATAATCTGGATGGTGTTTATTCGGAAATGGACGAGCAATTCTAATCGCACCTTGAACTCCATTTGCATCATTAATAATTTGGTATTTCTTTTCTTGTGCAGATTGTAAATTATATTCAATATGCGGGATGGCTCTTTTTTGTAAAGGCAAACTGCCAAAATATTTATTTAATTGGCTTTGTAAATTGGAAGGTATTTTACCTGCAGTAAAAATAGTACAATGTCCTTCTGCATAGAATCGTTTGAAAAACGCAATCAATTCGTCTCTTTTTAGCTGATCATAATCAATCGTAGAAGTATATTTACCATAAGGATGATGAAATCCATAAACATATTCATCAATTAATCGGTTAGCAATAAAGTCGCATTTTTTTAGATTAACGGAAAGTTTCTGTTTTTGATTTTGTTGATAAGTACTTAATTCTTCTTCAGGGAAAATGGAGTCGCATATTAACTCTGCTACTACAGGAAGTAATTCATTGATATGCTTAGACAAGCAGTGTAAGGTAATAGAAGCTGTTTCATTGTAGCAGGTTCTATTTAAATAAGCACCATAAAACTCAAAATGGTCATTAATTTGAAATGCAGTTTTATCACTTGTGCCATTCTTCAACAAGAAATTAGTGGTGCCTGCTATAATATTCTTTTGCTCAAACCAGTTACCAGCTTTAAATACCCATTCTATCATGAGTACGTCTTGTGTGCCAGCGTTCATGCTGTAGACTGGAACTGTATTATCTAATTGATATTGCTCACATGTTCTGAGTTTTAAATCAAAACTTACCGCATCAATTATAGTGGGTTGTATTTTTCTATTCAACATTTTGTTGGTTCTTTATTTGGCCAGGTAGTGTAATGTATTGCTATTACTTTCTCTAAAAATTCGTTTACTGTAATCAACAATATCCTGCGGATTAATTTCCTGGTATTTTTCCAATTCGGTATTCATTAAAGAAGCATCACCCATTAATTCATACATTGCCAAACTGCTGGCCCTGCTCATAATGCTCATGTCTTCAAATGCAATCACACTCTCAGTCTTATTTTTTACTTTGGTTAATTCTGCAATAGAAACGGGGTGTTCTTGAATATGGCTAATCTGTTCCGCTATTGCCAGCTCAGCTTTATTTATATCTACTCCTTTTACCAATTTTCCTTCAATGGTTAATAAGCCAGCATCTAAGCTGCCAAAATGATAACAATCTAAATTGGAGAACAGTTTTTGCTCTTTTACTAAAGCTTGGTATAAGCGAGAAGAAGCCCCTCCACCTAAAATTTCAGTAATTAAATCTGATGCATAATACCCTTTATTTAAACGGGCATCCATATGCCATGTTTTCACAAAAGCATCTAAAGGAACTTCCGCTTCAATGGTTAATCTTCTAGCTTGATCTTGAACTGGCTCCTGAGGTAAACAACGAATGTATTTATCACCCATTGGAATGGGACCAAACCATTTTTCCGCTAATCTTTTAATTTCTTCTGTTTTTACATTACCTGCCACTACCAAAATCGCATTTACAGGACGGTAGTGCTTGAAGAAAAATTGCTTTACATCATCAATATGCGCATTCTCTACATGGCTTAATTCTTTACCAATGGTCATCCACTGATAAGGATGAACAGTATAAGCCAGTGTGCGCATATGTTTCCAAACATCACCATAAGGCTTATTGATATAATGTTCTCTAAATTCTTCGCAAACTACTTTTTGCTGAACAGCTAAACTTTTTTCACTAAATGCTAAACTCAGCATCCTATCACTTTCTAGCCAAAAAGCAGTTTCAATATTTTGTGCAGGTAACTGACAATAGTAATTAGTTAAATCGTTGGTGGTATATGCGTTATTATCTCCTCCAGCTCTTTGAAGGGGTTCGTCGTAGTCAGCAATATTAATGCTGCCTCCAAACATTAAGTGTTCAAATAAATGGGCAAATCCAGTTTTTTCAGGATGTTCGTCTCTTGCACCTACATCATATAGTACATTCACCACAGCCATTGGGGTTGCGGTATCTTCATGTACTAAAACAGTCAAACCATTGTCTAATGTAAATCTATTATATTCAATCATAGTAAAGCGTATCGGATTGCAAAATAGTTCATCTTTACTTACCTGCGTATGTCTTTAACATTCATGTTTAACAATAAAGGCAAATTATTCCTGAGGACGATGACTTTGATTTTTCCTAAAGCATTTTGAAATAGATTTTTATATGCCTGTATATTATTTGAAGCATTGTTTTCAATAGAAAAGATGATGTCGTCTGTTTTAAAACCAGCTTTATCTCCAGGAGACCCTTCAATGATATCAATGACTTTTATTTGGCCGTCAATTAAATAAATGCCTAGTCCCGTATAACTGTAATCGAATGAATCATTGAAATGATTGTTGGGTTTTATAAATATACTTTGCTCGGGATAGTTGAGAATAATGTTAAATCTTCTTAATAAGTCATTTCCTATAAGGCCTCCTAAGGATGGGTAATTCGTTACATTAAAGTCGTCTTCAAAAATATGTACAGGAACTTTCTTGAATTTATAATTCCCCATTTTTACCGATTTCATTACGGCTATTTCCATTTGTTTTTTACCTCCTAACCCTTCGGCTTGAGTGGGATAAAATTTCCTTTTGCTTTTAAAAATAGCACTGTCTTCAACAAAATCTTTTGAAAGTAAAAAACAAAGCCCTGCACCTGTGTCGAAAATGAACCTATTTAAAATACTCCTGCTGTCTTCTACGGTAGCTTGTAATAAGGGAAGCGTTGTAAAATTCGGTTTTAGTAATTGACCACCTCTTGGATATTTAAATCTACCAGGGGTGTATATTTCCATTTGTTTTTTATCAAAATCTAGAAGAATAATGTACCGTCTTAAAAAACTATAACCTATAATCCCGTCAATTCTAACGCCATACACACTAGTTAATAATTCATAATTGTTAATATGAAAGTCTAAACTGTTTACTGTAATGCCAGGCATTTTTAAAGCGTGATTGTAGGCAAAAGAAACTCGCTTAACCCCTGCAATTCCACGAATCGATTTTTCACTTAGGCTGTTCGGTATTTTCAGGTTTTCTACTGTAGAAGAGTCCAAAGAAATTCCACCACTGCCAGTATCCAATACAAAATTGAGGGAATCTGAAAATTCATCTAACTGTGCTTTTAAAATAATAATTCCCCCGCTTAATTGGAAAAATGGGATTCGAGTAATTAGTCTTGCATCAGGCGGGGCAAATTCTTCTTGTCCTTTTAGCTGCGTTGAGCATAAAATGAATAAAAATAATATGGTATAATAACGTCCCATCCTTCGTTAAATTAACCGATTTTATTGCAATTTGAGGAATATTTATATAGACCGGCTGTTTTGTTGATACTCCTTCGGGTGAACCATATCTGTATTAACTTTGTTACTTATACAATTATGATGGAACTAGCTAATTTATATCAAAAAGCCCTCGATTTTTCTTTTTTAAGTGTAGAGGAAGGAATGTTTTTATTTGAACATGCACCTTTGGCAGATTTAATGCAAATAGCAAATGAACTGCGTAAAATACAAGTGCCCCACGGGAAAGTGACCTGGCAAATAGA
>QLAH01000330.1_pt1 | contig 30311 bp, 22 predicted proteins | sample 4693081 | NCBI WGS metagenome assembly QLAH01 (sample SAMN09425401, study PRJNA476045) | Lake water metagenome, whole genome shotgun sequencing project. | reverse complement strand
CCGACATTGAAGTGCTCGGCATCGGGCTCGCCCTTCAGCACTACGCCAAGCGGGAAGGCGCAGGCTTGCTTGTCATGGGCGCGTATGGGCACAGCCGGATGCAGCAATTCATCCTTGGAGGCGCTACCCGCCATGTCCTCGACAACCTGCAGCTTCCAGTCTTGATGTCGCAATCCTGATCAGCGACGCCACACTGTGATAGATTACCGCCACTGGGCGCTGACCGCTTCGAGCACGTCGGTGCGACTGATCTGGCCGACGAAACGGCCATCGCGGGTTGTTGGCGGAGCGTGTGGCTCGTTGGCCGGGGCCCGCGGGCGGGAGTGGCGCTGATGCAGTTCGGGGTGACGCGCAGGGCAAGGACGAAGCTTGTTCGTGTGGTGCCAAAAGCGCGGGCTATCGGCGATGCGCTGCCATGAAACACAAAAGCAACCCGGACAAGCCCTTCGTTTCCCTCGTTGTTGCGACGCTGGGAACGACCGGCGTTCTCGGGGCCATGCTGGCAAGCTTCACGCTACAGCGGGCCGCGCCTCGAGGTGCTGGTGATCGACCAGAACGGCGACAACCGCCGTGCCGCTTACCTACCCCGGCTGCGCGGGTTGTTCGAAGGGTTTGTGCGCTATCGGCGGCAAGCCGATGAAGGGCCCCCGCTATGTCTCGTAGGCGTACAATCGCGACTACCCCGTCGCGGCGCGTGGGTATGTGAAGCGCGGCATGATGCAGCGGTTCCGCTCCCGTGGACGCCCAAGCTGCCCTCAGGCAAGGGTCAAGCCGAAGCATGGGCGACGAGTGGCGAGTTCTCGGCGCTGGTGGGTCGCGCCGTTGCCCACGACACTGTGCTGGTCCACACGGCCCCGAATGTTTTCCGTCAGCTCCACATTCTGGAACGGCAGGATGATCGTCATAAGCGGCGTAGCGTCCACCTGAATCGCCTCGGGGGACCCGACCGGCCATGTTCGCGGCGTCGTGAGAATGCTATCAGCACTTGCTGGTTCGAGGGCAAGCCCGGAGAGTTCACAGCATGCAGTGTCACGTGATTAATCTGGCGGACAGCCCGGAACGGCTCGCGCATATGCGCGCCGCGTTGGGCGGCATCGGTATAGACTTCCAACGTTTCGACGCCATCGACATTCCTCGCTCCCGACAGCATCCCGCCCTTGGGCTGATTCCGCCGATGCGGATACGGCCGTGGACGCCGAGCGAACTCGCGTGCCTGCTGTCGCACTACGAAGTGTGGAAGCTCGTCGCCGCGGGGGCGGGCAGCTACGCAGCCGTGTTCGAGGACGATCTGCATGTGGACCCGCGTCTGGCACAGCTGATCAAGGATCGGTCGGCGCTCCCGCCGGATGCCGATCTCGTCAAGCTGGAAACGGTCAGGCGCCCCGTCTGGCTGACCCGCCGCGAAGTGCCCGGCCCCGCGGACACACGTTATGCTGAAATGAAGTCGCTGCACCATGGCAGCGGCGCCTACATCCTGTCGCGCGATACTGCGGCGCTGTTGGTGCGTTCGATAGGGGTGTTCGATTTGCCCCCCGACGACGTGATGTGGGGCGTCGCCCATCCGCTGTGCCGAAAGCTGCGCCGCTATCAGGTGCTTCCGGCCCTTGTGACGCAGGACATCATCCTGCCGTCCGAGCAGTGGACGCCGGCGCTGGCGAGCAACCTCGAACCGGCGCGCGCACGGGCCGCCAAGGCACTGGAGCAGGCGACGCGGCAGCGCAGAGGTCTGTTCCTGCGGGGGGTGTTCAAGCTCGGGCGCATGGCGCGCGATCTGCGCAACCGGATGTTGTGGCGCGAAGTCGTCGTGCCGTTTGCGGCCGGCGGCAAGTCAGTGGCGGGCACGGAGTGAAGATCGCCCTGCTCAATGTTGGTGCGCGACCCCTGCGGCAATTCTGGCCGTCGGTGCCGCCCGACGACCTCGCGGACGTGGAGTTCGCGTTCGATGATGCCGAGGGCGCCGATCACATCATCTGCCTCAACGGTGTGAAGGCGCCGCTGCAGGTGCTCTGCCGGCCGGACCGGATATGGAGCCTCGTGCAGGAGCCGCCCGATCCGCTGACGGCGCATCTCTACCACGCGCAACCCGCCTTCAGCCGTGTCTATGTGCCGGACGCCGGGCTGGCCGGACCGAGGTACCGGCAGTATTGGGGCGCGCTCGAGCCTCATGTCGGTAGAAGCCAGGACCAGTTGTCGGCGCTCGCCTACCCCGAAAAGACGCTCGACCTTGCCTGGGTGACCAGCGCTCAGCTCTACCTGCCGGGACACCGGGACCGCATGGCATTCCTCGCCCGCCTCGTCAGCGCTGGCATTCCGCTTGAACTGTGGGGGCGCGGGTTCCGGGAGCTGCCGGTAAAGTGGGATGTGCTGTCGCGGGCGAGATATGCGATTGCCTACGAGAACTTCGTGGGTGGCATCTACTGGTCGGAGAAGCTCTCGGACTGCTTCCTCGCCTGGTCTACGCCCATCTATCACGGCGCTGCCGATATCGACCGCTATTTCCCTCCGGGCTCCTACATCCGGCTCGATCCCGACGATCCGCTGGCGCCCGAACGCGTGCGGGATATCGTCGCCTCGCGCTTCCACGAAGACAATCGGTCGGCTCTCGAAGAAGCGCGCGAGCTCTGTCTGAAGCGCTACAACCCGCTGTTCTTCATCGCCCGCGAGGTCAAGGCGTTCGTCGGTTCGGACGTCCAGTCCCGCAGGATCAGGCTCAGGGCGCAGCCGATCGAGGGGTTTTACGACACGCTGTGGGCGCGCGCGCCGATGGCGGCGTTTCGGCGCTGGCTGCGCCCGCATGTCCCTTTGTGGGCTCTGCAGCGCTATCGGCAGTGGAAGCAGGCGCGCCGGGAGCGGCGATGATGCGACCGCGTGTCCATCACATCACCTATTGCACGCGCGACTGGGCTGGATAGGCCCTCGATCTGGCGTGGTCGGCGGCGCGCTACAGGCTGCGCACCCGCATTTGCGGTCCTCAACACCCTGCCATCAAGGCGCTCGCATCGGCCCATCCGCATTTCATGTCGCAGAAGCGCGGTGCTGGGTTCTGGCTGTGGAAACCCGCAGTGCTGCTCGACATGCTCCGCCGAGTGCCGGATGGCAATCTCGTCATCTACTCCGACGCCTCGATCCGCTTCCTGCGCGATCCCGCGCCACTCTTGGCGCTGGCGACCGACACGGCGCCCAGCGTGCTATTCGACCACATCCCGCACCTGAGCGGACCTTTACCTTCCGCCACAACGAATGGACCAAAGCCGACTGCCTCGTGCTGATGGACGCGACGGGCCCGAACTATGCCGATGCCATGCAGGTCATCGCCGGCTTCCAGATCCACCGCGCCGGATCGCGCTCGCGGGCCATGAAGCGGTTGTAGAGCGTCTTGTGCAGGCCATAGGCCTTGGGGGCATCCTTCCACTGCAGGTCGTTCCTGATCACATAGACGATCCCGCAAACTAAACGCCGATCATCGACCCGCGGCACCCCGTGCGCCAAAGGAAAGTGCGGCGACAGACGCGCCATCTGCTTCTCGCTCAACAAGAAAAAATCAGTCATCAGACCCTACAATGAGGAATCTGAATCACAAATGATCCAAGATTAACAGGTCCTGAGCCTAGGTTTAGGTCCCCAACGAAAAGGGCCGAACACAAATACAAAGTGACCTGTCGATCCGGCCTATCGTGGCGCAAGCTCAGCGCCGACTGTGCGGACTGAATGCGGGTGCAGCAAGCAGGCCCCTCGACCCGCTCGCCGGCCCCGGACTACACCGTCGTGCGAGGGCGGCTCGCCGCCAGGTCCACCGTCAGGTCGGGCGCAATGCGGACACCGTAGTCGGCCCAAGCCCGGTCGACGGATACGAGTCCGGCGCGGACATCATCGAGGACCTCATCAACCGGGCGGGCAAGAGGATCGCCAAAGCCGCCGCCCCCGCCGGTGCGGGTGACGATGCGGGTTCCCTTGCGGAAGGCGCGGGCGCGCATCTTCAGCGGATGCTCAACCTCACCGCCGGGTGCGAGGATGTCGTTGGCCGGTCCGGCACCAGACTGGCCACCGGCCAGACCCCAGGCCGGGGTGCGCTCACGCTCGAACCAGAGGGCGCCGTAGCAGTCCTCGAGCAGCAGGTAGGTGCGGGTAACGCCGCAGCCCCCGCGCCAGCGCCCTGCCCCGCCGGAGTCGCGGCGCAGCGAGAACTCCTCGACCCGGACCGGGAACTTGGTCTCGTAAACCTCCGCCGGGATGTTGCGAAAGCCGCCGTTGACGAGATTGATGAGTGCGCTTTCCCCGTCGCCGCCATTGGTGCCACCCCAGCCGCCGGCGGTGGGCTCGACCGAAATCCAGCTGTCGTCGCCTTTGTCCATCTGGAAGAAAGCCGCAACCATGGAGTCGCCGTAGTGCGCCGCCGTCGCCTTGGCGGGCATGGCCTCGCCGAGGCAGGAAATCATCAGGTCGCCGAGCAAGCCGAGGCCGGTGAAGTACCATTCGCAGGCAGCCGGCTCGCGCGCGTTCAGCAGGCAATTGTCCGGGATGCGGACTTCCATTGTTGAGAACGAACCGCCGGTGATGGCCCGATCCGGATTGATCATCGTCTTGTAGGCGAGACGCAACAGCGACTCGGTCTGTACGGCGCCGCAGTTGATCGACCCCTGCACAGGTCCCGAAGTGCCGGTGAGGTCGATGATCATCTTCTCGCCGGCGATGGTGAGCGTCAGCGCAATCTTGACCGGATCGGTGGTGACGCCGTCGTTGTCGAGGAAGCCCTCGCGATAGTAGGTGCCATCCTTGAGCTGGCGGATCGCCTCGATGTCGAGGAGCCGGGCCTGTTCGAAGATATTCGCGCAGGCCGACCGATAGGTGTCGACCCCGATGCGATCCAGCAGGCCATCGAGGCGCTTCTCGCCGGTCCGGATGGCGCTGATCTGGGCGTTGAGATCGCCCAGCGTCATGGTCTTGAGGCGAGTATTGCGGGTCAGCAGATCGTACCACTCCGGGATCGGCTTGCCCTCCTTGACGATGCGCGTCGGCCCCAGGCGGATGCCCTCGTGGAAGATCGAGGTCGACCCCATGGTCGAGCCCGGATCGATGGCGCCGATATCCTGCCAGTGGGCACGGGCGGCGCCGAAGCCGACCAGTTCGCCTTTGTGGAACAGCGGCCCGACGGCGGTGACATCGTGCAGGTGCGTGCCCTGCAGGTAGGAATCGTTGAGGATGAAGATATCGCCCTGCGCCATGTCGGTGCCGTATCGGGCGAGGACCAGCTTGACGCAGGCATCGATGGCGCCAACGAAGAGCGGCACTCCCGTCGACTGGCCGAGCATGTTGCCCTTATCGTCGAGCAGAACCACCGCGCTGTCGCGCCCTTCGTAGATGACGGCCGAATAGGCGGAGCGCCAGAGCGCCGCGTTCATGTCCTGCGCGCAGGCGATGACGAAGTTACGGACGACTTCGGTGGTGATCGGATCAGCAGTTTTCATGGCTCAGGCCTCCACCGGCTTGCGGGTCAGGGTCAGGTGTCCGCCCGAAATGATGCGGCCCTGCCACTTGGGCGGTACGAGGGTCGTGGCGGTCGCCTCCTCGATGATGGCCGGGCCGTCGATCACCTCGCCCTGCCCGATCTCGGTCCGCTCGATGATGGCGGTCGCAAGCTCGACGCCGTCGAAATACACCTTGCGCTCGCGCGCCGGGCCACGGGGCCGCATGTCGGGATCGGGGATGCCCGGCCGCGGCAGGCGGCCGACGGCGGCAACGCGCAGGGTGGCGACCTCGAGGCGGCTCTCCGGGCTCGAGTGGCCATACTGCCGATCATAGGCGGCATCGAAGGCGGCGCGGGTCGCCGCCATATCGACGGGATTGCCGACGATCGGGATGGTCAGCACGTATTCCTGCCCCTGGTAGCGGAAATCGCCATAGCGCTCGAACGTCATGGCATCTTCCGACAACCCTTCGCGCGCCAGGTAGGCACGGCCATCGGCTTCGAGCCGCCCGAACTCGGCCGCGACGCTGTCCGGCGCGGTCTGGTCCCAGAAGCCGTAAAACGTCGTCTTGAAGTCGTGCCGCACGTCGGTCTGCAGCATGCCCCAGGCCGAAAAGGCGCCGGGCAGCACGGGGATGATCACCTCGTCGATATCGAGCTGATCGGCCAGCGCGGCCGCCTGGGCCGGTCCGGCACCGCCATAGGCAACTAGGGCGAAGTCGCGCGGATCAATGCCGCGCCGTACGGTAATGGTGCGAATAGTGTCCGCCATCTTGGCGTTGATGATATCGACGATCCCCTGCGCCATGGCCTGGGCGGAGAGTCCGAAGCGATCGCCGATGGAGCGCACCGCGGCGACGGCGCGGTCATAGTCGAGCGTCATGGTGCCGCCGGCAAAATTGGCGCCGTCGAGACGGCCGAGTACGAGGTTGGCGTCACTCACGGTCGGCTCGATACCCCCCCGGCCGTAGCAGGCCGGCCCGGGCACGGAGCCGGCCGACTTTGGCCCGACGCGGACGGCGTTGGCCTCCTCCCAGGCGATCGAGCCCCCGCCGGCACCGATGACGTTGATGTCGATGATCGACATCTGGATCGGCAGGCCCTCGAGTTCGGCCTCATTGGAGGAGGATGGCTGGCCGTCGACGACAAGGCTCGCATCAAAGCTGGTGCCGCCCATGTCGACGCAGATGAGATTGGTGCGGCCGAGGGTGCGCGCCAGCGTCTCGCCGCCGATAGCACCGCCCACCGGACCCGAGAGCAGCGTCTGCAGCGGCGTCTCGCTCGCCGCCTTGGCGGTCATGGCGCCCCCGTTCGACTCCATGATGTGGAGTTCGCTGCCGCCCGGCAGGCGATGGGAGAGCCTGTCGACCAGGGTGTTGAGGTAGTTGCGGACGACCGGGGCGACATAGGCATCCATGGCCGCCGTCGAGGTCCGCGCGTATTCGCGCCACTCGGGCGAGACGCGATGCGACAGGGTGATCGGGATATCCGGCAGGTGCCGCTTGAGGTAAGCCTCGGCGGCCAGTTCGTGCGCGCCGTTCTTGAACGAAAAGAGGAAGCAGATGGCGATCGCCTGGTAGCCGTTGGCCTTGACCGCAGCGATGAACGGATCGAGTTCGCGCGTATCGAGCGGCGTCTCGATGTCGCCTTTGGCGTTGATCCGCTCCTTGACGGTAAAGGTGTCGGACAGCCCTACCAGCGGCTTGGGCTTCCGCCAGCGGATCGAGAATATCTCGCGGCGATCGTTGCCCTGGATGGTATAGACGTCGCGATAGTTCTCGGTGGTCAGAAGCGCCACTCTGGCGCCGCGCCGGGTCAGCACCGCGTTGAGGCCTACGGTGGTGCCGTGGATGAAGAAATCGATCCGCGCATCTGGCGGCAGACTAGCCGAAATGCCTTCGATCACCGCCAGCGCCGGATTTGCTGGGGTCGACAGCACCTTGGCGACCGAACACTGGCCCGTCTCGGCATCCTGGAAAACCAGATCGGTGAACGTGCCACCAATATCCGCCGACACGCGATACGACTTACCGCTCACACCACCCTCCAGGGTCCGAATACCGCCCAACCGGCGGACAAGCTATCCCGTATCCAATTTGTCGACAACACCGCGGGATGCATAACGGCGGGGTCGGCTAAGCTCGCTGCAACCCTCACCGCCGGTTGCCGGCAGCCGCGAGGGCAACGGCGAGAACGATGATAACCCCCGTCGTCAGGTCCTTGAAGAACGGGTTGACGTTGAGGATGTTGAAGCCGTTGCCGATCAGCGCCAGCAGCAGGACGCCGGCCATCGAGCGCCAGATCGCGCCGGCCCCGCCCATGATCGAGGTGCCGCCGAGGATCACCGCGGCGATCGCTTCGAACTCGAGGCCGGTTCCGGCCTGCGGTTCGCCCATCGACAGGCGCGAGACGGTGATCACGCCGGCAAGGCCCGCGGCGCCGCCCGAGAACGCGAAGGTGATGATCTTGACGAGGTTGGTGCGGATGCCCGAGAGCAGCGCCGCCTCTTCGTTGCCGCCGACGGCGTAGATGGCGCGCCCCAGCGTGGTGCGGTTGAGGATGAACATGATCAGCGCCATGAAAACCAGCATGACGATGACCGCGATGTTGACCGCGACGCCGCCACCCAGATCGAGCTTCTGACGCCCGAGCCAGGCGAACTCTTCGATACGGACCGGGATCAGCTTGCCGTTGGTCACGAGGATCGCCATGCCGCGATAGACGAGGCTCGTGGCCAGCGTCACGAGGAAAGAGTGAACGTTGAAGGCGGTGATGATCACCCCGTTGATCGCTCCCAGCACTATGCCGATGAGTGGCGCAGCGACCATCGCCAGGTACGGATCGACGTTGAGCGCAATCCAGGCGGCGCTCACCGCGGCGACCCCGAAGATGGCGCCCGTGGACAGATCAAAGCCGCCGCCGATGATCACCAGCGTCAGCGCACACGAGACGATGAAGAGCGGGGTCGACTGGTTGAGAATGTTGAGCAGGTTGCGCGGCGTCAGGAACGAGTCCGACAGCAACGTCAGGGCGATCAGCAGCAGGACGATAATCAGGAGCACGCCGTATTCTCTTGCTATATCGGCGGCATTCCAGCCTCGGCGTTGCCGGACCATCGGCGCTTTGGCGGTATCATCGGTCATGCGGCGGTCTCCGGCTGCTCGCGGTTCAGTTCGAGGAAGACGCGGTGCAGCGCCGATTCCGCGGTGAGGGAGGACGACGGCTCCTCGGCGAAGATGTGGCCGTCGCTGAGCAGGTAGGAACGGTGCGAGAGGTTGATCACCTCCTCGAGTTCCGAGGAAATGAGCAGGATGCCGACGCCCTGCCGCGCCGTCTCGACGATGAACTGGTGGATGCGCTGACGGGCCCCGATGTCGACGCCGCGCGACGGCTCATCGAGAATCAGGAGCTTGGGAAGCGCTACCGCCCATTTGGACAGCAGCACCTTCTGCTGGTTGCCGCCCGAGTAGCGAAGGACGCGCCCGTCGACCTGCGCCGGCACGATGGCAAAGTGCGCGATCATCTCCTTCACGCGCTTCACCTCCATGCTGCCCTTGATGATCCCGCCGCGGCTGATCTGGCCGAGCGTGCCGAGGCTTATGTTCGGCCGGACGGTCTGAGTGAGCACCAGCCCCTGCTTGCGCCTGTCCTCCGGAACCAGCGCGATCCCCTGGGCCACGGCATCGACGACGCTGATGCGCGGCTGCAGCTTGCCATCGATGTAGTATTCGCCGCTCCTTATCGGGTCGGCCCCGAACATCGCACGGGCGACTTCGGTCCGGCCTGACCCGACGAGGCCCACCAGACCGACGATTTCGCCGGGCCGAACGATGAGCGAGATGTCGCTGAGCCCGGTGCTGGTGGCGACGTTGCGCAGTTCGGCGACCGGCTTTATCGAGGGATCGGGAGGGGGCGGTAGCTCGGGCCAGAGGATGTCGGACGCCTGGCCGAGCATCGAGTCGACCAGCGACTTCTTGCTCTCGCCGGCGATCGGCCCGGTCCGCACCACATGCCCGTCGCGCATGATCGTGACGTTGTCGCAATTGGCGATGATGTGGTCGAGGAAGTGGCTGACGTAGATCACCGTCTTGCCCTGCGACTTGAGCAAGCGGATCACGTCGTGGAGGCGATCTGCCTCGTCCTCGGTCAACGACGATGTCGGCTCGTCCATGATGATGACGCGCGCATCACGGGCGATGGCTCGCATGATCTCGACTTTCTGCCGCTCAGCCAGCCGGAGCCGCGACACCTTGGCGAGGGGATCGATGCCGAAACTGCAGGTCTTCTCCAGCGCCACGAAACGCTCGAGATCGCCCTTAACCAGCACCCCGTAGCGGTTGCTCTCGCGGCCGAGGAAGACGTTCTGCACGACCGTGAGCTCCGGCGCCAGCTGCAGCTCCTGGTGGATCATCGCAACGCCGAGGCCCAGCGCCTCGCGCGGCGAGAACCGGGTCACAGTCTTGCCGAAAATCGCCACCTCGCCTTCGTCGGGGGTGTAGTAGCCGCCGATGATCTTGCCGAGGCTCGACTTGCCCGCGCCGTTCTCGCCGACGAGCGCATGCACGGTGCCTGCCCCGATATCCAGGGAGATATCGGAAAGGATGCGGGCGCCGCCAAAGCTCTTGGCAACTGCACGCACACTGACTGCTGGTACCGCGGCACTCATGGATTACCTTGTGCAGGGTGAGAACCGGAACTCTGTCCCGGTTCTCGATAGAGTCTTGGCGATCAGCCTTCCCACTCGGCCTTGAAGTCCGGATTTGCGTCGAGCCAGACTTTGTCGACGACCAGCGGGTTCTTGGCGAGATCGGCGGGGTCGATGAAGTTCGGGACGGTTTCGCCCTTCTTGGCTTTGATCAGGGTCTGGGCGGCGTAGTAGCCCTCGGAACGCGGATAGCCCGACAGCGTGGCGTCGAAGATGCCTTCCTTGATCTTGTCGACCGTGATGGCATTGAGACCGCCGCCGATCAGGTAGATCGGCTCGATCGGGATGCCTGCGTCGTTGAGCGCGATCTCGACGCCGAGCAGGTGCTGGTCGGCGTTCGACAGCACGGCGTCGATCTTGGGATTGGCCTGGATGATGTCCTGGAACGCTGTCAGCGAAGCATCCGGGCTGTAGCTGCCTTCACCTGTCGCCACGATCTTGATGTTGGCGTGCGGCTTCAGGGTCTCGACCATCGTCTGGTAACGCAGGTTGTCGAACGGGAACTGCAGCTGGCCGATCATGATGACCACGTTGCAGGGGTCCTTGCCCTCGCAGAACTTGATCACCTCGTCGGCCTGCGCCGTCGCCCCGATCGTGGGATTGGACGCGACCGTGACGGTGAGACCCGGGACCTGCGGCGTCATCGTGGTCAGGGACGGCCCGACCGGGAAGAGCACCGAAGCGACGAGGAGGCCCGCCTTGGTCGCTTCCTCGAGCGCGGTGGCAATACCGACCGTGTCGTTGGGCGCAACGATGATACCGTCGAAGCGTCCGCCGGCGATGATGTCCTCGACTTGCGCGTACTGCGTCGCGGCGTTGAACTCGCCGTCGAAGATTTCGACCTGGACGTCACCGGCCTCGGCGGCGGCAGCCTGCACGCCCTGCCAGGTCGCGTCGTTGTAGCCGTTCTGGCTCGAGGCAGCCAGGAAGGCCAGCCGGATCGGGTCCTGGGCCATCGCCGCCAGCGGCGTCAGCGCCGTGCCCGCGATGAGCAGAGCTGCGAGGAATTTCTTCGTCATGACGTCTCTCCTGTTCGGGCCCTCCGGCCCCGTTGCATCAGGCCGCTTGAGCGGCCGCTATCATTGGGCGGGTCCCGCCTACGGACCCCGCCAATCCTAACCCTCGACCGCGCCGCCGGCGTCGATCAGTGTGCCGTGAAAAGTCCCGGTCTCCGCGCCTGCCTGATGCAACAACAAGAAGGCGAGCGTTGCAACCGGCTGCCAGGCAAGGGCGGCGCTGACGCGATCGGCGGTGTAGTGCCCCTTGCGGTGAAGAAGATTGATCGTGCCGATGACTTCACCCCCGGCGATCGCCGGCAGGTTCATGTTGGACTCAAAGCCGAGAGCGCGGATTTTCTCCCAGTCGAAGAAGACCGTGGCGATCTCCTCGATCGTTGTGGAGGCGAACGGACGGCGCCCCTCGATCACCGTCTCGAAGTAGCGGTTGCGGTCGAGGCGCTTGAAATTGCCGGTCGGATACGCGGCGGCATCGTCGGTCCAGACCCGCCGCGAGCGCATCTGCGACAGATCGTAAACCGAGGCGGTGGTCAGCAGTGAACCGACGGCCGCGTGAAGCCCGTCGCGGACATAGGCAAAGACGTCGACCGCGCCTGTAGGGCGCGCGGCAAGCTCGAAGGCATGGGCCAGATCGGGGGTCATGCCGCTCTCAGGTCCTTGCGGATGACGCCATCCTTGATGACCATACGGAGCGTTTCTTCTGGACGGCCAAGGGCGGCAATGTCGACGAAAGGATCGGCGTCGAAGGCGACGAGATGCGCGCGAGCGCCGGCGGCGAGCGTACCGATCTGACCTTCCATGCGGCAGAGTTTCGCCCCGGCCTCCCACATGCCGCGCATGATCTCCGTCGGCGTCAGCACTTGCGCCAGCAAATCGAACTCGAGCCCGCCGAACTTGCGCAACTGGCCGAGCAGATCGGTGCCGAACGCCATCGGCAGCCCCGCGGCGCGCATCACTTCGAGCGAATTGCGGCCGCCGTCCCGCACCACGTCGAGCTTGGCCATCTCGGCCGCACCGAAACCCAGCATTGCGCCTTCGCGCTTGAGGCCTTCATAGGCGGCGAGCGTCGGTATTGCCGTGCACCCTGCCGCCGCGGCTAGGTCCGCCGTTTCGCGCGTGATCAGGTTGCAGTGCTCGAGCGACTTGACGCCGAGCTTCACGCAGCGACGGATCGACGCATCCGAATAAACGTGCGCCGAGACGTAGGTATTGGCGTTTCTCGCCTCCTCGACCATCGCCCGGATCTCGTCGTCGGAATACTGCAGACCATCGATCGGATCGTTGGGCGAGGCGACGCCGCCGTTCGCCATGACCTTGATGAACCGCGCACCCTCTTTCAGCATCCTGCGGCAGGCGCGGCGGACGTCATCGACGCCGTCCACCAGCACCCCCATGTTGCCCACCCGCCAGGCGAGGGTATCGGGCCGAACGTCGCTGCGCTGCCGAAGGTCGGTATGGCCACCCGTCATCGACAGACCCTTGCCGCAGATGACGAGATCGGGGCCGTCGATCAGCCCCTCCTCGACCCCGCGCACCAGGCCCAAATCGGCGCCTCCGAGGTCGCGGACAGTGGTGAACCCCTGCTGCAGCAGCCACTCCATCACCTTGGCGGCCCGCAACGCGGAGAGGCTGTCGGGCGCAATCACGTTCGCCCACAGATCGAGGCCCCAGGCCACGACGTGGAAATGGCAGTCGATCAGGCCAGGCATGAGAGTCAGGCCGGCGAGGTCGACGACCTCGGCGCCAGCCGGAGGCGGTGCGCCTGCGCCGACGATGCGACCTGCATCGACGGTGAGTGTGGTGAGCCCGGTCAGGGCGCCCCTGTCCAGATCGGGGAGGCGGGCGTTGATGAACGTTGTCGCCATTGTCGGGTCCCGGCAGCACGACGTTGGCAGGCCACCTTTTTGCGAGAGCCCGACGTCTATTGCCCATTCGTTGCTCAACCGGCCGAAACCGGACGGCCGATGAGCAACGCTAACATACCCAACGGGATTGTCGACAAAGAAGATACAGTTGGGCCACGGCCTTACAAAACGGCCACAGGCGATGCTCCACGTGCCGATCAGCCAATGCGTCTCACGCCACACCAGTCGGCGACGAAGCGGGCGATGACTTCGGTGGTCTGGCGCAGGCTGGCGAGATCGACGGCCTCGGACGGCGCATGCATCCCGCGGGCATTCCCACCGTAACAGAGGGCTGGGATACCGTAGTAGAGATCGTAGAACCGGGTATCGCTGGTCGCCGTCAGGCTGACCGGTTCGAGCACCCCCCCCAGGATGGACTCGTGCACCCGGGCCAGCGTGGCTTCGGCTGCGGTGCCCGGTTCGAACACGTGCCCATCGGCCTGGAAGCCGATCCAGGTCAGCACCGGCATGGCGGTCCCCAACCGCTCCGCGCACGCCGCCACAGCCGCAGTCACCCGGGCGCGAACGTCGGGGAGGGTGTGGCCCGGCAGGACCGAGAGCCGGCATTCGAGCTCGCACCACGATGGTACCGACCCTAGCCAGTCGCCGCCCCGAATCTTGCCTGGGTTAAACTTCACCGGAGACTCGATCTGCCCGAACCAGGGGTGGCTCCTGGCCTCGGCGTTGATTTCTGCCGTCAGCTCCTGGAGCGCAGCGATATAGTCGCCCGCCGCCAGGATGGCGTGGGCGCCCGGGGCGGCGGACGCAAGCACATGCCCCGGCTGCCCGAGGATGCGCAGGCGGAACCAGACCGAGCCGAGCTCGGCGCGGATGATCTTGTGCCCCATGCTCTCCGGGATCAGCGCCGCGTCGGCCCGATAGCCGCGCACCAGCGTCGACAGCGCCCCGTTCCCGGTGCATTCCTCCTCGCTGACGGTTTCGACATGGACAGTCGATGCGGGTTCAAGGCCCAACCGACGCAATGCGTCGAGGGCGAAGACCATCGCCGACACGCCGCATTTCATGTCGGCGGCGCCCCGACCGTGCATCCAGCCGTCGATGATCTCGGCCTTGAACGGATCGCGCGACCAGAGTTCCGGCGCACCAGTCGGCACGACGTCGATGTGTCCCTGCAGGATCAGGCTCTTGCCCGCGGGCTCTTCGACCCGGTGGGTTGCCACAACCTGCACGGCCTTGCTGTAGTCGACATCGACCACCATCGAGTAGCCGGGCAGCCCTTCGATCGCGACCTCGTCGATGGTGTAGCGATCGACCTCCCAGCCGCGCGCGGCGTACTCTCCCGCCAGCCAGTCCTGGCATGGCCCCTCGTTGCCGCGCGTCGTGTCGAAGGACACCAGTTTCGCCAGCCAGTCGGTTTGGGCGGCAAAGCCGTCGGCGACGGCCTGCCTCAGGGCCAAGTGGTCGATGTTCACTTCACATACCCGTAGACGTCGCGCGCGGTCTCCGAGGTGATCATGCCATTCTTCAAATCCTCGGCTACCAGCGCGCGGTCGCGTTCCTTGGGATCGCCGATCCCACCGCCGTTGCCGGTGATGACACGGATGATGTCGTCGGTATGCGTCGTCAGGCCGGTCACGAACGCGTAGTGCTCACTGGTACCGTCCTTGCCGAGGTAACGCACATAGTTGGGCGACCCCTCGTGGCCGCCATCGAGCGACCACGCGGGGAACTTCGAGCGGGTATAGCCGACGGTGAGGAAGCCGTTGTCGGCACGGACCCGGTAGTCCATCACGATGCCGCGGCCACCGCGAAATTTGCCCTCGCCACCGGGCTCCATATTGAGCTCCATGCGGTCGACATAGAGCCCGTTCCGAGCTTCGTTGATCTCGGCCGGACAGTTGAATGTGTCGCCATGAAAGCCGCAGAAGATGGCGCTGTTGCCGTCGCCGGTGCGGGATGCGCCCCAGCCGCCGAGCTGCGGCTCGATGATCGTGTACTGCCGTCCGGTATCGGGATGTATGCCACCGATGAAGGTGCCGCAGACCGAGGCGAAGTGTCCGGCTGCCAGTCGATCCGGCATGTGCGGCGCCAGGCACCGCCACATCAGGTCGTACACCCGCAACTCGACCTCGTAGTAGAACCCGTGCGGCGCCGGTTCGATCGCCTCGAACACCGAGCCGGGGCGCGTCAGCAGCCGGATCGGTCGGAAGGAGCCCTCGTTGGCCGCGGAATAGGGGTCGGTCAGCGACTTGAAGATCATCTGCGCGCAAATCATCACGCCGTCGCGGCTGCTGTTGACGGGGTTCTTGGACTGGTCGGGATTGTCCCTGAGATCGACTGTGAACGCGCTATCGTCGATGGTGATCTTGACGTTGAAGATACGACCGTCGTCCTGTTCCTCGGAGAATGCGTAGCTGCCTTTGGGCAGGGTCTTGAGCTCGCGCAGCGAGACCTGTTCGCCGAAATCCATGAACGACGCCATGGCGCGCGCAAACGTTTCGACACCGTACTTGTCGGCCAGCTCGACCAGCCGCTTGGCGCCCGTACGCACAGAGGCGATGGCTGCCCAAACGTCGCCCTCCAGCACGTCCGGCATGCGCGAGTTGACCTTGAGGATATCCATCACCGAGCGGATCGGCTCCCCCCGGGAAATGATCTTGATCGCGGGCAGCCGCAGCCCCTCCTGGAATATCTCGGTGGCGTTGCCGCTCAGCGATCCCGGCGCCATGCCGCCGACATCGGAGTTATGGGCGATGTTCGCGGTCCAGGCGATGATCCGGTCGCCGACGAACACCGGCATGGCCACGATGATGTCGTTGAGATGGGTGACGCCCCCATAATAGGGGTCGTTAGTGGCGAAGACGTCGCCCGGTTCGATGTCACCAGGCTGGTCGTGACGCTGCAGGATGACCTTCACCGCCTTGTCGAGCATGCCGACAAAAGCGGGGATACCGGCGCCGGAAGTGGCCAGCGCCCCCTCCCCGTCGGTGATCCCGGTCCCCATGTCGAGCACCTCGTAGATGATCGAACTCATCGCGGTCTTCTTCATCACCGCAAACATCTCGTCGGCAGTGGCCTGCAGCGAGTTCTGGATGATTTCGAGGGTGATCGGATCGTCGCTCGCCGTTGTCATTTCCGGTCTCCCGAGATGAGCTCGATATGGATGTTGCCGTAGCCGTCCACGGCCCCGCGACTGCCGGGATGAACCACGGTCGTGGTCCCTGGATCCTCGATCACCGCCGGACCGGAAAACGTCATGCCCGGTTCGAGCCTGGTACCGTCGTAGATGGCGGCGCTGTGGACGCCTTCGAGGGCATAGTCCACATCACGATGCCCCTTGAGGGCCACCTCGGAAGAGGCGGCCGAGGTCACCCGTTCCTTCATGGTGAGTTTTCCGACTTCGGCCGAGGCTACCAGATGGATACCGACCATTTCGACCGGTGCGCGAAGCCGGTAGGTGTATTCGCGCTCATAGGTGTCGTGGAACGTCGCTTGGATATCGCCGAGGCGGGCATCGGTGACCGTACCGCTCTCGATCAGCACCTCGGTTGTATGCTCCTGGTTCTGATAGCGGAACTTGCCGTAGCGCTTGAAGGTGAGCCGTGAGCCATCGACGCCTTCCGCACCGAACTGCGCCCGCGCCTGATCCTCGGCGTCGGCAAACACGGCCTCGATGCCCGCGGCAGCTCCCGTCTTCAGGTCCGCCAGCCGGGTCACGAAGTAGTCGCGCCTCAGGTCGGACATCATCATGCCCCAGGCGGAAAAGACCGACGCCCCCGCCGGAACTACCACCTTCTTGACGCCGAGCTCCTTGCCAAGCGCCACCCCGTGCATCGGGCCGCCGCCCCCGAACACCACCAGCGTGAAGTCGCGAGGGTCGTAGCCACGGTTCAGCGACACCAGCTTGAGGGCGTTGACCATGTTGTTGTTGGCGATGCGGATGATGCCGCGCGCCGCCTCGTCGATGCCGACACCGAGCTTTTTGGCAACCCGGGAGAGCGCCGCCTCGGCGGCCTCCATGTCGGCGACGATCTCGCCTCCGCAGAAGTAATCCTTGTTGATGCGGCCGAGCCAGAGGTTGGCGTCTGTCGTCGTCGCTTCGTTTCCGCCCCGTCCATAGGCCGCCGGACCCGGCATCGCCCCGGCCGATTTCGGTCCCACATGGAGCTTGCCGAAGTCGTCGACCCAGGCGATCGACCCCCCGCCATTGCCGATCTCGACGAGGTCGACCACCGGGACCATGATCGGGTATCCCGCCGAGGTGCGGTCACGTTCGATCCAGTAGTCCGTCTTGATCTTCACCTCGCCATTCTCGATCAGCGAGCATTTTGCCGTCGTGCCGCCGATGTCGAGGGCAAGGACTTTTGGCTCACCGATGAGCTTGCCGAGTTCGGCTGCCCCCCAGAAACCCGATGCCGGCCCCGACTCGACCATGGTGATCGGAATCCGCGACACCGACTCGAGGGAGTCGACACCACAGTTGGACTGCATGATGTAGGGGCTGTGCCGAAACCCCTTGGCGCTGAGACCGGCAGCCAGGCGGGACAAGTAACGCTCGGCGGTGGGCTGCACATAGGCCGAGAGGACGGTCGTGCTCGCCCTTTCGTATTCGCGCCACTCGCGCGTGATCTGGTGAGAGGCCACCACGGAGACCTCGGGCCACAGCCGCTGGATCTCTTCCACCGCCGCCGTCTCGTGGCGGATGTCCGCGTAGGAGTGGAGAAAACATACGGCAATTGCCGCCACGCCTTCGGCACGGAAATCATCGAGGATCGCCGGCAGACCATCGAGCTCGAGCGGCCTCAACTCGGCACCCAGATAGGTGATACGTCCCGGAAGCTCCCGCCGCAGGTAGCGCGGCACGAAGGGCTTGGGCTTCTGGTAGTGCAGGTTGAAGAAGTCCGGCCGGTTGCCGCGGGCGATCTCCAGCGAGTCCCGGAAACCCTCGGTGGTGATCAGCCCGACCTTGACCCCCTTGCGCTCGGTGAGCGCGTTGATCACCACGGTGGTGCCATGAACGAGGAAATCAACGGCTTGCGGGTCCACTCCGCCCTTTGCCAGCACGTTCAGCACGCCTTGCTCGAAGTCGGGGGGCGTCGTGTCGACCTTTGCCGTCGTGAGCCGCGATTCTCCGGTCAGGAGATCGGTCTCGAAACAAACGAGATCGGTGAACGTTCCACCCACGTCGGTGGCGACCCGTATTGTGCTTGCGACCATCGGTCCTGCTTCCTCAACCCCGAAGTTTCCCACGCGCGTCCACCGGAACTAGCGCGAACTGCTGCCAGCTAGGCACCGTTCCGGTCCGAGGACAATCCCCAATAAGCTGCCCTTCGATGCGGGTCTTGACGTACGAGATTTTCGCACCGGAGACCGACACGCGAGCCAGAAGTCCGGGGATCAAGGCGTCGCGAGCCTCGTACCGCTTCTCTTTAGCGGGAGGTAGGGCATCGATGGTTTTGGGCGTAGCTTCTTTCGCATGCGACTGAAAGTAGGACGTCGACCGGTCCCATGTCAGAGGACAATTTGGAAGCGCTTGGAGGGGCTTGCGGTGATCTGGCGCAGGTGCCTTGGGCAGTCAGTCCATCACCGCCAAGGTCGGCCTTGGCCCTAAGGATACATTCGGCTTTGACCGATAAGGACACCCGCGCGGGTTTCGTGAAGCTAGTTCAGCCCTACCCAGACTGGCGAGGCCCGGTCCCCGAGGACGGTCCTGTAGCCTTCGATGGGAGACAATCCGGCCCCGTGACCTCGCGACAGATCTGCGAGAATGACGAGGTCCTGGTCGCCGTGACGCCTGCGAAACGCGAGCGTGGTCGGGCCGCCGTCGATGCTCTCGTAGGTGCCCTGGGAGAACAGGAGCGGGTCCTGGCGACGCATCGACAGCAAGGTTTGTGTCAGCACCAGCTTCGCATCCACTTCTGTGGTGGGCGCCGCGAGGCGTCGTGACAGACCGGCAAAGTCGACAGGCCGGCGGTTGTCGGGGTCCATGAAGCTTTGCTCCCAGTCCTCCGCCCCGCGATAAATGTCGGGAACGCCGGGAATGGTGAGTTTCAGTGCGGCCTGGATCAGGCTCTTTCGGTGTCCGATGCCCTGCAGCGAAGCCCTGATGCGGTGGAAGCTCTCGAGGAATGGCTGGTTGACGAGGAGCGCGTCCACCAGCCCCTCCACCGCGTGCTCGTAGTCCGCGTTGATCACCCCCCAGTCACTGCGCTCGCGCCCTTCGCGCAACGATTTTGCCATGGCGCCCTTCAGCCGTTCGCCAAGCGTTTCGGGCTCGCCCACCAGGGGCCAGCCACCCAGCAGCAGCTGGAACAGCAGGTAGAGGTCATTGGGATGGATGTCTGCGGCGCCAACCGGCTGCAGAAGAGCCCGCCACTCCGTCACGGCCTCGGCCCACGCTGCAGGCTCATCAGTGATGGCGGCAATCATGGCGCGGCAATCTTCGCCGCGCTTGGTGTCGTGCGTAGAGGTGCCGATCATGGTGCCTGGATTTGTCGTCATGCGGCGTCGATTTGCGTCGTGAAAGGCCGCGATCGAAACCGAGAATCGGCCGGGATGCGCACCCACCTCATTGAGGCCAATCAGGCGGTTGTAGCGATAGAGTGCCGTGTCTTCGACGCCCTTCGCCATGACCGGACCAGTGAACTGCTGAAACCTGCCAATGGCAGCATCGGCAACGCGCCGGTCATATGGCTGGCCCAGCTCCGAGCACAGCAGCGTCATGAGGAAGTCATAACAGGCCGGCTGAACCTGCGCCGCGCTGCGTCTGGCGCGCGCGATGGCCACACCGACTTCTCGGCGATCGCGCGCACAGATGCCACTGCCGTCGCTGTACGTGCGATAAACCCCCATCTGCGCGATGGTCTCGCGCAAAGCCCGGCGCAGCGCCGCCTTTGTGAGATCACGGGTGGCGCTCCCGGACCAGGCGATCCGGGCAATGGTCTCGGCTAACGCGTCCAGTTCAGCGAACAGCTCGTTGTCCATGACCCGGAGCCGCGAGCGATAGGCCTCCTCCTCAGGGTCGGGCACGTTCCCCACGAAGCGCGCGTAGCACGCGGTGACTGTGGCTTCGGCGCTGCCCTGCACCAGCAGCCGTGTCAACTGCGCCCCAACTTCATAGCCAGTCGTCCCCTCGACCGGCCATTGCGCCGGCAGAGATTCATGCAGCGCGAGGATCTTCTCGACCGTGAGGTAGATCGGGCGCGGCGTCTTTTGCCGAAGGGTTTCCAAGTATCCGGTCGGGTCCAGTAGTCCGTCGATATGGTCGATGCGCAGCCCCTGCACCAGACCCTCCTCGATCAGCGAAAAGGTGAGGTCGTGGACGTGGGCGAACACATCCGGGCGATCGACGCGGAGGCCGGCAAGCTCGCTATTGATGAAGAAGCGACGATAGTTGATCTCGTCCGCCGCAGACGAGAAGTGCGCCAGCCGCCAATGTTGCCTGGCGATCAGGCCGTCGAGAATTGCCCGATGGTCGCCATCCCCCGGCGCGCCATTCAGGGCTGCAACTGCCGCGTGCCCGCTGCCGTAGCGAGACAGCAGCACGTCTTCATCTGCCGGCCGAATGGGCAGCTTCTGGCTGTCATACGCCCATACCGCGAAGCCATCCTCATCCCAGCCAAGCCGGATCTGTCCTGCGGCAAAGGCGTCGGCGTAACTGGTGCCCAGAAAGGGCACCAGAAGCTTGCCGTCCATCCCGGGCCGCTGGGGGTGCCAGTCGATATCGAACCATTCCGCGTAGCGGCTGACCGGTCCGTGCTTCAGAACATCCTGCCAGAGCCAGTTTCCAGCGCCGCCGATGCCCATGTGGTTGGGAACGATGTCGAGGATGATGCCCATCTCGCGCTGCTGCAGCGCGCGAGCCAGGCGCCTGAAATCGTCGAGGGAGCCGAGCTCCGGATTGATCCTCGTATGATCGATGGTGTCATAGCCATGGGTGCTCCCCGGCTGTGCCATCAGGATGGGTGAGAGATAGGCATGGCTGATGCCGAGCTTGTCCAGGTACGGCACGATCGCCTCGGCGTGCGCGAAGGTGAAGTCGCGGTTCAACTGCAGCCGGTAAGTCGCTCTGGGGATGGTCACGCAACGGCCTCGCTGGCGAACACCAACGCGCTATCGCCCGGCAGGGTGGAGTACTTGTTCAGATCGATGGACGGCTGGCCGGCACCATCGTAGTCCGGGTGCTCGCTCGACCAGATGAGTTGCCAGCGGTGGCCGCGCGGCGGGGCCAGCAGCGGCTCGGCCACCACGCCGACCGCGAGATCCTTGCCGAGGTTGACCAGCAGCAGACACTGCCCGGACGGCTCGGCGGTCAGATATCTGATCAACAGCGCCGCCTCCCCAATGACTGCGCCATCGATCCGGCGACTGCTCCCCTGGGAGAATGCAGCATGGCTCTTGCGGAGCGTGAGCAGGTCGCGGTGCAGGGCGAGGGTGCCCGGTTGGCGCTCAACCTCCGACCAGTCCAGCTTGCAGGCCGCGAAAGTGGCCGGAGCGGATGGGTCCGGCAGTCTCGCCTGCATGGCAGGATCGGCAACGCCCTGGAAGTTCACCAGCGATTTGCGACGCCCCTCAGCCACGGCGATGGCGTCCTCGCCATCGAGACCGGAGAAATAGTGGAAAGGCGTGCGCGTGCCGAACTCCTGTCCCTGAAACAGACACGGGGTCTGGGGCCCGAGCAGCAGAAGGGTGGTGATTGCTCGTACCCTTGCTGGAGAGGCGAGGGCATGAAGCCGGAAGCCGCGCGCCGAGTTCGCCGCCTGATCGTGGTTCTCGAGGAAATGCACGAAGTGCTCGGCGGGGGTGTCGAGATTGTCCGTGCCATAGGCCGCATCGCGCATGTCGGATCGCTGGCCTTGGTAGAGAAAGCCGTACTTGAGGGCTGAGACCAGCTCCTGTGGCGTGCCCAGGTAGTCGCGGTAGTAGAACTCGTTGTGTCCGGTGACGGCTACCCGCACCGAATGCTGGAAGTCGTCACTCACCATCGCGTCGAGGCCGTAGCCGCCGGCCAATGGTGCCTCCACCATGCGCCGTTGCTGCGGCTGATTTTCCACCACCACGTAAGCGCTGCGAGGCGCCGCAGCCGCCCTGACCGCTCGCGTGATCTCGGCGACGATATGCTCCGGGCTGTCGTCAAGCATGGCCTGCGCTGCATCGATGCGCAGGCCGTCGAGGTGGAACGCCTCGATCCAGTAGACGGCGTTGCCGACGATGAAGGCGCGCACCACCTCCGAACGTAGTCCATCAAAATTGAAACTGGCGCCCCATTCGCTGTCGATGCGATCCCTCAGGAAGCTGTCGCCATGGGCGCGGTAGTGATCTCCGATTCCGACGTGGTTGTAGACGACGTCGAGTATCACGCCGATCCCGGCGGCGTGTGCCGCATCAACAAAGGCCCGCATATCGGCAGGCGAGCCGTAGGGGGCATGCGGTGCGTAAGGCAGCGTCGTGTCGTAGCCCCAGCCAAACTTTCCCTGAAAAGTTGCCACGGGCATGACTTGCAGGACGGTCACGCCGAGATCACGCAGATGCTGGAGGCGCTCCGTGGCGGCCCGCCAGGTACCTTCAGGCGTGAACGTGCCGATATGGAGCTCGTAGAGCACCTGGTCGCGCCGGCCGACCCCACGCCATTCCGCATCCGTCCAGTCGAACGCAGGATCGACGATCATTGAGGGTCCGGTATTGCCGTCAGGCTGGAACCGCGAGGCCAGGTCGGGCAGGCGCTCTCCGCAATACAGCCTGAACCAGTAGCGGTCGCCGGGACCTGCAGCGGCCACCACGCCGGAGAAGTAACCGTCGTCAACGGCATCCAGCTCGAACGATCCCAGCCCCTCGATTTCAACAGCGACTTTCGCCCGATCCGGAGCCCACAGCGTGAAACGGGTGCCGCCGGTGTCGGGAACGGCGCCTAGACGAATACGCGAATGCATGGAATCCCGGGGCTCAACTGCGCCATCAGAACGACGCGCCAGAGCGTTTGTTCCCCAGCGGCGGGGCGCCCTCGCCAGACATCGTCGCGAGGGCCAAGGCTACGGACGCCGCTATTGGCGATGTGGTGACCGTGTTTTCCGACCGGTTTTGGCGCAAACCGGTCGCATCTGGGCGACAGTTTCTGGCCGATAGTGTTGAAAAAGTCGGGCGAAGGCGTCCATGCCGTTATCGGGGGCGGACGTGCTCGGAATGGCATTCCGGCAGCGGCCACTCGTTAGAGAGGTTTGGCTGCCGATAGCTCTCTTGGCGTCAGACCGCGCAAGATCATTTCGGCCAGCTTGGCCGCTGATAACCTGCGCAGACTTTTCAACACTATCGGCCCCAAGCGGTCATCTGGGGCCCATCCGCGAAGATCAGTAGAATGAGAGGCCCCCATCTTGACAGCAATTACTGCTTCGGAACTAAGGTCATGCCTTCGGCCACTGTCGCGACGGCCTCGCACAGGTCTTTCTCGGTCAAACCCATGGCTTGTGCCGCCGCGCGGACAGAGGACAGGCCTTCGATCATCGCGACGATCCTGGCGGCAGCGAGTTGTGCGTCCTTCAGAGGCAGGTGGGGATGCCGGCGCAGTAGGACGTCGCAGACCGTCCCAAGATAGAACCGCATGAAGCCGTCCAGCGCCTGAGCGGTCGATTTGTCGTGTATCGCCCTAGCCTCTAGCATCGCGAAGATAGCTCCCGTTCGTACGTCGAGCGTCTGGCTGACCGCAAAGACCATGGTGTTTCGGAGCTCTTCCTCCTGATCCGACGTGCTGCGGATCACGCTGATTTCGTTGCGATAGCCGTTCAGCATTGCATCTACGAAGGCAGTGATCAGCGCGTCCTTGCTGGGAAAGTGGTACTGCAGGGCGGCAAGGGAGATGCCAGCCCGCTTTGCGACATCACGCATCGAGAGCGCGTCGAGGCCCTTCTCGAGGGCAATTTCGGACATAAGGGTCATGACGCGCCATGCAGTGTTCGGCTGTCGAGTACCGCCGCTGTGCCTCGTTTCCACGCACGCCCCTCACGCAATCCTTCGCCAAAACGTTAGACTGTCACTTGACAGGTTCGAGGGTCAATCTCCACATGCCTGTCAACTGACAGGTAATGGGGGGCAACTCATGATCGAAACTACAACGTCGCGCCGAACAGTTCTCGCGGCGGCGGCAAACGCCGGAATGGCTTTATCTGCATCCAGTGCTCTCGGTGCACCGAAGTTTCTAGGAACCGCGACGGATGGATCGGCAGATGTCACCGTGATCGGCGCGGGTCTGGCCGGACTGTCTGCAGCCCGCCACCTCCAGGCGCAGGGTGCCTCTGTCATCGTTCTGGAAGCGCGGAACAGGGCCGGTGGCCGTGTCCATTCCCAGCGGCTGGGTAGCGGCCAAATGATCGACCTTGGCGCGCAGTTCATGGGCGATGCGCAGACACATGTAGCCGCACTGGCAGACGAAGCCGGCTTGCGCCGTGCCTCGGCGGTGGTGGCGGGCGATCTTCTCTACCTACCGTCGGAAGATGAAGTACCCCGGCGCGGATCCCCCGATGGGCTTCCGCTGCCGATGATCGACCGGCTCGATGCGTTGCAGGCCTTATGGCGGATTGAACGTTCGGCGGCGTCGCTCAGCGGAGAAAACCTTGCGCGGCTCGACCAGATCGACGCAGCCTCCTTCCTTCGTGAAAAGACGTTCCTCGACCCCGCCTATCGCGCGATCGGCGGCTTTGTGGAGAGCGAGATGTGCAGGGCGCTATCCGATGTGTCGGCCTATGAAGCGCTTGAACAGGGCGCATCCATCGGCGGCTTCTCTGGGGAAGGCGAGTCGATCCAATGGTTCCTTGCGGACGGTGCAGATGGGATGACACGCTATCTCGCCGACGCAGTCGGGGGCTCCCTTGTTCTGAACGCGCCGGTTTCCCGGATAACCCAGCAGGCAGGGGCCGTAACTGTAACTGCGTCGACGGGCACGTACCGCACCGGGCGTGCGGTCGTGGCTGTCCCGCCGCAGCTCTATTGCGCAATCGGGGTTTTGCCGGAGTTGCCGTCATCCTGGCAGGTGGCGCTTGGCGGCTGGCGACTTGGGTCCGTGGTCAAGACGATCCTCGTGTTCCAGGAACCCTGGTGGCGGCGGTTGGGACTGTCCGGCACGATTGTCAATTCCGGCGGCATGTTCGGCGCCGCCCTCGATGCGTCGCCCGGGGATGGGTCTGGGATCCTGATCGTCTTCTCGACCGCACAGGGCGCGCAGGCGCTCGGACGGATGCAGAACGAAAAATCTCGCGTTGCCGCGGCAATGCGCTGGCTGCACCATGTACACAACACGGGTGTTCCTGCCCCCATTGATGCGCGCTCGATCGACTGGTCGGCCGATCCCTTCAGTCTGGGTGGATATGCCAGCCGCAGAGGCATCGGCGGATGGTCGGCTGCGCCCGACCTCTTTGCGCCGCATGGTCGACTGCACTTTGCGGGAACTGAGACCGCGAACCGCTGGCGGTCCTTCATGGATGGCGCTATCCAGTCGGGGCTGCGTGCGGCCGGGGAGATCCTCGGGGCGGGGCAGATACCCTCCGGCCATAGCGCCGCATGATCCATCTATCCTCCGCAAAGTGGCCACTCACAGGGCGACCTTGTCTTCGTCGAGGATTCCGCGAAGTGCCGGCGATTGGTGCACATCCCATCCCCGGGGAAAGACGAGCTCTTATTGGCCTGGAAACGTTGAGCGTTGGTCGGCACGCCGCTATGTTCAATCTGATCGAGGAGAATATCGTGAGCACGACGACCAACAGCACCGGGTACGGCCTCAAGCCCGGCGGCTACACCGCCCGCCGCGTACCGAGCGGCCTGGTGCCCGACGGTCGAGCGCGAGGACCGATATGGGATGCAGCGGAGAGGACGCCGCGATTCGTCGACATGTTGACGGGCGATCCGGCCCCACTGGCGACCACCTCGGCTATCGTGTGGGACGACCACGCCCTCTACATCGCCTTCTGGGCCGACGAGCCCAACATCGTGGCGACGATGGACCATCGGGACTCGCTGCTGTTCTTCGAGAACGACCTCGAGGTGTTCGTCGACGGCGGCGACAGCTACTACGAACTCGAGTTCAACCCCAAGGGCACCATCTACGAGGTGTTCTACATCTGGCGCGATGCTTACGCTCGGGGTGGGAAGTGGGACACCCCCCGCTTCGACGTGCTCCAGCCCAGCGCCCGGACGTTCAACGGTGACTATGCCCTTGATCGCCGCAACTTCTGGACGGGGAACCATCCCCGCGGGCCGCGCTGGGCGTTCCTCGACTATGATCTGCCCGGGCTGGAAGTCCATGTGCATGTCGATGGGACCCTCAACGATCCGGCCTCCATTGATCGTGGCTGGTCGGCGGAGATCGTTATCCCGTGGAACGGGCTCGTCGATCTTGCCAATGGCCGTTCCCTGCCGCCTCAGCCCGGCGACACCTGGGGTATTTTTATGGGGCGGTTCGAGCAGCTCAGGACCCGGGGACCTGCAGAGGTCGCAACGGCCGGCTGGTCGGCGCATCGGTTCGGCGTAGCCGACACACACGTTCCGGAATGCTTCACCCAGGTCACGTTCGTCGCCTGAAGGGCGAGCAACAGGGCGAAACCTACTGAGCTGCAGGAAAGGTGACTGTGGCAGTAAACCCTGCGCCGGGCGAAGAATGGATACGAAGCGTGCCGCCGAAGAGCGTCGCGATCTGGTCGACAATAGCGAGGCCAAGACCCGCACCTTCACCGGCGTGAGTCCCCCTCAGGAACCTCTGACCAAGACGAGATGCAATCGCATCGGATACTCCGCGCCCCGTGTCGGCAACCACCAGCTGGACCACCCCGTCCGCGATTACCCGCACCGTCGCTTCACAGTCACGACCGGAATAGGCGATAGCATTGTCGATCAGGTTTCGGACAAGCTCGCGCAGCAGAACCGCGTCGCCATGCACGAGGGCCGACGTCGCTCCTTCAAATCCGAGGTCGATTCCTGACGAACGGGCAACCAGCACGCGCTCGGTAGCCTCCTCCCTGGCAATGGCTGCAAGGTCTGATACGCCAGACCGCAGACCCTCGAACGCTGCCTTGTCGACATGGGCGAGAACCAGCATTTGGGCGAGGATTCTTTCAGCCTGAGAAACGCTCTCATCAGCGACCGCGAGGGCAGCGTCGCGTTGTTCCTGATCCTCATGCCGGCGCGCCAGCGCCAGTTGTGTCCGTACGATGCTGAGTGGTGTCCGCAGTTGATGGCTGGCATTGCCGGTGAAGTTGCGGAGCGCCTCCATGGCGTCGTCCAGGCGGCCCATGAACGAGTTTATAGCCTCGACAAGGTAGCTGACCTCCCGTGGCGCGTGTGCATCGATAGGAGAGAGGTCCTCGGGACTGCGCCTGGAGATCGCCTGACTCAGCCGGTTGAGTGGCTTGAGCGCCTGGGCGACGGCCACCCACAGAACCAGAGCTGCTGCTGCGATGAGCAACGCCAGCCTCGCCGCTGAACGGAGCAGAAGTGTCTGCGCCAGCTGGGTGCGAGCGATGGTGGTCTCGGCCACAGTGACGGTGAACGGTATGGCTCGGTCACCCGAGGACGCGGACCGTCCCAGCACCGCAACACGAATCGGCTCTCCACGGAATGCCCCGTTGAACAGGCGGAGGGTCCCGGCTGCCGCGTCGGTGGGCAGTTCTTCGTAGCCGGTAATGAAGCCCTCGGGCCCATCAACCCGGTAGAATACCCGGTCCTGAGCCGAGGAGGTCAGCATCTCGAGCGCCACATACGGGACATCGACTTCCAGCACTCCGTCTTCTGCAACGATGACCCGCTCGGCGATCGCGAGGACCGAGCCGGCAAGAACACGATCGGAGGCCGTGTCGGCGGTGGTGACAGCTTCGCTCCAGGTATCGGCGAGCGCCACCGTCCCGATCAACATCAAGGCCGCAAACAGCGCCCACAACAGTCGCCGACGCAAGGAGTATGGACGGCTCACTCCGAAACTCGGTCGAGATAGTAGCCGAGACCGCGCGCGGTCCGGATGATGATCCCGTGAGGCGCCAGCCGACGGCGCAGCCGAGATATGTACTGTTCGATGGCGTTCTCGCTCAGATCATCCTCGAAACTGGCAAGGGACTCGAGGATAGTCTGTTTGGACACAACCTTGCCTTGCCGACGAAGCAGAGCCTCGAGCAGTCCGAGCTCGCGGGCAGGAAAGTCGAGCATTTGCCCATCCACGCTGACCGAACGGCTGACGGTGTCCAGATTCAGGCGTTCGAACACGATACTCGTACCGCGCTGACCGCTCCGGCGCCGCAGCAACACTCGGACCCTGGCTTCAAGTTCCGCGATCTCGAAGGGCTTGGTCATATAGTCGTCGGCCCCCAGATCGAGGCCACGCACCCGTTCATCGAGTGCGCCACGGGCCGTGAGGATGAGCACTCCTGTCTGCACTCCGGCCGCCCGAATCTCGCGCAGCACTTCGAGCCCGTCCATTTCCGGAAGACTGAGGTCAAGCACGACGAGATCAAAGGCCTCAGCGGTCAAGGCCGCGAGGGCCGATGGACCGTCGTGGACCAGATCCACGGCAAAGCCGTCGTCGCGCAGCACGGCCACAAGGCCGGCAGCCAGCGTGCGATTGTCTTCCACAACGAGAATGCGCAAACGGTCCTCCAGCCTCTAGACTAGGCGGGTCCACGATTGGCGTCAAAGTTGCTCCTTGTCGCTGCGCTCGATCCGGGGGCATTGTGGCGCATGTTCCGTGCTGTCGCGCTCCTGGCCCTGATCCTGGCCCTGCCCTCAACGCCGGCTCTAGCCGAACCGACGCTCTATCCCGCGCTCAACGGCGCTGCCGACGCGAGGGTGCTGCGGGTTTATTCGTCCCTGGATGGTCCGCTGGCGCAACCGATGATCCGGGCGTTCCAGGCGCGATACCCCGGCATTGCCGTCAGCTACGAAGACCTGCAGACCGTCGACATCTATGACCGCGTGATCGCCGAGACCGATGCGGGCGAGACGACGGCCGACTTTGCGTTCTCCTCGTCGATGGACCTCCAGGTGAAACTGGCCAATGACGGTTACGCCCAGGAGAGCAAGGTCTCTCTCTCGGCGACTTGGCCAAAGTGGGCAAACTGGCGGAACACAGCATATGCGCTCACCTACGAGCCCGCTGTGTTCATCTACCACAAGCCAAGCTTCGCCGGATCGGAGCCGCCAGCCACTCGTGCCGAGCTACTGGCTTACCTGCAGGCCAATGCCGACGCGATCCATGGGCGGATCGGGACCTATGACATCGACCGTTCTGGGGTTGGTTTCATGTTTCTCTCGCGAGACCAGGAGCAGTATTCCGACTTGTGGGCACTCGTGGGAGCCATGGGGGCGGCAGGGGTTAAACTGTATTCCACAACGGCAGCCATCGTTGAGCGCGTCGCCAGCGGTCAGTTCGTCTTTGGCTACAATATCCTCGGCTCCTACGCAGCAGAGGCCGCTGCGCGCAACCCGGACCTGGGTATCGTTCTGCCCAGGGACTACACGATTGTGACGTCCCGCATCGGCCTCGTGCCCAAGGCCGCGGGGCACCCGGACCTCGGCCAGGCCTTTCTCGAGTTCTTCATGTCGGCGGAAGGACAGGCCATCATGGCCGAGCAACTGCAGATCGCTGCACTCAATCCCGCGGTGCTCGGCCCCAACACCGCAACGGCAATGCAGGAAGCATTAGGCGACCAGTTGCGGCCGACACCCGTCAGCCCGGGACTCATGGTCTACCTCGACCAGGTGAAGCGGACCCGGTTGATTGCGCGCTGGAACGACGCCCTGATCCAGTAGCCGCGACAGGTTGGCGTCAGCTTCGTGTGTTTGGCTGTGGACTGCTGGAGCAACGACTCCGGCTTGAGGAGTCTGGGAGGACCCCCCGCAGCTGTTTTTGACCGACCCGCAGGGGCGGCGGCGCTGACGTGGCCATTTCCCGGAAGAACCCAGCGGCCCGACGGCCGCAAACGGAGGATACGGTTATGAAGCAGTTTCTCGCAGCGACATTCCTTGCCGGCGCCATCGCCATGCCGGTGGCGGCAATAGCCGCCGACTACACCATCATGGCGCCTGCCGGCCCGGGCGGCGGCTGGGACCAGACCGCGCGCTCGATGCAGGAAGCCCTGACAACGGCCGGGATCTCCGGCAACGTCCAGGTTGTCAACGTTCCGGGCGCCGGCGGCACCATCGGGCTGGCGCAGTTCGCCCAGGAGGCGAATGGCGATCCGTCGCGGCTGCTGGTCGGTGGCTATGTCATGGTTGGCGCCATCCTGACCAACAAC
>QLAH01000329.1_pt1 | contig 30334 bp, 26 predicted proteins | sample 4693081 | NCBI WGS metagenome assembly QLAH01 (sample SAMN09425401, study PRJNA476045) | Lake water metagenome, whole genome shotgun sequencing project. | reverse complement strand
GGGGGCGAGACCCAGGGCGATGCGCAGCGTCGGGGCCCCTGGGTCGGGAGTGGCCCCGGGCCCGGCCGGCGCGAAGCCTACTGCTCCCGGGTCCAGCCCGGCCCGGATACAATGCAAGGGTTATGGCCCGAATCACCGTCCCAGAGGCCGAGGCGCTCCTCGATGTCGAAATCCCCTGCCTCGACAAGGGCTTCGTCCGCCTCGTGGACTATCTCGGCGGCGACCAGCGCATCGTCCAGGCCGCCCGCGTCAGCTATGGCGCGGGAACCAAAACCGTCCGCGAAGACAAAGGCCTGATCCATTACCTGCTGCGGAACGAGCACACCTCCCCATTCGAACAGGTCGTCCTGACGTTCCACGCCAAGATGCCGATCTTTGTGGCTCGCCAGTGGGTCCGCCACCGCACGGCCCGGCTCAATGAGATCAGCGGGCGCTATTCGATCATGCGCGACGAATTTTATGTCCCTGCGGCCGAAACGCTGCGGGTGCAGAGCGCCAACAACAAGCAGGCTCGCGGCGACGAATCGCTGGACCCCGAAGCGGCGGCCCAGATCCGCGCCGAAATGGCCGACGACCAGGCCACGATCTATGCCCACTACACCCAGATGCTGGACCAGGGTCTGGCCCGCGAAATCGCCCGCAACAACCTCCCGCTCTCGCTCTATACCGAGTGGTATTGGCAAATCGACCTGCACAATCTCTTCCGGTTCCTAGCCCTGCGGATGGATAGCCACGCTCAATACGAGATCCGGGTCTATGCCGAGGCTCTGGCCCAGTGCGCCCGGGCCGTCTGCCCCCTGGCCTATGAAGCGTTCGAGGAGCATTTGCTGGGGTCGGTGCGGTTTAGCCGGGCCGAGCTGATGGCCCTTCAAAAGATGCTGGACGGCGGAACCGAACACGGCCTCAGCGGGCGAGCCTTGGCGATCTTCCAGGATAAGCTCGACAAGATGCGAGCCGCGGTTCCGGCCGATCAGGGCGAAGAGTTCGTCACCCCGAGCGCGGGATGATCATCCTCGGCATCGACCCCGGACTCGAGCGGATCGGCTACGGCCTGATCCGGCGGGTCGGGTCTCGGGTCGAGCCGATCGATTACGGCCTCATCAAGACTCCTCCCATCGCCCTGCCCGACCGGCTCTTGCTGATCCGCGAACAGATGGAAGCGCTCCTCAGCCAGCATTCGCCCGAGGCGGTCGCCACCGAGCGCCTGCTCTTCACCGTGAACAAGACCACGGCCATGGATGTGGCCAAGGCGCTGGGAGTGGTGTTGGTCTCGGTCGGCGCGCGCGGGATCCCGTGGTGCGAATACTCCCCGCCCGAAGTCAAGCTCAGCGTGGTCGGGAACGGCGCCGCAACCAAAGCCCAAGTCCAGTTTATGGTGACCAAGCTACTGGGGCTGAGGGAGACCCCCAAGCCCGACGACGTCGCCGACGCCCTGGCCATCGCCCTCACCCACGGACTCCGCAGCCGTCTCCCGGTCTAGGTGGTCCCAGCCCTGCCCCGGGGCGACGAGAAACCAACGCCCAAAAATCGCCCCCGTGTGATACCTTAGAGGCTAGTGCTTAGGGTCCAACTCGCCGGAAACTTCGAAGTTCGAACCGGAGAAACCCCCATCCGCCCGCTCCGGAGCCGGCGCGGGGAATGGTTGCTGGCGCTCCTCTGTTGGTACCAGGGCCGCGAAGTCGACCGCGAATGGCTGGCCGCCAACCTCTGGCCCGAGAGTCCCGAGCCCCAGGCCCGCGCCAATCTCCGCCGCACCCTCACCGACCTCCGCGACGCGCTAGGGGACCACGATTGCCTCCACGCGGCCCAATCCCGCACCCTCTCCATCGACCCAACTCGGTGCGAATGCGACCTGTGGGAGGCCCGGTCGGCAGTGCAAAGCCGACGGATCCCGGACGCCACACTGCAGGCGGCCGCCTTCGATTGGCTCCCCGGTTGCTACCAAGAGTGGGTGTTGCCCCTAAGAGCCGAGTGGCACCAACTCCGCGACAAGATTCTCCAGATCGCTCTGGAAGAGTCCCAGACCCAAGGCGATCGAAACGGTGAGATCAGCATTCTCCGCATCGCGATCCAGGCCGAGCCCTACCGCGAGCACTACACCGCTGAACTCATGCGGCGATTGGCTGAAACCCAGGACTACGCGGCCGCCGTCCAGGCCTATCGCCAGCTCCGATCCAAGCTCCGAAGGGACCTCTCGCTCGAACCGGGACAGGCCGTCCAGACCCTCTACCGAGAGCTTTCGGCCCAAGCCAAGGCCCCACCCGAAGAGCCCGAATCCGCCCCCCCGAGCCGACGCCGCTCGGCGACCCTGCCCGAACTCCTGGGCCGAACCTTCGGGCGAGAATCGGCAAGGAATCAGCTTCTGCAGGCTCTACAAGAAAACCGCCTCGTAACCCTAGTCGGACCTGGGGGAATGGGCAAGACCCGCCTCGCCGTCGAGGTCGCCCGAACGTGGCAAGAAAAAACCGGCACCGACCGCGCTCGATTCCTCGATCTCACGCCCCTCTCCAACCCCGAACTCGTCACCCCCGAGGTCTATCGCGCCCTGGATGTCGCCGACAAGGCGGTCGAAAAAGCCGCCGATGAGCTGATCCAACGGTGGGGCACCGACCCCGTGCTCCTGGTTCTTGATAACTGCGAACACATGGTCGAAGCCTCCGCCGCCACCGCCGACCATGTTCTGAGCATCCTGCCAGGACTCAGAATTCTCGCCACCACGCGCGAGAGGCTGCAGCTTCCGACCGAGTGGTTGCAACCGCTGGAGAGCCTCACCGAAGACGCCGATGCCGAGGCCGCCGTCGAGCTCTTCATCGACCGCGCCCAGCGACTGCGGCATGGCTGGGTTCCGTCGTCCGATCAGCGCGAAGTCATCCGCCGAATCTGCCAACGCCTCGACGGTCTGCCCTTGGCGATCGAGATTGCGGCCGGGCAACTCGAAGCGCTTTCCATCGACGAGCTCGCCGAGGAATTCGAGGCGAATCTGCAGACTTGGGTGGACCAGCCTGGCGGAGCCCCTGGCAAGCATCGGTCGCTTCAGTTGATGCTGGAGTGGAGCCTTCGGCATCTTGCCCCAGAAGAGCTTGCGGTCTTGCGGACGGCGGCGATCTTGGTCGGGCAGTTTAGGCTCGAGGAGCTCAGCGCAATCGTCGCGAGCACCCATCCTGAGGCAGTCCAGGTTCCTCGATTGGTGCGAGACTTGGTGACCAAAAACCTGATCGTCCGGGCCGAGGAGGACGGGCAGAGCGTTTTTCGACTTTTGGAGACCACCCGTGCCGTGGTCCGTGCGCACCATTCCGAACCCGACCAGATCCAAGCCCTTCGGCAGGCCCACGCCGATTACTACCTTGAGCAAGCCAAGGAGCATCTGAAGGAGGCCGACACCCCGGCCATGCTTGCGGGCTATCTGCGAACGGATGACCTCTATGACAACATTCGCGAGGCGCTCGGCTTCGTGCTGCATGATCGGCGCGACGTCATCCGAGCCCTTGCGACGCACCTCACGTTGTTCCAATATTGGAGCGCTCGCACCCGGATCGACGAGGCCTGGTATTGGGCCCAGGCCATTCTGGCTTCGGCCGACCCGAGCAGTCCCCAGGCTGGGCGTGTTCTTTTGATCTTGGCCTTGCTGGCGATCTATCGCAACCAACGGGAACGCGCGGTGGAGTACGCGGAACGGGGGGCGGCGGTGGCCCGGGAGATCGGGGACGCCAAGTTGCAGTTTCTTTCTGCTTTGCGCTTAGTGACGGTCTATCAGGAGATCGGGGATCTTGAAAAAGCCGCCGAGTATGCCCGGGGGCTTGAGGTTGCGATGGTGGATCAGTCTGCGGGGGTGCAGACCGATACGTTTATGAAGCTGGGGATTCTGGAGCTCCACCGAGGTCGCTATGAGGCGGCGGTTGGCTTTTTGCAACGCTCTCGGCACATTGCGCACCAGAACCAGTGGACCCGGATTGCGGCCTGGTGCGATATCAACGAGGCCGACTGCTGGAAGGCGTTTGGCAAGCCTTTGCGGGCGCTACCGGGCTACCTGGCCGGGCTACAGGTGATGGTGATGAGCCAGGACCGGATGGGCATCTTTGAGAGTGCCCGGTCGCTGGCGGAGATCGAGGCCGGGTTGGCGGAGACTCTTGAAGCGAAGGCCGAATCGGTCCGGCGGGTGGCCTCGATCCAGTTTCACCGGGGTGACCTGCCCCTGTTTACGCAACTGGACCAGCAACTCTTCGAAGACTGGAAAGCCGAGACCCAAAAGCAAATCGGCGAAGAAGCGTTCGAGACCGCCTGGCAAAAGGGTCCGGACCACCCACTCATGGACACGATCTACCAAATCCAAACGTCCGCCGAACTCCGACTCGTCGGACTCGGAAAGATCCACGGTGGAGATCCGGCCCGAACAACGAAAGACGCATCCGCCCAATAACTCGTGATCGAAATCATCCCCTCCATCAAACAAGAACTCCATGGACTGGGCCGTGGACAGATTCGCAAAAAACACAAAATCCGCGACCACGCAGGGAAAAAGTCCTTTTCGTCCACGGTTCCGTCCTTGCCCCTGCCCTAAAGTTGCCTTCAGACCCGAGCCACAGGCCGGGCAATAAGGCAAACATGAAAATCCAAAAAGACAACTTGACGCTCTTGTCCGTCGCCGCCCTCCTCAGCATCGCCGCGACCACACCCGCACTCGAATTCGAGGTCAAACCCCTCACTCACGGCAACGCCACCGGATCCGAAGCCTATGGACTCAATGACCAAGGCGAAATCGTCGGCGAAATGGTCCTCCCCGGATCGAGCCGCAGCTTCCCCGTCCTCTGGAAAAACGGACTCGCCTTCCTCCTCCCTGCCCCCCAAGACTCCCAGTTCAACCGAGCCACCGCAATCAACAACGACGGCAAAATCATCGGCACCACCCAAAGGGTCATCAACAGCGTCACCTACTCGCGAGGCGCAGTTTGGGAAGCCGGGTCTCCCCTCATGCCCATCCAGGCCTTCCTCAGCCAGTCCGCCGCCAATATCGTCCCCCTCGCGATCAACGATTCCGACCAAGTCGTCGGGTGGGGGACCCATGCCCTCAGCGGCAACCTGATCCTCGATAACCAACAGGGATTCCGATGGACCATCGGGTGGCCAAACCCCGTCAACATCGGCTTCCTGGTGACCAACGACAATGCTGAGAGCAGCCTCGTCTCGGTCAATAGCTTCGGCACCGCGGCCGGATTCTCCACCGATGCCAATGGCAACCGCCGAGTCATCCGGCACAAAAACAACGTCCAAGACCTCGGCATCCCTGCCGGCTACACCACTGCCCAAGCCAGCGGGATCAATGCCAGCGCCGCCCTGTCTGTCAATGCCCGCCTCCTCGGCCAACCCTGGCGAGCGGTTCGCTGGGACCTCTTCGACGGCTACCAAACCCTCCCCACACTGGCTGGCAAAAACGGCTATAGCCATCTTTCTGTGGGGATCAACGACCAAGGCACCATCATCGGCCACGCCACCGGGAATGCAGAGTTCATCCCCCTCCTCTGGACCACTGGCGCCGTACACCCCATCAATAACCTCCTCACGAATTCCAATGGATGGACCGTTTCCGAGGTCAATGACATCAACGAGCGCGGCCAAATGGTCGGATTCGGTAAGCCCAACTCAAGCGCCCCCGGCCAAGCCATCCTCATCAGTCCCGTCCAGAGCCTGACCTACGCCGTCGGCCTCAGCGACTACGTCGGCGGAGCCCATGGTGTCCCCTACACCGCCGAGTTCCGCGACCCCAGCACCAACCAAGTTCTTGACACGCGCCAAGGGACCCTTTCGGGCGGAGGAAGCGTCGGCGTGGCCACCATCAAGACCACGGCTCAAGGCACGGTGAAGGTCCGCTTCAAGGCATGGCACTGGCTCAGCCGAGTCTTCACGATCACGTTGCCCGCTCACGGCTCGGCCAGTAGCTCGACCATCGTCTTCAATGGCGACGTCGACGGCGACGACGCGGTGACGATCTTCGACTACATCGACCTCTCTGGCGCCTTCGACACCAGTTCCGGCGATGCGAACTTTTCCGCTGATGCCGACCTTGATGGTGACGGCGCGGTGACGATTTTCGACTACATCATCCTGTCGAACAACTTCGACAAGGCAGGGGACCTCTAAAGTCCATCTTTGGACCTGACAAGAGTGCTATGGGCCGGATTTGACCTTCCGGCCACTTTTTGTAACCCTCATGAAGCTCTATCGCATTTTCCCTTTGATCACCCTTGGACTCTTTGGCGCCGCTGGGATCGCAACAACCCCGAAGTACCAGATGACCCTGTTGCCGATCAGTCCCCTCCACAAGTTCTCGGCCGCGACCGACCTGAACGATGTCGGCGAGGTCGTCGGGACCGGAATTACCGAATCGCCCTTCCAGTACTTCCCCTATCGGTGGAAGCTGGATGGGAGCTACACGATTTTGCAGGTCCCGGCCGGGGCGGCTGACTGCACTCCCCGGTCGATCAATGCGCATGGCCGCATCGTCGGCGACTATCGAGTCGTGATCGGGGGAGTGGACTATCGCCGAGGGGTCCGATGGTCAAGTGAGAACTTTGCTCGGACCTTTGACCTTTTGAGCGGATGGCGAACGACGAGCGCGTCGCTGAAGGGGATCTCGGACGCGGACCACATCTGTGGCGACGGCAATGGCGAGGTGGTGAACGGGAGCCCAGACGCCCGAGTGCAGGGGGTACGGGGAACCTATGCCGAGAAGCCGATCAGCGGCATCGGCTACTTGGCCAACGACGCCAACGCGACCTCTCGGCTGGTGGCGGTGAACTCCTTTGGGACAGCGGTGGGAACGGCCCGGGACTCGCAGGGTCGGAACGTGGTGATTCGGCACAAGAACTCGATGAGCACTCTGGGCCTGCCCTCGGGATATCTGGGGGCGGTGGGGACGGACATCAACGAATCGGCCGCGGTGACGCTGAACGCGACCGCGAGCGGGGGTCGGACCGACGCTTTTCGATGGACGACAGGTTCGGGATTTTTTGCGCTGCCAAAGCTTTTGGGGACCAACGCCCTGAGCTATCAGGCCCTTGGGCTGAACAACGCAGGGGAGGCGGTTGGATATTTGAACCCCACCCCGTTTGAGTTCTATGGAGTTCTCTGGACGGGGGGTACTGTTTTTGCGCTGGACAACATCGTAGCGAATCGCGGGGCCTGGTCGATCTCGGGGGCGGTGGAGATCAACAACCGAGGGGAGATCATTGGGTCGGCGATCGGGCCGGGCAACTCTCGGGCGGCGATCCTTCAGCCGGTACAGACGGTCGAGATCAATTTGACCTTGGAAGACTTTATCGGCGACGCGAGCCAGAAGCTGCTTTGGTTGGTGATCCGTGATCTGACCACGGGCCAGTCGGACACTCGGACGATCTCGCTGCCGGCCAACACTTCGCAGACAACTCTTGTGGTCGAGACACCTTGCCAGGGCCCCTGTGAGGTTTATGTCGGAGGTCGGTCTTGGCTATTTCAGGCGGCGCCGGTGACGTTGTCTCGTTTTGGCTCTGGCCAAGTCACTCTTTCGCTGCCGAATGGGGACGTGGACTCTGACAATGCGGTCACGATCTTTGACTACATCCAGCTTTCCACGGATTTTGATAAGCCGGCAGATACGTTGGCGCTCGATCCGGATAGCGATTTGGATGGAGACGGGTGGGTGACGGTCTTTGACTACATCATCCTGTCGAGCAACTTTGACCGCGTGGGCGACTAGCGGGAGGGTGCGATGGTGGGGCGAGGCGAGCCTAGCGCCAAACCCCGCAATCGCTCTTGCCGGATTCAAACCTCGCTTGGCGTACAATGAACCCAGTGGAACCCCTGGACCCCAGAAAGCAGACTATTCTCCAAGCCGTGGTGTTTGAATACGTCCAGGCCGCGGAGCCCGTCGGAAGCGAACTCCTGACCCGCAAGTATCAACTGGGAGTCCGGAGCGCGACGGTGCGAAACGAGCTCGCCGAAATGGCCGAACTCGGGTACCTGGACCAACCCCACACCAGCGCCGGACGAATCCCGAGCGACCAAGGCTACCGGTACTTTGTCGACCATATCGCGATCCTCCAGGAACCCAAACCGGAAAACCAGCAGCAGGTTCGACACATCACGAGAGAAGGGGAGATCCTGCAAACCCTCCTCACCGAAACCACCGGACTCCTGAGCCGGATGACCCAGCTCCTGAGCGCGGCCGTGACCGTGAGCGACCACCGAGTCCGAGCAAAGCACGCCGTCATCACCGCACTCGGACCCGAAAAGGCACTCCTCGTCCTCATCCTGAGCAACGGACACGTCGAAAACAAGCTCATCGAATGCCCACCAGGACTCACCCTGGAACACATCGGAAGAGCCAACGACATCCTCATCCAAGCTATCGATGCCAAGTCACTTCCCGCGCTCCGAAGGCTTAAATCACCCAACCCGACCGGAATCCCAACTCTCGACAAGCTCTTGGCCGGCGCGATGGCCGCCCTGCGCTCGGTGGCCCGAGACCTGGATAGCGGCAAGATCTTCATCGACGGAAAGGAATTCCTCTTTGCCCAGCCCGAATTCGTCCGAGACCCCGAACCCGTTCAAACCCTGTTCAAGAAACTTGGCGAAGCAGAACCGGCCCTCAAGGATAGCCAGGAACCCGTTGTCATCGGAAGCGAAAACTCCAACGAAGTCCTCCGCCGATTTTCCGTCGTCCGCCAACCGTTCTACATCGGCAACGACGAGGCCGGAATCCTTGCGATCATCGGCCCCACCCGAATGGACTACCAAGCGAGTCTGCCGCTCGTCCAGTTCACGGCCAATGCGATCAGCCAAACCCTCACCAAGCTCTTTGGTTAGAGCTTGAAGAGGGCATCGTCTAGGCTCACGTTGACCCTGAGGTTCTCGTACTTCATGCTGCCGGCGACCTTGTTCTCGGCGTTTCGGACCTCAAATGCAACCGGGAAGTTCACCCCTCCGACATTGCTAAACGAGGTGTAAACAAAAGTGGCCTGGAGCCGGTTATCGATCTGGCTATACCACTCTCGGCGCACCATGACCTTACGCTGAGGGTCCAGAAATACTCGGTTGCGCGTGTTGTCCTTCATGTTGGACTTGTACTTGAGGTCGAACACCGCCAGGCCCGTCGCCCGGTCCATCCGGACAAAGGTGGCGTCGAAGAGATCCTTCAGCATCGCCGGAGTCAACAGGCCAAAGTCAAACGCGGTCTGCCGCTTGCCGGGCTTGGTCGCCACGTTCTCGCGAAGATTGATGTTGCTTCGCGGGGCTCGGGCCACCTTGTTGACGCCGTTGACGATGAAGAGAAACGACGAGTCATCCACCTTGCTCTCCATCCGGAGCTTGAACGGCTCTTCCATGCTGACGGTGGTCGAGCTGAATCGATAGCTCATTCCAAAGTCCTTGTTGATCTTGGCCAGTTCCCGCTGGTTGCCGGTGACCTTTCGGGCGACAAAGGTCGCGGACCGGAAGTTTGCCGGTACACAATCGTTGATGGAGGGGTTCGAGCCCAAGAGTAGGGCCAAGGTCATCGAAGTCAACATCGTTCTGAAAGTTTATAACGCTTGAATCACCCAAAAGAGTACGATGGAAAAAATTCTTACCCCCCAAACCCCACCCCCTAGACCCTAACCAAGCCCCCATGCGACAGAAGTTGATCGACCGAATCGAGAGGCGCTTGCGCATCCTCGACCGGCGCATGCTCCTCCGGCCGATGACCGCCGGAGAGCAGATCGACCTGAGCTTCGGGGTCCTCCGTGCCGTCGGGTTGCCCTTGTTCAAGGCCGTCTTGATGCCGGTCCTTTGGACCTACGGAGTGCTTGCCTACATCCAGACCTTTCTCATCCCGCGGCTCTTCACCACCCGGGCCGGAGCCGAACTCAATGAGGAGATCGGGAGCGTGCTGGTCGCGGGGGCCATCACGCTCTTTGCCTGCCTGCCCCTCATCGTCATCATGATCGCCTACGCGTCGGGCAGTGCCACCACCCTGACCCTGCAGTACCTCCTTGAGATGGAAATCAACCCCCGAGAGGCGACGCGCAAGGTTAATTCTCGGGTCCTCCCCTTGGCTCTTTCGACCCTCTATGCCTTTTCCTGGGGTCTGCTTCCGGCCGTCTTGGGGGTGGTCTTGCTGCTCTTGAGTGCCATCAGCAACGACCCCGGATTGGCCGCCGCCGCCATTGGGGCTTTTCTTGGTCTCTTGGCCCTCGGAATGTGGGGCGTGGTGTTTCCGATGGTCGCTAGCCGAGCGGCCCTTGCCCCGGCCATCCTCATCAATGAACCCGGAGGCGCATGGCAGGCCATCAAAAGATCGGCCCAACTCATGAAGAAAGGGCCCGGACACCCGAGTGGGTATGAGGTCTTCACCAGCCTTTGGGCACTGATGTTCTTGGTCGCACTCATTGTTTCGATCGGAATCGGGGGTGTCATCAGCCTGCTCGAACTCCCGACCCTGATCCGCGCCAATATCGCCAGCAATTTCTGGACTGAGGTCCTCTCCTCGGTGGTCGAAATGCTGCCTGGATTCCTGGTCCTCTGGATCGTGATCCCGGTATGGTCTGTCATGTGCACGGTGGTCTATCTCGATCGCAAAATCCGACTGGAGGGCTACGATATTGAGCTATTGGCCAAAGATGCCAAGCTGCTGGATCGCAAAAGCACTGGCCTCCGCTAGCTTTGCGCTCATCTTGGTCGGCCAAGCCGTGGCCGGTCCCTTCGCCGATTTCCGCCGCGACCTCCAGGCCGCCAACAGCGAAGCCGAAGTCTTGCGCGTGGTCACCAGCTACCAGGGCCTCTGGAGCCTCACTCCCGAACTGGAAGCGGTCGCGACTCGACTCCAAGAAAACCCCAACAGCCCCACGGCCAAGAAACGGCTCCTCGAACGGCTGACCAAGCTCGAATCCATCCCCAAAGCACCCCAAAAAGAGGAAGCCTGGATCAAGCGCGCCGAGGCCATCAAGCAGCAACCGCTCTACCGCGATCCGGAACCCGGGCAACGGTCCAACTGGATCGCACGCGCCCTCGAGCGGCTTACCTTTGACCCCAACTGCCGATGTCGACGCCGTGAGACCGACACCAACCTGAATGTCCCCAATCCCGGGAGCCTCCTGACGACCATTGCCTGGATCGCCCTTGGCCTTGCCGTCGCGGCAGGGATCTTTTTTGCCGTGCGCGAGTTCGGCGGATTCTCACCTCGGAGGAGGGCACTCAAGGCTCTGCTGGAGGATGACGAACCCGAACGCACGGCCCCAGAGTGGATCGAGAATGCCCGCGGACTCGCGGCCCAGGGCAAGTACCGCGAAGCCGTCCGGAGCCTGTACCTGGCCTGCCTCGTCGAGTTCGACAACGCCAACGTCGCCCGGTTCATCCGAGGCGAAACCAACTGGGAGCATCTGCACCGGATCCACGCCAGCCCCCGTCGACCGGCCGAGATCGACTTTTTGGAACCGACGCAGCGCTTCGACCGCATTTGGTATGGCTACAAGACCCAGGGCCAGCCCGACTTTGACTACTTTATGGAGGTTTACGAACGGGTATGTCGAATCCTGAGCCAACGACCCGCCGCGTAAACCGCGAGTTTCCAAAGTTCCTGTGGTTCTTTGTGGGCCTGATTGCGCTCGCCACCGCGTTTCACTTTCTCGACCGAAGCGAAGACTCGAGCCTCCCAACCGTTGGCAACCCTCGGGGATCTGGCACCGCCGTCTTTGCTCAACTGCTCAAGGAAGCGGGCTACACGGTGCGCTCCGATCGCGATCTTTTGCCCGATCTAAAGGGGGCCGACCTGGTCATCCGCCCACTTCGTCCCCAGCGAGGGCAATTCGTCCAAGAGTCCGAGTCGTTCAAGCGGCGATGGAACCAATATCTGGAGCAAGGCGGAACCGGGCTCGAACTCCTCTTTCCCCCCGAGCCGATTCGCCGACTGGAGCCCCGAGAGCGAGGCCAAGTGCCGATCGTCCGGTTTGTCGGCCAAAACCGACCGGCCTTCCGGATCGACCCGGGCGAACCCGGCAGCGAGGCCAGCTACCTCTGGAACGAGAGCCTCGCCTCGCGAACCACCCTCTGGGAGATCGACGGATTCAGCCCCTTTGCTCAGTGGATTCCTGTGGGCAAGGGGCGGTTCCTCTATGTCCGTGGACCCGAGTTCCTTGCCAATAGCCGGATCGATCAGCACGACCACGCGGCCCTCGCAGTCGCCTTGGTCCGCAACCTGATCGGTCCTAAGGGCACCATTCTCTTTGCCGAGGGCGAGGTCCTGGGGAGCCAGCAACCGAGCCTGTGGCAAAACCTCGGCGCCTACGCGGTGGCCGCCTATTGGCAACTGGTCCTGCTTCTCGCGGTCGTGATCTACAGCGTCTCGCGCCGATTCGGCCCCGAAGTCCAAGAGTCCTCCGTCATCCGCGGCACGCACGAGCTCCTCGGGGCATTCGCCGACCTCATGAGCCGGGCAAAGAGGGTCGATTTGGCCCTCTCGATGACGTACGAGAACCTCGACTACCGGGTCAAGAGAGCGATCAACCTGCCCGCCCACGGAGACGAAAAGGACCGCGACGAGCGACTCGAGCCGGAACTCATCCAAAAGCTCCGCAGACTTCGCGAATCCTGTCTCGACGAGTCCCTCTCCCCCGAGCGAGCGGCCAAAATTGCGGCGGATGCGATCCAGGGAGTCGAAGAACTGGAATCGCGAACGCGCGCAAAACGCTTCGGAACGTAACACAATAGCGTATGCATTCTCGACTTGCCCCTCTCGCCCTGGTGGCCCTGTTGAGCTCGGTGACCGTGGCCCAGATCCCGGATACCCGAGACCCAGCCGTCGCCAAGAAACTTCGCGCGGAACTCACGAAGGCCGAAGCCAACTACAAAAAGGCCAAAGCCGCCCACACCAAAAAGCCGAAGGACACCAAGCTCCGCAAGGCCTACATCGACGCGACCGTCAACTTCGGGACCGTCACCATGAACAGCCCACTCCTAGCGCCCAAAGATAAGTATCCCCGGGCCCTCCGGCTCTATAACGAAGCCCTCAAGCTCGACCCCAAGAACAAAGAAGCCACCAACAACAAGCAATTGATCGAACAGATCTACAAGCAGATGGGCAAACCCGTCCCCAAGGGCTAATCTCGAGTGTCGTTCCGCCGCTATAGCCTAATCGTCGGTATCGTCCTGGCGCTGATCTCGGTGCTCCCGGCGATCGTGGCCCATAGCGGCGGAAACTACCTCGGACACCACTACAACACTGACGACCACATGGTCTATGCGGCCTGGATGAACCAAGCCGCCGAAGGACGCTTTTTCTTCGACAACCGGTTCACAACCGACGACCAGCCGGGGCTGACCGTCCATCTTTACTTTTGGCTCGTCGGAACCTTCGCCCGGTTCCTCGGCCTGTTCTGGGCCGAAACGCTCTTCAGATTCGCTCTTGGGGTCGGTCTCGTGGTGCTGCTGGGTCGGTTCGTGGAGCGCCTGCGCCTAGGCGAGACGGCGGCCCGATGGGTGCTCGCGATGACGCCTCTCGCGGGCGGCCTGGGGTTCTTGGTCTGGCACAACTTTGGCCAGACCATCACCCGCCCAACGGCGACCCCGGTCCGCCAAGCCCTCATGGACCGGCTCCCTATCGACGTCTGGCAACCGGAGGTCTTTGTCTGGCCTTCCATGCTGACAAACCACCTCTTCTTGGTAAGTCTGTGCCTCATGCTCGTCTTTGGGCTCTGTGTCCTCGCCGCCCGCGAGGGTCATTGGAGGCCCATCGCGGGAGGGGCGCTGAGCCTGGGCGTGCTGATGAACATCCACAGCTACGACGTCCTCACCTTGGGCCTCGTTGGAGTTGGGTTCTTGGTCGCCACTCACCGAGCGGGTCAGCTCAATGGCCCCTGGGTCGGGCGGGTGGCCCTGATGGTCTTGGGAGTGGTTCCGGCGGCGCTCTGGTTCCTCTATGTTCTGCGCAATGACCCCGTCTTTCAGGCCAGGGCCGCTACCCCAACCTGGACCACCAATTTCCGGACCGTTTTCTTCGGTCTCGCCCCCTTGATCCTTCTCGTGGTTGGCGAGGCCCTCCACCGTGGCCTTCGCCCGACTCCCTCTGAGACCGGCACCGTTGAGGATCCAGCAAGCGACCCAAGCATCGGGCCACGAGTCGTCAGCCCGGGTCTCATTGGTGGTTGGCTCATTGGGGGGCTTGCCCTTATGCTGATCTTCGCGGCTGGACACACCGAGTTCGTGGCTTGGGCTGGTCCCGTTGGATTCCTTGCTTTGTTCGCCTGGGCCCTGGGCAGTTGCTGGCTCACCGCCCGCCCCGATCCCACTTACAACTTCCTGAGCGCGTGGGCTTGGGTCGGGCTCGTCGCCCCCTACTTCCCAGCCGCTTTCCAGCGCAAGCTGGCAGCCGGACTCGCCATTCCGTGGGCCATCCTCGGCGGGATTGCGCTGGTCGCGCTCCTTCGCAGCCAGCCCCCCAGCACCAAACGGCTGGTCGCCGGATTGGCCTCATTGATTCTCGTCGCAAGTTCCATCCGGTGGTTTGGCCGCAACCAGCAGCTCTTGGCCCAGAACGTCAGCAACACGACGATGCACGCAGCCCAAATCGATCCTGGCGTCCAAGCAGCCATCGACTTCTTGCGGAAGCAGTCCGGCAAGACGGTCGCCCTTGCTCCTCCTGGGGTCTGGAACCAACAAAAGGAGCCCGATAGCTTTGCCACTCCGCTCGTCCCCGATTGGAACGCGGTTCTCAGCGGAATGGGGCTGAGCTACGGATACGCGGCTCACTGGAGCGAGACCCCCGAGTACCCTCGGCGTCGAGGCCTTTTGCAGGAGATCTACTACAACCCCGACCGCACTCCGGCCGAACGAGCCAGCGCCATCCAATCCACCGGCGCGGACTACATGCTGATCCTGAGCCCAGCGGCGGCCCAAAAACTCGGCGCGGTGGACCTTTCTGGATTCGGTCCACCGCGCGTTCAGGGCCAAAACTACTGGCTGATTCAGGTCACTCGATCGGAGGATTAATCGGCGCGGCCTCTGCGGGAGGCGCTCCGGCCGGGGCTTCGACCTTGGGCTTCGCCACGGCTGCGGTTCCGACCCGGACGATGCGCTTTCCACCGGCGTAGTGACTCACTCCAAGCGATTCGCGCTTGATGACCTTGCCATCTTTCTTCACAACACGCCACGTTTGGGTGCTTCGACCGGCCGTGCCCTTCTCCTCAACCACGGTTCGACCCGCGGGCAGACTCGGGTCTCGAATCGTCTTGACTCCCGTGGCCCAGCTGCGAACCGGTCCCCGCACGATCTCGACCGTCACCCCCGGATCCTTCTTGATTCCGATGAGGTTAAACGTGATCGAGTTGTTGGTGTAGATCCTGGTCACCGCGATCGGCTGATCGAGGTTGTTCTTGAACTTAAAGTCGATCGAACCCCAGTTCACGGTCGCGTCCCGACCCACCGGAACATAAGCAACCGGCATCGAGTGGTTCTGGCGCTCGACGATCTGGAGATCGGCCAAAAGAACTGCGTTATAGAGCGTAGTGCTGACCTGGCAGATCCCTCCGCCGATTCCCGTATCGTGACGGCCGTTGGCATAAACGCCCGCCTCTTTGAATCCGGCCTTCACGGTCCGCTCGCCCACGGTCTCGTTGTAGCTGAAGACCTCGCCGGGGAGCAGAATCAAGCCGTCGATCTTGCTCGAAGCCAGCTTGATGTTGCTGCACCGATTGAAGTTGTAGGGCATCGTCGTTCGGAACGTCGCGAGCACCTTCTTCATGCTCTCCAAGGTCTCGTCGGGGACCCGCTTTTCGCCCGTCACCAATGGGAGTTCGCCCGCGCCGTCGCCCTCAGTCGCCGCGACCAGCACGGGCAACATGGCCTCTTTGTTCAGCGCCTGGCGGATCCCTTCGCGCTCGCGCTTGAAATTCTTTCCGTCATAAAACAGACGCGCCGGTCGGATCGGCGGAGAATTCTTCTCGACAAACTCGGCCAGGGTCTCAATCTTCGACTCGTCCAGTTTCCAGATAAATCCACGCGCCGCCGATTGCACGTGTGAAACGCCCGTCATCCGGCCCACGCTGGCCAGAAAAGTTTCCGTCTCCAGTTGAGCTAAGGTCGCATCGATATCCAAAACCAATCCCGCCGAAACCGGGGCCATCGGCTTGGGCTGCACTTCAAGAGCCTTGTTGGTCAGCGTGATGGGGTCCATCTGCCGGGCCTGCCACCAAGCCCTCAGCTTTTGCTGAGCCTGCTCCAGGGACAAACCGCCCACGGGCACTCCTCCGACCTTGACGTCGGGCGCATAGACGGGCTGATACTTGGCTGCTGCAATCGAGCCATAGATCCCGAGCGCACCCATCAATCCTAGGGCAATGAACAAAACACGCTTCATACAATCGAGCGACCCCGCGAGGTCTTCCCTTCTATTATGGGATACCTTTGGAGAAATCAACGTTAACAGACGCATCAAATAGGCCGATGTTCCCGCCCCGGTACAATATCGCCCATGCCCAAGCTCGTTTGGCTCAATGGGACGGTCAGTCCTCTCGAGTCCGCGGTCACCAGTGTCGCCGACCACGCCCACCTCTATGGGGACGGTCTCTTTGAGGGAATCCGGATCTACGGCGGAAGGATCTTCAAGCTGGACGAACACCTCGACAGGATCTATTTCGGGTGTAACTTCCTGCGCTATGAGATGAATATCTCGAAGCCCGAACTCCGCGAGATCATCCTGGATGTTTGTCGACAAGCCGATATCGCCGACGGCTATATCCGGCTGAATATCACCCGAGGCACCGGGCTCGGACTTGACCCCAAGAACATCGACCGCACCCCCAACGTGATGGTCATGGTCAGCAGCCTGGCCCTCTATCCGCCCGAGGCCTATGCGCGGGGGCTGGATGTCGTCACCGTCTCGCTCCGCACCCTTCCCCCCGACACCCTCGACCCGCGGCTCAAGTGCATCGGCAAGTATGCGGGCAACATCCTCGCGAAATTCGAGGCCAACCAGCGCGGAGCCGGCGAGGGGCTGATGCTGAACCAACAGGGCCAGATCGCCGAGTGCACCGGGGACAACATCTTCTTTGTGATCGACGGCATCGTGCGGACCCCCCATCGGTCTTGCGGAATGCTCCAGGGCATCACCCGCAACACGGTCCTTGAGCTCTGCGCCGAGCACCAGATCCCGGCGATCGAAGAGGTTCTGACCCCCTACGACGCATTCACCGCGAGCGAGGCCTTCCTTACCGGGACGGCGGCCGAGGTCATCCCCATGGTCACCCTCGATGGCCAACCCATCGGCGACGGAAAGCCCGGCCCGATCACCCAGCGGATCATGGAGCTCTACCGAGCGACCACCCAAACCGGTGTGCCCTTCGCCCTCTAGTCCCAACGAAGATCAATGGTTCCTGCAGGGCGTCCTGCGGGAACTCCGATCCCGACCCGCTCGCCAAGAGTCCTGCCCGTGGTGCGGCTGGACCCAGGCCCGATATGACCAGACTGGCCTGCTCGGCTGCCCGCTCTGCTACGATGTCTTCCAGATTGCAGACCCGAACCAGGGCTCTGATCCGTCTTAACCGTAGTCCGACCGGCCAGGATTCGGTATCTTTAGGGGTAGTTTCATGAGGAAGCACGCGAAGTTAGCATCGACCATGATGGTCGCCGGATTGTTTTTGGTCGGTTGTGGCGGTGGAGGAACCTCGAACCCGTTCGACCGGCTCCCCGATCCGACCGTCCGCTTCTTTAATGCTTCTCCCGATAGCGCCGGCCTGACCTTCAAGATCAACGACGAATCCCGAGCCGCCAACCTCCAGTATTTCCAGTCCAGCCCCGACTTCGCCGCGATCCCCTTTGTCACCGATGAAGATGGCGCCATCGACTACAGCATCAGCAATGCCGCCGACGACGTCGAGCTCGAACGCGATAATGGGTTCTTCGACCGCGATAAGAACTTCCTCATCGTCGCCTTTGGCAAGGTAAATCCCGGCGTCGAGTTCGAGAAAGGGCTTCAGCAGGTCGTCATGGAGATCGATCGCCGCCCCGTTCAGGGCAAGGCTCGGCTGTTCATTCTAAACGCCTACGTCAATTCTCAGGGCAGCGACAACCGCCAGATCAACTTCCAGACCGTCGATCCGACCAACCCCAATAGCACTCAGCGGCCCCAGTTCAACCGAAATAACTTGGTGTATGGCGCCTTCCGGACGGATTCCAGCGTGCTGGATATCGACCCGGGCACCCGCACCTTCCAGGCTCGCGCGGCCGACTCGGACGGGGTCGTGATCCTAGCCCAGAAGACCTTCGTCTTCGAGGCCAACACGCTCTACTTCGCCTTGGTCACCGGCCAAGCCGACTCCACCGACCCGGCTCGCCAACCGAAGATCGAGTTCTTCCCCCTCTCTCCTCGCTAATCTTCTTTGCCCAAGGCGAGGATGAGGGAGAATTGTGAAGTCTTGTGGGGCCTGGATTGAGATAAGTATCGAAGATTCCCCTTCTCAATCCGCCCCCTAGATCTTCCCTGTCCGGAAGGCGTCGAGGTCGGTTTCTTCGAATTCGAAGACCGGAACCGGGCCCGGGCCAAAGTTCATTTCGACGAGTGGCTTCACCAGTTGCTCGGTCATGACTTGGTCGGCAAGTTCTCGACGCAGCGCCCCGACCTGCAACAGCAGAACCTGAAGGTGAACCCGGCCCAGCGCCAAGGAGCCGACCCGCCGCCCTTCGTCAGTCGTCAGGGTCTGGCCCAAGATCGCCCGCGCCATCTCGCGGTTGTGGAACTCCACCGCCTCCATAAAGCCGGTGCTCGACCCCCGATCCCCGCCCAGCGCCGTCAGCTCGATCTCTTCCGGATAGACGATCGCCGTGTGCTGGTTGAGATTGCGCAGTGCCGAAAGCAAACCATCACGCTCGGCCGGGGGCAGGCCTCGCTGATACCGCGCCGCCATCGTTGGCGAGGCATAGCGTTCCAGATGCACCCGCCACGCCGCCATCAGCCCCTGCTTGGCCCGCCAGTGCGGATAGGCCGCATCGAGGTCGCTCTGCCCCTTCACCCGGCCATAGCCGTTGCGATGCGAAAACAGGATGAACTTCTCGCGGGGCAAGCTCTGCTCCCGCTCGCCCGGAATCCGCAGCGTCAGGGCCTGGACTTCCCCGGTCTCGGTCACCTGCATCCCAAACATCCCGGGGTCGCGGGGCAACACCCTGCGGGGCAAAATCGACCCGCCGACCAGGTGCCACTCCACCTCTTGGACCGACCAACCGAGGGCAAAGGCATCCATCGCCCCCGCCAAAAGCGTCCCCGGCGAACCCTGCATCTGGGCAAAGGCCTGCTCGATAAACGCCTTGCGGTGCCGCCCCTCGGGGGTGTCTTGGGGCAGCGTGATCTTCCAGGGGGCCGAGAGCACAGCCAGCCGCTTGATCGTCAGCGCGGTCTGGACCATCGAGTCGCCGAGCATCTGGCGATAGGTCTCATAGGGGATCGACCCGGGCGGGATCCCCGCCACCTCCAGAGCTTGCCGCTGCGCCAGGCTCAAGCTCGGAACCGGCCGCTCCGGCATCCGCTTGCGTCGTGAAAAAAGCTTCATCACTGGCCCCGCCGACCCAGGGCCAAGAAGTCAATCATCGCCTCTTGATCCTCCAGGAAGATGGATGCCCCTCTAAGCTGTCCAGACAGTAGTGAGAGTGCGCGCCGCCCCGGCCCGAGCCAAACCCTCGCTCCGTGGAGAGCAAACAATAACCAAGAGCCAAATCCTAAACCCCACGGAGCTCCGCCCCAGGGGCGGCGAACGACCGCGACCAAGTGCTCATGGCTCAACCGGTGGAGCGGTACGCAACCCAACCGACCTTCCCAACCCTCAATAAGCCCGGACCAGGCTCCCGGGTTGGGACTGGCTGAACTTGAGGTCCGACGCGAGGAGAATCGGCGAGGCCACCTCTCCCCTTGGCAAGCGGTAGCAGGCTAGGGCCAGGGCCATCACCAGGTCGTCGTGACCGCCCGAGGGCGCCGCAATCCGCGTGTGTCCCTGCGACCCCGGAGTGGCCCGGATCTCGGCCAGTTCGCGCAACAAGTCCGGATGCGGGGCCATTCCGATCTGCCGCCGGTCGAACCGCCAGCGCAAGCCATCGATCAGTTCTAGCTTGCTCTTGGTCGTAAAGGTGAACCCCTGCACGGCGTGCTGGGGCAGGGCCGACCTCAGCATCTCCACCACCGGATCCCCGACCCCCGACCCATCGCACCAAACCACCCCCGAAGGATAACCCCGGACGATGCCCGCAACCCATTCGACCTGACTGGCCCAGTCGCCGCCCTGCCACCGCTGAACCTCGACGATCTGGGCCCGGCCATGCAGCCACTGCGCCACCACCACCGCCGTATAGTCGCTGTATCGAGCCCAATCGACCCCCACCATCGTCATCGCCTGGGGGATCATCCGCACCTCGGCGTCGAGCGCCTCTTCGATCTGCTCTTGAGGAAAAACTTGCCCCGCCGAAGAGACGAACTCGGCCTCATATTCCGCCGCATAGCCGCGCTCGCTTAGGATCTCGCGCTGACCGGCCAAGAAGCTCGCCGAGACATAGGGCGATTCCGCACTCGGCCCCCGCCGCGACCAATATCCCTCCCGGCCCGATTGTCCCAGGGTGAAGAACCGCCAAAAGTGGTTGTGACCCCAGGGAGTGCTGAGCAAAACGCAGGTTCCGTGGGTCGTGGCGAGCATCGGCATCGCGACCTCGGTGATCACCTTTTCGGGCAGGTAGGCGGCCTCGTCGATCAGGATGTGGGTGGCTCGGTACCCGCGCAGGTGGGCCGCGATCTTTCCGCTCCGGGCTCTCACCACGCGTCCGCTCCACTTGAGCAGAGGGTGGGGGGCTCGGCGGATTTCGGGCTTGGGTCCGCCAAACCGATCGAGCCACTCGGCCAAAAGCTCGACCAAGCGGTCAAAGAGGATCCGGGTTTGGTCGAGGGTCACGCTCGCCACCAAGATTTCGGCGTCCTCCCGATCCAGCAGCCATCCGAGCGCCTTGACCGCCGCCGCGTCGGTCTTTCCCCAGCGACGCCCACAGGCCAGGGTCTGCACCCCCGCCTCGGCCAAGAGAAACTCTCGCTGGCCGGGATGGGGCGACCAAATCGGGCGAAGCTGATCCAAAAACGATTCCACAACCACGCCGGCAAAAGATCCCGGCCAAGGTCAACAAACAAAAAGGCCGCTGCCACCCGGCGAACTCGGGAGCAACGGCAAAAGGAGAGGATTTCTCGGCGGACTCTTTAAGACGCCGTTGTCTTGTCCATCAAAACCTTGTCGTAAACCAGGGCAGCGAGCGCTCCGCCGACGATCGGCCCGATCATGTAGGTCAGGATCTGGCCAAAGTTGCCGCTGGCCACCGCCGGGCCCAGGTACCGGGCCGGGTTCATGCAGGCCCCCGTGATCGGTCCGCCCATCAGGATGTCCAGCGTCACCGTCAGACCGATAAACAGCGCCCCCATCTTGGGCGCCTTGCTATCCACTGCCGTCCCAAAGATCACAAAGACCAAGAAGAAGGTCAGGATGATCTCGACCACGATGGCCTGGCCAATCATGATCGGGTCGGAAAATGCCGGGATGCCGTGCTTGATATCCGCCATCGCCGTCGATCCGAAGGCATAGGCCACGGCAAAGCTCCCCGCGATCGCGCCCAAGACCTGAGCCACGATGTAGGCTCCCGCGTCCGCCGCCTTCATCCGATTGGTCAGAAGCAACCCCAGACTCACAGCCGGATTAAAGTGACCGCCGCTGATGTGGCCCACTGCGCTCGCCAAACACGCGATCGCGAGGCCATGCGCCAGGGCCGGAATGATTAATCCACCCCCGGTCGCGGCCGCCGCCGCGATCGACCCAATACCGATGAAACAGAGCGCGAAAGTCCCGATGAACTCCGCAACCAATGCCCTACTGCCCATGCTAAAACAGACGAGATGCCCCGGCGGAAAGACGCGGACAACCCAAGTCCGCCGAGCCTCCACGAGACGACCCGCCCCCAACCAACCAAGGCGGAGGCGGGCCTGCTCAACCATCGGATGAACCGTTGGTTACTTCTTTCGCCGTCGAAGCATCGCCGCCACGCCAAATCCGATCGCGGCCAGAGTCCCCGGCTCGGGCACCGGTTGACCCGTCACCTGGAGGCTACGGAAGGAGGCGGTGAAGCTCGTGTTGGTGTTGCTGGGACCGCGAACCTCTTCCACCACGTGGATGAACTCCAATCCACCGATCAAGGTGTTGGCGGCGATGCCCGTCATCATGGGGCTCAGGTCGAGATCGTTGAACGGCCCGCTGGTGCCCGCTCCGGTCAAGCCGGTGCCGACGTTGCGGGTGGTGCCCTTGCTATCGCTCAACCACCATCCCAGGCTCGGCGAACCGTTGACGCTGGTGTGAGAATTGAAAGCCGCCACGGTGGGCATCGCGCTGAAGTAGCTCCCATCCGGCTTCAAAAAGGCGATCATGCTGAACTCCCAAGCTGTCCCCGCCGTGTTGAGGCTCGTGAAGCTGGCCAAGGCGTCGGTGATCAGCAGATGCGAACCGAAGGTCACGCGCTGAGTCGAGGAGAATCGCAGCCCGGGGTTCGGGATCGTCGGTCCGCCCGTGAAGGTCTTGGTCGAGGTGAACCGTCCGGAGTTCGTCGTCTGCCACTCCGTCCGGCTCGTGTATTGGGGAGCCTGCTGCGGGCCTTCGCTAAAGGCGAACTTGAGATCAGCCGCGTCGCCATTGTTCGAGCCGAGAATGCTCAAGGTTGCGTCGTTCAACACGTTGTAACTGGGCGAGGTGTTGCTGACATCGGTCGTCGCGACCGGAAAGGCATACTCGTTAAAGTTGATAAGGGTGGTGACCGATGCCGAGGCGAGTTGCACCGCCCCGAGTCCGACCACGATCAAAAGGTTCTTCATCTCTTCTTTTCTCACTCCAAAGGGAACTCCCAGCAGGAGTCCACCACTAGCAAATCTGCAGCTTCGGAGTCGCCTGTGACGCCCGGGACGAAACCTTATCAGAACCTTAACACTCGGCCCCCCGGGTACCCTCACAAGCGCAATCATGAAGCTCCACGAGTACCAGTCCAAAGAGTTGCTCACCCGATACGGCGTGGCCGTGCCCAAAGGGGAGGTCGCCGAGAATCCCGCCGACGCCCTGCGAATCGCCGAATCTTTGGGCGGAAAAGTCGTGGTCAAGGCCCAAGTTCTGATGGGTGGGCGCGGCAAGGCGGGCGGCGTCAAGCTCTTTGACAACGCTCAAGAGGCCAGCACCTTTACGGGCGAATTGATTGGCAAGCGCCTCATCAGCATCCAGAATCCGGCCGGGATGGTGGTCGAAAAGGTTCTGGTGGGCGAGCTCATCGACATTGCCGAGGAGTACTACCTCAGCGTCCTCACCGACCGGGCCGCGGGCAAAAACGTGATCATGATCAGCAAGGAAGGCGGGATGGAGATCGAAGAAGTCGCGGAGCAACACCCCGACGCCATCGTCCGCCTGCACGTCGATCCCGCCTGGGGTGTCGCCGATTTCGAGATCCGAGAGGCCGTCGCCCAAGCCAAGATTCCCGCCCCCGCCCAGCGCCAGATGGTCAGCATGATCAAATCTCTGGTCAAGGCCTATGAAGAGAGCGACGCCGACCTGATCGAAATCAACCCCTGCGCCTGGACCCCCGACGGCAAGCTGATCGCCGCCGACGCCAAGGTCAGCATCGACGAGAACGCTCTCTATCGCCACCGAGGCTACGACGACACCAAGGAAGACAGCGCCGAAGACCCGATCGAGGCTGAAGCCTCCCGCCGAGGAATCGCCTACGTGCGACTCGGGGGCGAAATCGGCATCATCGGCAACGGAGCGGGTCTCGTGATGTGCTCACTCGACGAGGTCAACGCGGCCGGAGGCAAGCCGGCCAACTTCTGCGATGTCGGAGGCGGAGCCAGCGCCGAGCGCGTTACCCAGTGCGTGGAGCTGATCCTCATGGACGAAAACGTGAAGGGCCTCCTCATCAACATCTTTGGGGGCATCACCCGTGGCGATCTCGTCGCCCAGGGCATCCTCGCCGCCTTTGACGCCATCGACATCAAGATCCCCGTCGTCGTCCGGCTCGACGGAACCGCCGCCGAAGAGGGCCTCGAACTCCTCAAGGGTTCCGACAAGCTCGTCGGGGCGGCCACCATGCAAGAAGCCGCCCAAAAGATCGTCCAGCTCGCTTACTAAGCCCGAGCCGTCACCAGGCCCTCGAACTCGCTTACTAGCTTTTCGAGGGCACTGATTCCACCCTGCCAGAAGTCGCGGCTACTAAGGTCCACTCCGACCACATCCATCAGTTCCTGCGGCGACCGGCTTCCGCCCATCTCCAGCATCCGAACATAGTCGTCGGCAAACTCGGGCCCCAGCTGCTTCGCACGCTGGTAGAGACTCATCGTGAGCAGCTCGCCAAAGGCATAGGCGTAAACATAGAACGGAGCAAAGTAGAAGTGGCTGACGTACATCCACCAGCAACGGTGATCGTCGCCGAGCTGGACGCTTTCGCCAAACATCTTTTGCAGTTCTTCTTGCCAGATCTCGCCGAACTCTTCGGGTGAGAGCTCTCCTTCTTCACGTCGCGCCTGGTGGCACCGCGTTTCGAAGGTGTACATCGCAACTTGTCGGAAGACGCTGGCAAAGCAACCCTCGATCTTTTGCGCATAGAGCGCGATCTTGTCCTCTGCGCTTGCTTCCGCAACAAGCCGCTCAAAAACGAGCATCTCTCCGAAGATGCTGGCCAGTTCGGCAAGAGGCAGAGTTCCTTGGAAATTAAAGTAGCTCTGTGACCGGCTGAGCGATGCGTGGACCCCGTGCCCCATCTCGTGCGCAAGTGTTCCCACATCGTCAAGCTTGTTCAGGTAGCTCATCAGGATGAAGGGGTGTGCATCCGGGGTCGTATAGCTGCAGAAAGCTCCGCCGGACTTCCCAGTTCGAGGTTCGGCGTCGATCCATTGGCCCTCAAAAAACTCCCGAGCCTTATCTGCCAAGACCGGATGGAACTTCCCGAAACTTTCCAGGACGATCGCCTCTGCAACCTCCCAAGAAACCTTCTTGGTCGTGTCGGTTAGCGGAGCATATCGATCATAATGTGTGAGCTCTTCGAGCCCCAGAATCTGGCGCTTGGTATTGTAATATCGCGCAACGAGCGAATAGTTCTCTCGGACGACATTGACCACAAGATCGACGATCTCGGGCGTAAGCTCATTGCTCATGTGCCGCGATTGCTCGGGATACTCGTACTTTCGAAGGCGGTCTTCGACCTTTTTATCGGCCAAGAGATTGTTGTAGGTGAAGCAAAGTACCCGCTCTTGTTCTTTAAGCCCACGAGTAAAGCTTTCGCTTGCGGCCTTCCGGATCGCGCGATCGCCATCCCGCATCAGGGTGAGAACTTCTTGTTCCGTAAGCTCCTCCTCTTCGTCGGTTCCGGGTCGATAGAACTTATACACGTGATTCCCCGTGATCTCTTCACTGAGGCGCACCCAGGCTCGCGATCCGGTGTTCGCGGTTTCTTCCAACAAGATCTCTTCGGCTTCGGTGAGTCGGTGGGGTGAATAGACCCGGGTCCGCTCGATGAAGTGTCGGTAGGGCTCCAACAGGCCGCTGGCGAGGACCTTTTGGATCACACTTTCTTGCGCAGACTGAAGTTCTAGCTCCAAAAAGATCAGCTTGATGGAAAGTTCCGAATGCTTTTCCATCTGTTCAGCATAAAACGCTCCGATTTCAGGATCGGCCATATTGGCCGACAGCAGGAGGTTGGCGTAGTGTGGCCCCTTGTCGGCCAGCAGCCGCAAGTTCTCTACCGCCTGAATCGCTTCGAGGAGCGTTTCGGCCGTGAGGTCGGGAGCCGCGATCCGACCCCGGAAGCGCTCTGCGATCGCGTCTGCTTGGCGATGAGACTCTTCCCATGCGGCAGAGATCGCGGGGTCGTCCATGCTCTTATAGAGTGCGTCAAGATTCCACCGCACCGAAGGTGGAGCGAGATCGGGCGTTGCTGAGGCCATGCCTCAATTATGATAGGTCCAGACTCATCGGCATGTACCGCCTATTGGGAATGAAACCGTGCTTACCGTAGAACTCGACAAGGGTCGTCCAGTCGATGATGCACCGGCGCACCCCACGGTCGCGAAGGCCCTCTAGTCCGAAAGCCAAGATCGCGCCCCCCAAACCGCGTCCGCGCACGCGCTCGCTGACCCCGATCGGTCCCAGCGAGCCCCACTTCGAACCCAAGTCGTGGTGCCACACCGCGCCCGCGACGGGATACCGACACCCCTCCTCCTGCGTCAGCGCAAAGCCTTCGCAGGCCCCATCCACAAAGACACCGAAGACGATCTCGGGACGGGCTTCGATCTCGATTTTCTGCATCACATCGTAATGCCAGCGCCGAGGGAACTCCCGCCGGAAGAACTCATCCAAAAGCGGTACATCCGAGGCAGAACAAGCTCGAAACTCCGCGTTCCCGACCCGACTATAGGTTCCTTCGGGGGCCAAATAATCCACTAGATCTCGCTCCAGGTCCACGTTTTCCGCCCCCGGCAGAAATCCGCATTTGCTCAGGAGGCCAAATAATTCGGGAGTCGTATCAGGAACGCCGGGGAAGAAGTGGCGCAGGTCGGCTCCAAACCAGAGCTTCTTCCCACCCCGGTCTCGCACCACCGCCTCGACCTCCCTGACGAGGGATTCCCCCACGTCCTCGCGGGAATAGCCCAGAGCGAGGATGTGAAAGACTCCTTCTTCTGGACCGGGAAAGAGTCCGTATGGACTCCGCTTGAGCAGAACAAAGCTCCCATCATCGGTGATGAAGGAGCCTTCGGGGACGAGGAGCCCTGAGTCGAAGGAGTTCTGCTCAAGCTGCTCCGGACCGATCCGGTACTTCGCCCCATAGAACTGATTAAATAATTCGGTTGCCGAACGAATATCTTCGCGTGTAAACTTTCTCACTTGTTAGACCGCCATCGCTAGTTGCGAAAGGTGGTCGCTATATCGTTCGATAGCCGTACGAGTTGCCGTGATTCGATGGATCATCTGACCATCGTCACCGCGTAGAAACTCATCGAGCGTTGCCGGGTGGAACAAGGCCTCAAAGGCATCTTGGCCGCGACCGGGGATCTCTGTCCTCCGGGCGGTCGGATCTGGTTCCATCTGCAAAAAGGCCATCACGTAGCGGCGCACCCGTCGATAATGTTTCTGCATCCAGGCCCGGATCTCCTGGTAGCGTCGCTCGAGAGAGCCCTCGGGGCCGTATTGGGCCCCATCACAAAGGATCTCGACCAGGTGTTCATATTGCCCCTGAAACTCCACAAGGTCCCGACGGCGCTGTTCCAACACTTGCAGCATCGCAAAGTCGGTGATCGGCCCAGAACCCTGGGCAGGGATGAGGTCATGCGGTAGCGAGGTCGGGGTCATGAGTTGGCTCCGGCGGATCGTTCGACAAAGTTCACGCGCAGGTCGCGGACGAGATTCTGAAGGCTCCGTTGATCCTCCGCATCCAGCCGCGATTCGATCGATTGACACAACGCTGCACAAGCATCGATAGCCAGCCGCGCCTGCTCAATATCCCGATGAATTTGACCGGTCATCATGTCGGGCTGCAGGCCCATCTTCTGCCAGGCCATACTGGCCAGCTGCTCGATCATCACCGGGATGACCTGATTCACGTCAAGAGGCGCTCGGGTCTCGTCAGCCATGCGTCGTTGATCTAAGGGACGGAGCCAGCCCGGCAGGAGTTGCCGCGAAAGGTTAAAAAGCTCCCGGATCTCGACTTTCTCCCGTAACTCCACGGGGAACCATTCGCCCTCTTTCGGACGTCAGAAAGGGCAAGCCGAGTCCGGACCGACGTCCGGAACGGGGGACCCAAACTCAATTGGGGTGTATCGCTTTACCGCGAGGGATAACCTTGGTCCTAACCCGTCAGCTAACCCCGTAGGCGCATCAAGGCGCGGATTTCTATGCCGCGCCTCCAACAAAAAATCGTGAAAACGAAAACAAATGGAGGTTAGAAATCGAATGATCTCAGAGTTCGAAGCACGCCATTCATTGCGTGCCATTGAGTCCATGGACGCCCGCCCCATGTTCAAAGTGCGGTGTCTTCTCCGGCTCTCGCGCCGAGTGCTCATCGCGGCCCGAAAGGTCAGCGAATGCGCCTGGCTACTGATGCGAGAAGGCCGAACGGAAGAAGGAACCCGGATGAGCGGGGCATCCCGCCGTTTGGCCCGCCTCAGCGAGGATCTTCGATCCCGGGCGCGAGCCTACTTGCGGCCAGAGCCCAACGTTGGCTTAAGCTACGGCTACGGTCAACAGCCGTCTCCGACGGCCCAGTGGCCCTTCAGCTCCCACGGAGCCTAGGGACGGATTGACACTCTCGGCCCGCGACTGCTAAAATAATTGGCAATTGCGGGCCGTGAGTGCCACCGGCCAGCCCGCTAGCTCATTCAAGAGGAACTTTAAACTATGGCAAACATCAAGCCCCTGGGCGATAAAGTTGTCGTTGAAGTCGTGGAAGCCGAAGAAATGACGGCGAGCGGCATCTACCTCCCCGATTCGGCCAAGAAGAAGCCGACCGAGGGGAAAGTCGTAGCCACCGGCAGCGGACGCGTTCTCGATAACGGCGAGCGCAATTCCCTGACCGTCAAGGTCGGCGACCGCGTGCTCTTTAGCAAGTACGGCGGAAACGAAGTCACGATCGAAGGTCGCGATTACACGATCCTCGACGAAGATCAGATCTACGCCATCGTCAACAACTAACGAGCCACCCCTTTCGGTGCGACCAAACCCCACTTACACTAAAGTAAGTGGGGTTTTTGCTGTGGAAGGCTTGCATTCTCGTGCACGGTAGGGACACAATAGCGGTCCGTCACTCGGCAACATCCCCCATCTGAAAATCTCTGGCCTGAGCTCCTTTTGCTCGGACCGCTTCCGATTTTTCGTCGCCGATCCCTCCCCGAGGCCAAGCCCTCGCCGCCGCTTTGCGGCGACGCTGCGCCCCGGGATCGGCGAGAGCGCCAGGACCTGATCCTGTAACCAGGACCCGACGAGTTCTCCATTTCGCATTCTTGCGAAAGCGGTACCCGCCAACACACTCAAGAACCAAACATTGATCGCAATTCAAAAACTCATAAAGGAAGCCTATCGATCAGGCGAAGCTATCATCCCCACGTTGATTGTGCAGGGGCTCGCGGAGCTCTACCCTGACCGCGTCATTCGCATGACGACTCCTTATACATTTCCAGTCATACGTCTGCTTCAACTCGGATTCATCGAGGGGACTTTTTCGCCCGTTCTGGCCGAAAGCGTTGAGGTTTATCATGACGGCGAAACTTTCGAGCATTCCTTCCATTCCGGGTTGATTGAACTCCAATGGAACGAACAGCCGTTTCTGGTCATGATGTTGCCCGCCCGGTGCACATGCAAAACCTACATCGTAGGCCCAAGCGACGACGCCATCCTGCAACTCTTGAACTACACGGCCCAGGTTGTCGGACTTAAGGCCAACCATCCGGAGATCTATGACGGTGGCTATTGGTCTCAAGACGACGACCTGACCGAGCGAATCCGCACGGCCAGCCTAGATTCCCTGGATCTCTGCCCCGAAAAGCTGGGCCAGGTTTCCCAACAAGTCTTGGGGTTCTTTCGACAAAAAGACCACTACCAAGAGTTTGGAATTCCGTGGCGCCGAGGCATCCTGCTGACTGGACCTCCGGGCAATGGAAAAAGCCAGTTGATCGCAGCGCTGGCCGCGGCGGCTCCGGCCCGGGCACTGTATGTGCGCAGCATTACGAACGATCAGAAGGAGGCCCAGAACGAGCTGAGCGAGATCTTCACGAAGGTTCGTCAATCGGGCCCGAGTCTCCTCATCTTGGAGGACATCGACTCTCTGATCAGCGCGACCCTTCTAAGCCCATTCCTGAACGAGCTCGACGGCGCTAAGCCCCTCCACGGAGTGTGTGTCATCGCGACCACCAACCATCCCGAGGCACTGGATCCGGCGATTCGCTCGCGGCCGTCACGGTTCGACCGTGTGATCGAGTTCGGACCGCCGACCTCGCAGGATCGGACCCGGTTCTTGGCGCGCACGCTGGCCAAGTGGCGCCCCGAGATGACATTCGATCCGCACTGCCCGGAGCTCTCTGCCGCGACGGAAAGCTTTAGCTATGCGGCCATGCGCGAGCTGACCACCTCGGCGATGATGGAATGGTTCCTGAATCCGGAGGGGGGGATGGCGGTGGCGATGATGCAGACCGCCAAGGAGATCCGGGCCCAATTCATCAAGTCGGCTGAGCAGGAAACCAAGAGCCACTAGACCTTTTCTCCGCCCCGGCCCAAGGCCGCGCCCTGGCTTCGGCGCATGCGCCTCAGCC
>QLAH01000328.1_pt1 | contig 30390 bp, 37 predicted proteins | sample 4693081 | NCBI WGS metagenome assembly QLAH01 (sample SAMN09425401, study PRJNA476045) | Lake water metagenome, whole genome shotgun sequencing project. | reverse complement strand
GGGGGGCCGCCACCCTGGCGGTGGCCCTGGCCGCCCGCCAATGGGCCCCGCAGCGGGGCCGCCTGCAGTTGGTGGGCAGTGGTCCGGGCGCGCTCGCCCTGCTCACGGGCGAGGCCCGCCAGGCGTTGTCCGCCGCCACGGTCTGGGTGGGCTACGGGCTCTACCTCGACCTGCTCGAGCCGCTCAGGCGGCCCGACCAGCTGCGCCGTGAGGGGCGTCTGACCGAGGAGACGGCCCGTTGCGCCGAAGCCCTCGACCTGGCCCGCCAGGGCCTCGACGTGGCGCTGATCTCCTCAGGAGACAGCGGCATCTACGGCATGGCGGGGCTGGCCCTGGAGCTCTGGCTGCAGCTGCCGGCCCTCGACCGCCCGGCCTTCACGGTGCACCCGGGACTCTCGGCCCTGCAGCTGGCCGCCGCCCGGGCCGGCGCCCCGCTGATGCACGATTTCTGCACCATCAGCCTCAGCGACCGGCTCACCCCCTGGGAGGTGATCGAACGGCGGCTGAGGGGCGCCGCCAGCGGCGATTTCGTCGTCGCCCTCTACAACCCCCGATCCCTCGGCAGACCCTGGCAGCTGGGCCGGGCCATCGAACTGCTGGGCGAAGGCCGGCCGGCCAGCACGCCGGTGCTGCTGGCCCGCCAGCTGGGACGCGCCGAAGAGACGACCAGCCTGCACACCCTGGGCACCCTGCCCGAGGATCAGGTGGACATGCTCACCCTGGTGCTGATCGGCAACAGCTCCACCCGCGTCCAGGACGGCCGCATGGTGACCCCCAGGGGGTACCCGGGGGCTGCCCTGGCCTGAGGGCCGGCAGGAAGGAAATCGGGAACACAGGATTGGATCGCTTTACCATCGAACTGGGGCTGGAGATACCAACCGAGATTGACACCTCAGGCCACATATTCTCTCGCTAAAACCATAGTCTAAGACAGTTATTTGGCAACCCTTCAGAGTCCACCTGGCGCAGGAGACAGGCCTGTTCTCCGCCGAGTCAGAGGTTCCTCCAGTTCCGCAAACCCGCAATCCCGAGGCAACCACCCATGGGCCCGCGCGAAAGGTTCGCCGCTGGCACCGATGGTGGATCCAGTGCAGGGAGTTCGTCCTCTACAGCCCCACGTAGGCGGTCTCCCAGCCTGGCGAGGCGCAGTTTGTCGCAGATCGTGGCCTCGGAGCATCCACACAGCTCGGCGGCGGCGACGTTGGTTCGGGCCCATTCGACTGCAACCCGGAAAGAAAGCGCTCGTAGGCACGGGAGGGCTCCCCGTTGATCTGCTCCCAGGGTGCGGGAGCGGAGTAGGTCACGGCGTCGGGGCGTTGTCTTCAGGCTTCCGGCCTGGCGGAGCGAATCGCAGGATCTCGAACTTTTCCACCGTGTTCGCGCGGTCAACATCAACAGGGGCCAGGCGTGCGCAAGAAGGGGCGAGGCGGCTGGCCCGCAGCTCCCCCAGGACGGCGACGTCGAGTGCCAGGGCCGTGGTCCGACGTGCGGTCTTACTCACACAGGCCCCGCAGGGAATCCCTGATCGCACCGGGCCGGTGTGGATAAGCCGGGCACAGCACAGGTCCCGGGTCGGCGGTGCCGTGAGATGCAGACAACGGGTGCGGGCGGCCCACCATCCGGGGCAGGAGCTGGCCGATCACGCAGAGACTGTGGTGTTCATCGACGACAGCAAGCAGCAACGCTGTTGGGACAAGGAATTCCGGCGGCGGCCAGCAGACGAGAAGCGTAACCTTGACACCGGAGATCTTCTCAATCGCCCTCCACTTTTGAGTCGTCCCTATTGGCGCGCCGCGTGCTCTGCTCGATCAGGTCGGCCAATTGATTCCTCAGATCAGATACTGCCTCCATTCTTAGATGCAACTCTATTTGCCGTGCAGATACCAATCTCCTCAACTTCTGGAGACGTTGGACATGGACCATTGCTGAATGATCGCCAAGGATAAACGGCAGAATTATAGGGCAGTCAACGCCGCTGGGCAAGAGAAGCGAGTCTGAGAGCATGATTGCAGCGACTAGCAGCCATTAGCCAGCGCTCAGCGCATCAGACCAAACATCGGTAGGGTTCAAAAATTGGTCCAGTTCTTTCAACTTACTGCCAGCACCACTTGCAGCGAGAAGTCCAGACACGTCACCGCCGGCTACTCGGTAGGCATCCATCGTGCGGACAGTCTTTTCCAGAAGATCTGCGACGTCGCCACCGGTTGCCCGATAGGCGTCAATGGTGCGGATCATCTTGTGGAGTAGTTCGGCAACATTTTCAACCGTGGCGGGGAGTTCGTTGGCGGCGTTGATCTCAACGAGAAGCAACTCAGCCAAGGCCATGAACCGGCTGTTGATAGTGTCCATGACATCGTCAGGCGTGAGCCCCCTCCAGCATGAAACAGGGAGACTGCAAGTATGAAGCGCCTGAGAAAAGAGACATGCCGCAAATATGCAGCACTTGATTGCTTGCCCAGTTGAGGCTTAGCAAAGTGCGATCCGGCGTCCTGGTCGCGTTCGTCGCAGTGCGATCCCGGCGACCTCCTCGGCCAAGCAGCCTCCTGTTCGGCTAGTGGGCCATGCGGCCCCTGTGATGGCTCCCAGGGGGACTGAGGTGTAAACAAGGTGGCGCGTCTTCACCTTTCAGGGCAGGCGACGAGGATTGCCAACGACGGTCAGCAGGCGGCCCGCTTCCCCCCGGCAACCGGCGAACCGGTCCATCGTTCCCCTCAGTGGGTATGTCCCAGAAGGTGCCTTGTGCGATCGACACTCTCAGGTCAGACAGTTGCATCCCTCAGCCGATCACAGAGGCTCGCTTCCGACGCAACTGCATCTCTGCTCGCTGTGCAGACAGCAAATTCTGCATGTCCCGGCGGCTCCGCGCCTACAGATTAATGGCGGAAATTAACTATGAAATGACGAAGTGCAGGGGCATCGTCTTCGGGACACACAAGCAGCCGAACCTGGCGAAGATCAGAAGCGAAAAGAAGTGGCTACCAACGGCACTACATGGCAAACCACAGCGTGTCTGAGAGAGCCAGGAAGGAAGCCTGCAGAGAGACAAGGCCGGCGCGGCACCGAGTCACTTCGGCAGCAGCATTGGCGGGCAGATCCAGCGCCTCCAGACCATCAATCGACGCCTCCAGATCTTGGAGACAGAGGATCCCATCTTCGGATAGGTAGCGGGCTAAGGAGGGGTCTGCGCCTGGTCTGATGTCCTCAGGGGAAAAAGGTGGGGTCTCCATGTCCAGGGAAAGGGAAAACGACCAAAGAACAGCCATCTGCATTGCTGCAGTCACTGTTTACTGAGCGTCACAAACTTCACACGGCTGGGCTAAGGAAGCGCTGGCGGACAGTGCTTCCAGAGTGGTGACGTTAGGGGCTACACCGACGTGTTGCCTTGTCCGTTCGAGTTACGCGTGGAAAGTCTCGCGGTGATGGTGGGCAGGTCAGGCGCTACGGCGGTGGTCGTCGCAGGGGCAGGTCGAGCTGGGGAAAAGCCTCCGGGGCTGGCGGTGGCATCGGACGGCCGGTGGGGTTGAGGGCCTCCTGGGCTCCTGGGGGGGTGATCACGGCCACCGACACAGACGGCATCGCTGCGGCCACCCGTTCGATGTCGGCGCAGGCAGCCTCCGTCTTGCCCGTACCGGATCTGGCAGACCTCGAGGCCCGCACCCATCCAGAGCGCGTCACAGACCGCGGCAGGGCTGGGGCCAACCAGCACCAACGGCGCCAACATCCCGGACAGTGCCAGGCTGCCAAGGGCGCCAACCGCCCACTGGATCACCTGGGCAGCCTGCCCGGTCCTGAGGTGGATGGACCCCGACAGCCCCCCATCACCTGGGTGGGGCGGTGGCAGGCCGCATCCAGGGCGTCTTCGGGGAGGTCAATCTGGGCGTCCCGGGCCACCTCCTGGATCCGCCGATGCCAGAGCTTTGATGCGGCCCGGTACTGATCCGCCGGGATCTTCATCGTTGAGGAGATCCAGGCGTGGATCGAATTGCCGCCGGTGTCCAGCTGCGTGAACTGGATCCCGTGATGAGCCACAACGGCTGCGTAGAGCTTGAGCTGCAGGTCCCGGCTGTCGGCCAGATCAATCTCGGCCCTCAGGCCGAAGGCGTGGGTGACCTGATCCTTCCTTGAACCGCCCAGGGCGGCGATGAAACCGAGCTGTCGGCCCTCCCCCAGCGCCACCGGCAGCCGCATGCCACCTCATGCTGGATCGCGTCGTCCCATGGAACCGGTAAGGCACCGCCGGCGTCCTCCTTTGATCTCCAGCGCAGGTGGCGGCTGCCCTCGCCTCCGTAGCAGGTGCGGGCGACAGGATCTCCAGGCTTGAAGCCAGCTGCGAGATCAAGCAACCAGGGGACCGTTGCGAGCGGCAGCGCCGCGGCTTCAACTGTCGGCATCACAAGATGCCGCAGCAGCGAGCCTCTGGGCCCTCACCTTTTCCCGGGGGGCGGGCATCTGTTCCGCCTGGGGTGTGCTTCTTCTGGGCAGTGTCAACCCGTCATGGGACTGCGAGGCCCCACGGCGCTGCCGACGGGGGACCCTCAAGATCTCCCGCGACGCTCGACACCGAGATCGGACACCACCCGCTCCGCCCAACCCGGACCCTCCGGATCCCCGCTGGCCGTCAGCCTCAGCCCCAGCTCCTGAAGGTCACTGACTCGATCAACAGTGGCGGCGGTTGCTGCCTGAGGCTTCTCGACGTCGAACTGAAGTGGGTCCGGGCCGCCCGCCTGGAGCCAGCGTTCAATCAAGGCCACCAACACGCCCTGCATCGATCGCCGATGACGTCCGGCGGCCTCCCGGATCCCGGCGTGCGCCTCGGGCGAGACCTTGAGAAGGATGCTTTTGGCCGCCATGGCCATCAGGTCGCTTGAACAACACTCGCTAACCACTGGATACCTGCAGGTGCCTGACGTCGCTCGCCCGGTCGCAGGTCGACCTCGGCGGCCATCCGCTCGCTGTGCCCTTGGGCCAGTGCAGCGGTCTTGCGGTCCAGGCCATCGGCTTGGGCTCGGATCGTCCACTGATGCCGTAGATCCGTCCATGTCGGCAGGCAGGTGAACCCTGCCGCGGCCAGATCCTTGTGGACCAGCTTGAGCAACCGCGAGAGATGGCGGGTGTTCCGCTCCTCCACCTCCTCGCTCGGAGATCGGTCCGTTGGGTCGATGCCAGGCACACGCAACAGGGAGTGGGCCAGCTCGGCGAGCCACCGACGGGGATGCACAGCGGCAAGGAACTCCTTCTTGACCTTCGGCGAAAACCCCTGCAGCCCCATGGGTCGCTCCTCCCGATCCCATGTCTCCCAGTCGATGAAGGGCACCTCGCTGGGAGGGCAACCTTTGGCGGCGAGCACCCGGCAGAACGCAAGAGCGACGGGGTCGCTGATCAGCGGGAAGATCGCCTCGACATCGCTGTCGGTGGCCGCCTCCGTGGATGGTGCGTGGGGTGTGCGTTCGGCGCCGGCTCCAGTCGCCGGTCAGCAGCAACTTGTGGCCCTGGCGGGATCGGCACCGGAGCCAGGCACCTGAGCCACAGGGGGTTTTTAGCGACCCGCTTCAGCCGTTTTTGCCGACCTTGCCCCATGCGCACTAGAAATTTGCCAGTGGTGCAGGCAGGTGTTGAATCGGGATGACAGGATTGGATCGCCTTGTCATAGAGCCGGATCATGAAGTAGCACCTGAGGGTGATACCTGAGACGGATTAAGGCTCCTTCCATGAGAATAAACGAAGGAGGTTCTTCGTCAACCCTTTGCCCGCGATCAGGCGAGCACCGTTTCTGGCCTCCGCCTTGAACGCCGCCCAGTCACAAGGCTGATTGCTCCGAGCCCTGCAGCCCCGGAATCCCAAGGAAGCCGCCCATGGCCCTTGGCCTCCTTCCGCCGCGACATGGACCCCACCTACAAGGCCAAGCGGCCTTCCATCGCCCAGCGGCGCCAGCGCCACCGCGAGCAGGTCTGGGAGAACTCGGACCCCCCAGGGACCTGGCTGCTGCCCATGTCAGAGGAGTTGCAGGCCCAGGCACAGCCTCAGACTGTTCAGCGCTACATCAGAGACTGACGCAGGGGCCACACCCTGCTCGGCCTGCCACATCTTGCGCTGCTCACCGCAGCATGATCTCCACTCTCAACACGCCTTCGTTGGAACACCATCAGGCCGGGGAATTGCTTCACGGACGCACCGCTCGGGCTACTTCACTCAGGGAGGGGTCATCTGAGGGAGTAGCGAGAATCGCCTCGTGGCGGATCACGCCGAGGCGGGTCTGGCCGGCTTCGGTGTAGAAGGAGATCCGGTAGGGCAGAGCCATGTCGAACGCCATCGTGGTGCTGAGCACCTCGGCGGCCTGCTGGGAGTTGCACAACTCAAAGATGCGGCACTGTTCCGGGAACGGCAGGCCCTTGCTACGCAGGGTGTTGCCCAGATCATGGACGGCCAGCACGCCGAAGCCATGCTCCGCCAGCGCCTCCCACAGGGCCACACTGGCCTCATCGATAGATTTCGGTCTGACGAGGGTCAAGAACGGATCCATGGGAGATCTCAGGTGAGGTCAGGGCGTTCCGTGCCAGCTGCGGTACCACTGCGTCATCTGTTCGATCTCCTGGCTCTGGACCTTCACCATGGCCTGCTGCATCGCCTTCAGCTGCGGATGCTGGCTGTTGGTCTGGGCCATTGAGGCCATCATCACGCCCATGCGGTGGTGGGGAATCATCTGCTCGATGAAGGCACGATCGAATTTGGCGGAGTTCTTCAGGGCGGCCAGGCTGGTGCCCATCATTCCCATTCCGCTTCAGCAGCCCATGCCCATGCCAGGACCCATGCCACCACCCATGTCCATCCCCATACCCATGCCGCCGATGCCAATGGCTCCTCCGCTCGTCCAGCTGGGAACGTCCACGCCGAACCACTGCCGGAACCAGGTCCGCATCTGGGTGTTCTCCTGCGTCTGGCTGGCCTTGATGTTCTTCGCTAGGGCCTTGATCTCGGGTCGCTTCGCGCGGGTGAGGGCGAGATCTTCCATGGCGATGGCGCCGTCATGGTGAAGGATCGTCATCACGACGAAGTGCTGATCCATCGACTGGGTGCCCATCCGCCCCGGACCGCCCAGCCCCTTCCCATCCCGCTTCCTGCTGGGTCGCCGTCTGGGGAGTTCCAGATAGCGCTGGAGCCCTATTGCCCTTGCCCTCTGGCCCTCCGATCGTTCCTGTATCGGCAACCGAGAGGCTCCAGACGATGGACGGCACCCAACCTCAGCAGGCGTCTGGAGCGCGCTGACGATCCAGCCCCTGCTCCAACACTCTCGACGGATCTCTGACGTTCCAGGCGTGTCACGCCGTCGCCGTCCACTGCACCGCCTCACGTGCCCCAGACCCATCGGGTAGTCCCACTGGAACCCTGGCCCCAGGTGCCATCGTCAGCCACTCCGCCTCCATTAACCCAACACCTTCAGAGCCCGGTGGCCTCGTCACCGGGCTCTTTCGAGTGGTCCAGTGCCTGCTCCATCGGCAGCGCAGCTGCTCAAGTCGCGCGGCGATACTGGATTCTCGTCACCTCCATGCCGTGCTGAGGACTGCCGGGCTGTTTCTGATCACCGCTGTTGCTGAGATCGTGGGCTGCTACCTCACCGACTTGGTACTGCGACACCAGCGCTCGGTTTGGCTGCTGATCCCAGCGGCCTTCTCGCTAGGGCTGTTCGCCTGGCTGCTTACCCTTCACCCCACAGCATCTGGGCGTGTGTACGCCTCCTATGGCGCCGTCTATGTGGCGATGGCCCTGGTCTGGCTGCAAATGGTGGACGGGGTTCCTCTCACCCTGCGAGACTTGATAGGTGGTGGCGTGATCCTCACAGGAATGACGATCCTGATGGGCTGAAGCCCGCGGCCGTAAGCCGGAAGACTTCTGAGCGTTGATCACAGCACCAGGCGCCGACCCTAAGGGTCAGTGAATTGTTGCAAGCCACCTGCAAGTCGACGTTAGAGACGAAGGTCTCCACACAGGGTCCCCTGCCGAAGGGATTTCTTGAGCGCTGCCAGCCGCGGCAGTAGGGGCGGCCCGGCGAACCGCTGCTGATCCAGCTGCAGCACCAAGGCCTGCTGGAGGTGGGCTACGCGCAGTGGGCCTCGTGCCGAGCTGGCTGAAGGATACCCGCGGCAAGAGTCGGCCGATCAATGCCCGCTGCGAAACGGTGAGCGAGAAGCCGTTCTTTCGTGGTCCCTGGCGCCATCACCGTTGCCTGCTGCCGGCCGATGGCTTCTACGGGTGGCGGCCGACGCCGGAAGGGGAGAGGGCCATGGCCCCAATGGGAAGAAACAGCCTTACTGGATCCACCGTCAGGACGGCGCCGCCTTCTGGTTGGGCGGCCTCTGGGACCACTGGATCGCTCCCGATGGCAGCGAACTCCAGACCTGCTGCATCCTCACTAACACCCCCCAATGCCCTGCCGCTTCCGATCCACGACCGCATGCCGGTGGTGATCCTGGATGGATGGGAAGAGGCCTAGTTGTTGCCGGAAGAAGCAGCCGAGCTGCGGGGGCTGGAGGCGCTGATGGGCCCCGTGGGATCCCGCCGGTTGAGAGGCGATTCCTGTCGACTGGTAGTGATCTGCAAACTCGCTTCGGTCATCGATTGATGAATAGGAGCCCATCTCTGAGGCACTCAATCCCCAAGCTTCTTTTCTAGCCACTGAGTCACCACTTAGACACCGATAAAACTCGGCAGATACGCGATCCACATGTTGGGGAGGTCCAGCTCTGAGTTGTTGATCAAAACAAGCCCACCATAACTAATCAGGCCCTAGATCAATGCTCTACGAAGTGGCCCAACAAGCTTCTTCAAGTGAGATGCAACAGCGGCACTCTTCTATGATATCTGCAGTAGCAATATTGACCGCTTTTTCAGGGCAGTAGCGTCCTTTGGGTTCAACTATGCAGAGCTTCTCGGCTAAGCCGCAGCGGCCTCGATGATCGCCGTGGTGGAGGTCTCCACCGCCCGGGCCACCTCCCGCAGGGAGGGATCGGCCGAGAGGCCCGCAAGCATCGCCTCGGGGCGGATCATCCCGAGGCGGGTCTGGCCGGCTTCGGTGTAGACGGAGATCCGGCAGGGCAGAGCCATGTTGAGCGCCATCGTGGTGCTGAGCACCGCGGCGGCCTGCTGGGGGTTGCACACCTCGAAGATGCGGCACTGCTCCGGGAACGGCAGGCCCTTGCTGCGCAGAGTGTTGCCCAGATCATGGACGGCCAGCACGCCGAAGCCCTGGTTCACCACCGCCTCCTGGAGGGCGCTACTGGCCTCCTCGAAGGATTTCGGCGTGTCGCGAATGAAGAACGGATCCATGGCTGACATCAGGACGTTCCGTACCAGCTGCGATACCACTGCGCCATCTGTTCGATCTCCTGGCTCTGCACCCGAACCATGGCCTGCTGCAGCTCCCGCAGCTGCGGATGCTGGCTGTTGGATTGGGCCATCGAGGCCATCATCACGCCCATGCGGTGGTGCGGAATCATCTGCTCGATGAAGGCACGATCGAAATCAGGGGCGTTCTTCAGGGCGGCCAGGCTTGTACCCATCATTCCCATTCCGCCGCAGCAGCCCATCCCCCAGCCTGCGCCCGTGCCAGGACCCATGCCCATGCCCGTGCCAGGACCCCAGCCCGTGCCCGTGCCACGACCCCAGCCCATGCCCATCCCCATACCGCCCATGCCCATGGCTCCTCCGCTCGTCCAGCTGGGAACGTCCACGCCGAACCACTGCCGGTACCAGGTCCGCATCTGAGTGTTTTCACTCGTCTGACTGGCTTTGATGCTCTTGGCCAGCTCTTTGATCTCGGGTCGCTTCGCGCGGGTGAGGGCGAGATCTGCCATGGCAATCGCCCCGTCATGGTGAGGAATCATCATCACGATGAAATGCTGATCCATCGACTGGGAGCCCATCCGCCCCGGACCCATTTGACCAGCTCCCATTCCGCCTGCAGGGGCCGCCACCTGGGGAGCCTGAGACAGAGCAGGAGCTCCAAGCCAAAGGACGAGCGCCCCAAGTCCTGCTGTCGTCGCGAGTCGGTGCTGGATCATCAGCGTTGCTCCTTGGCGTCTGCCTGTCATCAGCATGGGGAGGGAGCAGGACGCTGGACGCAACTCCGGGTCATTGCTTCACCTGGTCGCGGTCACACATGAAGATTGGGGCAGATCACTTCGTCGTCCTTGGCGGGATCGCTTTGCCAGCCGGCCAGCAGCTCCTTCAGTTCCGTTCTGAGTTGCCGCAGTTCCTTGATCTGGCCATCGATCCGCTCGATCTGCCGCCCCAGCTGGATCTCGATGTCGCCGCAGGGCAGATCACCGGCATCATGAACCGCCAGGCAGCCCTGGATCTCCTCCAGGCTGAGCCCAAGGGTCTTGAGGCGGCGGATGAACTCCAGACGGCGCAGGCTTTCCTCTGCAAAGAGGCGGTAGCCGCCTTCGCTGCGGCCGATCGCCGGCAGCAGGCCCAGGTCCTCGTAGTAGCGCAGGGTCTTGACCGGCAGGCCACTGCGCGACGCCAGCATGCCGATCTTCATTCCAGCAGTGATGCCGATGGACGCCATGACCTTGACTCTCCAGTTATGGGGAGACTCTAAGCTGCTCATCTGCTCTGCCTCGGGTCTCCCGTGAACCGCCTTTCCTTCTCATTCCTGCTTCTCTCAGGCATTGTCCTTGCTCCCATGGCCGCCAGCGCCCAGGACTACGACATGTTCCCGAGCAAAGCCGCTGCGGAACAGCGTGCCAAGGAGTTGAAGTGCAGCGGTGTCTTTGCGATGGGCAAGGACTGGATGCCATGTCAGAACTTCGATGCGTATCAGAAGGCCGTCTCCAAGGAGAAATGACCCGCTCTCGCGCCCGTTTCCTTGACCCCCGCAGCATCCACCCGATGAGCCAGCGCCACACCGGTCGCCTGTTGCCCTGCTACCGGTGGGCCCTTCTGGCGTCCTTGGCAGCGGCAGCCTTCTGCCCGCTTCTCACCATCCCACCGGCTGCGGCCCATATGAAGGGCATGTTCAAGACCAAGCAGGAAGCCGAAAAGCGCGCTGCTGAGCTCAAGTGCAAGGGTGCTTTTGCGATGGGCTCCCTGTGGATGCCTTGTGCCAATGAGCAGATGCTCCACAAAGCGCTTCAGAACGAATGAACCGCCGACACTTGCTACGACGGGTGCATCGCAGCCTCGTGCCCATGGCCGCTCTACCACTGCTGATCACGGCCCTGTCCGGTTCGCTCTATGGTGCCCTTTCGGCCCGCGACATCGAAGCCTTCTGGTTGATGAAGCTGCATACGGGCAACTTCGGGGTCATCAATCTTCAGCCCTATTACTCCACAGTTCTCGGAGTGCTCACCCTGTTCGTCGCTTGCTCAGGGATTGGTTTGTTGCAGGCTCCCTGGACTCGAAGGACGTCGGCATCGCCGCCGCCCAACTGAATCAGGCCGACCGAAGGGAATCAAGGAGACTCATGAAAGCTACACGAACAAGAAGGTTGCAGTTGTGAACTTGCGGCCGCTGTCAGAGGCTAAAAATTGCCATACGCTTCGGCATGTCCAGGCCCACGGTTAGGCCCGCCTTGGACAAAGCGAACCGTACCTGCTGAGCGCATTCAGAGAACAAACAGGGCGTCGTAGCGGTTATACTCCGGCTTGCGCAGGCCTTCGGTGGCCAGCATTCGTCGCAGTTCGATGATCTCGGCCCGCTGGGCCACGATCACGCCGTGAGCAAAGCGCCGAATCGTGCTGTTGGTGCTCTTGGCCAGGGCGTCGTGGGCCATGATCAGCGCCCCGCCGTGGTGCTCGAGCATCCCCTCCAGGAACCAGACCACCCGGTTGTCCTTGGTGGGTATCTCACCCATCATCCGCATACCATCGATCTGGGCCTGGCTCATGCGGGTGAGGCCGGCGAGGCTGTCGGGATCGCCGCCGCTGGCTAGGGCCACGGGATACACGGGCGCCTGGGGATACCAGGCCTTGCGCCAGAGCCCCATGGCCCGGATCTCGCCCGCCTGATCGCGCCAGATCGTCTTGCCGAGGGCTCCCACGCCAGGTGCACCGATGCCGAAGACGAATTCACTCATCCGCAGCGCGCCGGTGTGGTGCTGCACCATCCCATCGATGAAGCGCAGGTCGTAGGTGGCACCGGCGGGACCCACGTCATGGGCGTGGCCGGCATGGGCCGGGGCGGATCCGGCAGGGGCAGACATTCCAGGCCTGTTCATCATCCCTGGCATGCCTTGGTGCCCTTCATGATTCATGCCGCCTGGCATCTGGGCCAGGGCAGGAGCCGCCAGGCTGAGGGCAGAGGCGAGCCCAATCAAGGTGGCGGTGAAGCGTGGTGGGCGCATGGCGGCAGGGTCACAGCAACTCACCGTATGGTCTCCCCTTGGCGGGAGAGTCAAGGACCAGGGCCACAGCAAATCTGCGCCGGCCGATGCCAGCCCTCCAGGGCTTGACTCTCCTCCTGACTGGAGACCTTAAGGTAATGGCAAGCCTCATCGTCATTCCATGAACACCGATCACTTGTTTCGGTCTTCGCCTCTCTTTGGCTTGCTCGCCGGCATCAGCGCGCTCACAGGTGTCACCACAGGAGTTGGCTCAACCCTGCCAGTGGCGGCGGCCACCGCTCCGGTGCCCATCACCTCGTATCGCTCAGCCAGTTGTGGGTGCTGCAAGGGATGGATCCAGCACATGCGCGACAACGGCTTCCAGGTGCGAGATGTCGTCATCGCCGATTCCGACAGTGTCAAACGTCGACTGGGAGTCCCCAGTCAGCTGGCGTCCTGCCATTCCGCCCAGGTCGCTGGATATGTCCTCGAGGGCCACGTTCCGGCCGCCGATGTCAAGAGGTTGCTTCGGAGTCGCCCCCCGGTGGTGGGCCTTGCCGTACCGGGAATGGTGTTGGGTTCTCCTGGGATGGAATCGGCCAAAGCAACAGAGTCTTACAGCGTTCTGGCCTTCTCCTCCACCGGGCGAACCAGTGTTTTCTCGCGTCATTTCCCCTGAGGTCTCCCAAAGACCTTCTGCCGCAACCGGAGCACATGCCCCGCTTCTCCCAGCCCCATGCCATCGTGATGGGCTTGGGGCTGGGGGGCGTGATCAATTTCCAGCCCTTCGATCCCGATCGGATGGATATCCGAGATGGCCGCGACCAATCCCAGCGCCGCTGAAAAGACACGGTGCTGGTGCGCTCGGGGGAGAAGGTGCGCCTTCAGGTGAGCTTTCTCGATTTCGCAAGTCACACTCTCTCTCACTGCCACAAGCTCGATCAGGTTGATCCGTTCATGCGCCACGTCCTGACCCTGTCGCTGGCCTTTTGGTGGCTGGCGGCTCCGGCGATGGCGGCGGATATGGAGGTGTGTCGGAACCTGCTGGAGCAACGCCATGCCCTGGCCGAGCAGGCCATGAAGGCCGAAATCGCCCTGGTTCGCACCACCCGCGAACGGATCTGCCCGGTCCTCAGCCAGCAGGCCGATGGGGCCAATGCCAACGACCGCAATGAGACGACCATCGACTACCAGGCCCTGATCGAGTGCCGCCACAAGGCGGAAGAACAGCTGCTGCGCAGCCGGCGGGTTCTCTACGTCAACATCCAGCAGTTCAGGTTCTACACGGCGGCTGGAGCCAAGCTGGCCCGGCAAGCCGATGGGCTGATGCAGCCGTTGCGGGATCAGGAGTGTCCCCAGCTGCGTTGATCAACAGCCTGCGGCCACACAGCCCCAACCCACCCTTGACCCTGGAGTGACTACAGGCTGTTTGATGGGGCCTGGATGACCTGACCATGGCGGAACATTGCTGCAACAGCGGAACCAGTGGGCAGAAGGCCGGAGCCCCCATGGAGCCGCAGCCGGAGCCGGCAAGCGGCAGAGAAGCGCGGTTTCGGATCAGCGCCATGGATTGCGCCACCGAGGAAGCCGAGATCCGCCATGCCCTCGCAGGTGTCGACGGCATCCGCGGCCTGAGGTTCCTGCTGGCCGAGCGCGTTCTGGCGATCGATGCCGAAGCCGCAGGGCTCAACTCCGCCCTTGCTGCGATCCGCCGGCTGGGATTCAACCCGGAGCCGATCAGCTCCGATCACCGGCCTTCTGCCGCCCAGACCCGCGCCGAACGGCGCCTTGAACGGCTCCGCCTGGCGGGCTCCCTGGCACTGGCGCTCACGGCGGAGCTGCTGCATCTGGTCGTTCCCGCCTACCCGGGCCATGAGCTGGTGGAGATCGGGATCGCCATCACCGCGATCGCCCTGGCGGGCTTCTCCGTGTTTCGCAAGGGCCTGGCCGCCCTGCGCCAGGGCCGGCTCAACATCAATGCGTTGATGAGCGTAGCGGTCACGGGCGCCTTCCTGATCGGCCGCTTCCCGGAGGCCGCCATGGTGATGGCGCTCTATGCCGTGGCTGAGGCGATTGAAGCGCGGGCCGTGCAGCGGGCCCGCCAGGCGATCACCAGCCTGATGGCCCTGGCCCCCGATGAGGCGGAGATCCGCCAGAGCGATGGCCGCTGGCAACGCGTGGCCGCCAGTGCTGTGGCCATCGGAGATGTGGCGCGGGTCCGCCCGGGGGAACGGCTGCCGCTTGATGGCACGGTGCTCAGCGGCGAGAGTGCGATCAACCAGGCCCCGATCACCGGCGAAAGCCTGCCGGTTGACAAAGGCCCTGGTGATGAAGTGTTTGCGGGCACGATCAACCAGGGCGGCGCACTCGAGATCCAGGTGACGGCACCTGCCTCGCTCAGCACCCTGGCGCGCATCATCCAGGCCGTGGAGGAAGCCCAGGCCTCCCGTGCCCCGATCCAGCGCTTCGTCGATCGCTTCGCGGCCCGCTACACCCCGGCGGTTTTCGTGGTCGCCCTGGCCGTTGCCCTGCTGGCGCCGCCCGTGCTGGGGTTCACACCCATGCAGGCGATCTACAAGGCCCTGATACTGCTGGTGATCGCCTGCCCCTGCGCGCTGGTGATCGCCACCCCGGTCACGGTGGTGAGCGGCCTGGCCACCGCCGCCCGTCGCGGCATCATCATCAAGGGCGGCCTCTACATCGAAGAGGCCCGCAAGATCAAGGCGCTGGCCCTCGACAAGACCGGCACGATCACCCTGGGCAAGCCCAAGCTGGTGGCGTTCTCTCCACAGCAAGAAGGAGCAGACGCTTACGCGCTCAAACAGTGGGCCAGCAGCTTGGCGGAGCGCTCCGACCATCCGGTCTCGCGGGCGGTGGCCACAGGCCTTGATGGCGAGCGGCTGGCCGTGGAGGCCTTTGAGGCCCTGCCGGGGCGCGGGGTGCGCGGCGTGATCGCGGGGCGGCCGCTGATGCTGGCCAACCACCGCTGGATCGAGGAGCTGGGACTCTGCTCCAGCGCACTGGAAGCATCGATGCAGGTCCACGAGCGCCAGGGCCGCTCGCTCAGCCTGCTCGCGGATGACAGCGGCGTGCTCGCCCTGATCGCCGTCGCCGACACCGTTCGGCCCAGCTCGGCGGCGGCCATGGAAGCCCTGCGGGCCCTCGGCGTCACCCCGGTGATGCTCACGGGTGACAACGCAGCCACAGCCAGTGCGATTGCGGCCCTGGCCGGCATCGATGAGGTGAAGAGCAACCTGCTGCCGCAGGAGAAGCTCGAGGCGGTGGCCGCTCTGCAGGCCCGCTATGGATTCGCGGCCATGGCCGGCGATGGCATCAACGATGCCCCGGCTCTGGCCCAGGCGGACATCGGTTTCGCGATGGGGGCCGCGGGCACCCACATCGCCATCGAAGCGGCCGATGTGGTGATCATGAACGACGATCTGATGCGCGTACCGGAAACGATCGCCCTCTCTCGCCGCACCTTCACCATCCTGCGCCAGAACATCGCGCTGGCACTGGGAATCAAGGCCCTTTTCCTTGTGCTCACCGTGGCCGGAAATGCCACGATGTGGATGGCGGTCTTCGCGGACATGGGCACCAGCCTGATCGTGATCGCGAATGGCCTGCGGCTGCTTCGCACTCCCACGCTTGGCAAGGTCAAGGGCTGAGCGTGGTCGGGAACGATCAGATCTGAGCCTTATCGATTTCAGCCGAACGGTTCAACTCCATAAGGATGCCACAGGTCTTCACCTCATCCGGTTGCTGACAAAGCCCTCTGAGCTGCCGTAGCTGATCCTGGAGTTTGTGTAACTCATTCACGCGGGCATCGACCTCGGCGATCTTCTCGTCCAGCAGGGCATTCACCGTCAGACAGCTTCCGGCTGGAGCGTCCCGCGCCTCTATCAGGAGGCGCACCTCCTCCAGGCTCATGTCAAGGCTGCGGCAGTAGCAGATGAAGCGCAACTGCTCCACATCCCGCGGCGAATAGAGGCGATAGTTGCCATCGGTGCGCTGCGGCACCGGCAACAACTGCTCGCGTTCGTAATAGCGGATGGTTTCGATCTTGACCCCGGTGGACCGTGCCAGCTCGCCGATCTGCATGGATTCATCCCCCTGGGTTGGCAACTTGGGCGGACAAGCCTCCCTGGCGCAACGCTAGACCCTTGACCCTGAAGCCACTTCAGGCTTTTCAATGGCAGCATCTCCACCCTTCCCCCCCCCTTGTGAGCAGCGCCACACCATCCAAGCTCCTGTCCAGTCGTCGGGCCGCCCAGGAGCCAGGCCGGCCCTGGGGGCGCCTCACCATGGCCGTGCTCGCCACGATCGGCATGATCGACACCGGCTCGATCACCGCCAAGCGGTGGGGTTGGATCGGCAGCCTGTCCTGTCCTGGCGGTAGCGATGGCTGCGACAAGGTGCTCGGCAGCGCCTGGGGCACGCTGCTGGGCCAGCCACTATCTCTGTTTGGATTCCTGGCCTACGGCGCGGTGCTCCTGCTGGCCCTGATGCCGTTGCTGCGAGGGGGTCGGCGGGCCCCTGCCTCGGAGGGCAACTGGTGGGCTCTGTTCCTCGTCAGCTGCGGCATGGCCGTCTTCAGCCTGGTGCTGATGGGGCTCCTGGTCTTCGAGATCAAGGCCTTCTGCACCTTCTGTGTGGTGTCAGCCGCCCTCAGCCTCGCGCTGTTCCTGTTGAGCCTTGTTGGAGGTCGCTGGATCGACCTTGGCCAGCTGATCTTTCGCGGAGTGATGACAGCCCTCCTTGTCGGTCTGATGGGGCTGGGCTGGGCGGCCTCGGCGGACCAGCCTGTCGCTGCAAGCGGGCGCGCGGCCCCAGCTGTGGTCAGCGCCAGTTCGCCGGCCAAGATTGCCCTGGCGGAGCATCTGAGCAGCGTCGGTGCCCGGGTGTTCACGGCGTACTGGTGCCCCCACTGCCATGACCAGAAGGAGGCCTTCGGCAAGGAGGCTGCCGCCAAGCTCCAGGTGATCGAATGTGCCGAAGACGGTGCCAACACCCAGGCGCAGCTGTGCAAGCAGCAGGGGGTTCAGGGCTATCCCAGCTGGCAGATCAAGGGCGTTATGGATTCGGGCGTCAAGCCGCTGAACACCCTCGCCGATCTCAGTGGCTACACGGGTCCTCGCGACTTCTGAGCAGGCAATCACCCTGCCAGGCCAGCCATTCCCCGATAAGGGACCAACGCCACCCTCGCCCTAACCTCCAGCTCCGCTGGCATCGCTTCATGCCTGATGCACCGCTCGGCACCGCCGCCCGCATCGACACGCAGGCCGTGGAGGTGCCTGCCGGCCTGGGCACGCTGCGCACGTTCCTACGGGTGCTCGGACCCGGGTACCTGGTGGCCGTCGGCTACATGGATCCGGGCAACTGGGCCACCGATCTGGCGGCCGGTTCCCAGTTCGGCTATCGCCTGCTGTGGGTGATCGGGCTCTCCAGCCTGATGGCGATGGTGCTCCAGTCGCTCTGCTGCCGGCTGGGCATCGCCACGCGGCTGGATCTGGCCCAGGCCTGCAGCCAGCTCCTGCCGCGGTTCTGCCGGATTCCCCTTTGGCTGCTGGCCGAGGTGGCGATCATTGCCTGTGACCTGGCCGAGCTGGTGGGCAGCGCCATTGCCCTGCAGCTGCTTTTCGGTCTTCCCTTGCCCTGGGGGGTGGGCCTCACGGCCGCCGACACCCTGTTGCTGCTGGCGCTGCAGCGCTTCGGGATCCGCCGACTGGAGGCCCTGGTGATTGCCCTTGTGGCCCTTGTGGGCGGCTGCTTTGCGGTGGAGATGCTGCTGCTCCAACCCGACTGGGGCCAGGTGAGCCTGGGCTTTCTTCCCCAGGCCGCCAGCCTCAGGGACGGCCAGCAGTTGTTTCTGGCCGCCGGCATTCTCGGGGCCACGGTGATGCCCCACAACCTCTATCTGCATTCCTCACTGGTGCAGACCCGCCTCTGGGCCGGCGGCCGCGGGACGCAGCGCAGGGCGCTGGCCTTCAGCACCTGGGACACCCTGATCGCCCTCAGCCTGGCCTTTCTGATCAATGTCTCGATCCTGGTGCTGGCCGCCGGCAGCTTCTACGGACGGCTGCCACAGCCGGTCACGGACCTGAGCGAGGCCTACCGGTTGCTGACGCCGATGTTGGGCACCTCGCTGGCGAGCGTGTTGTTCGGCGTGGCCCTGCTGGCGGCGGGCCAGAGTTCGACGCTCACCGCCACCATGGCCGGCCAGATCGTCATGGAGGGGTTCCTGCAGATCCGGCTGCCGGACTGGAAACGGCGGCTGCTCACCCGAGGCCTGGCCCTGATCCCGGCGATGGCCACGGTGATCCTGTTCGGGGAACGGGCCACCACGAATCTGCTGGTGCTGAGCCAGGTGGTGCTGTCGCTGCAGTTGCCCTTCGCGGTGATCCCGCTGGTGTGGTTCTGCGGGCGGCGCGGTCTGATGGGGGAGCTCAGAGCGCCGCTCTGGCTTCAGGCAGCAGGCTGGCTGTGCGCCAGCGTGATTGTGATGATCAACCTCTCCTTGCTCAGCGCGGTGCTGCGGGGCGGCTGAACTGTTGACAGCAGCAGCCTCTGCGTGGGCCCATGACGAGCAAAAACCACTGGGAGTCGATCTACGCCACCAAGGCCCCTGAGTCGTTGAGCTGGTACGAAGCCCATGCCGATGCCTCACTCCGGCTGCTTCAGGCAGTCGGCCTACCACTGGATGCGGCGATCATCGATGTGGGCGGGGGTGCCTCCACGCTTGTGGATGAGCTCCTGAACCTTGGCTATCAACGGATCACGGTTCTGGACCTTTCCAGCGCTGCACTGGCCTTGACCAGAGAGCGGCTTGGCGCACGCGCTGCTGCGGTGCAGTGGCTGGAGGCCGACATCCTCACGGCCACCCTGCCCGAGCATGCCTATGACGTCTGGCATGACCGGGCGGTGTTTCATTTCCTCACCAACCCCGCCGATCAGCAGGCCTATGTCAGGGCCGTGCTGCAGGCTCTCAAGCCTGGTGGCACTCTGCTGCTGGCAACCTTTGCCGACGATGGCCCCACCACTTGCAGTGGCTTGCCTGTGGTGCGTTACAGCCCTGGGAGGCTCCAGGAAACTTTGGGGACAGCATTCCGTTTGCTCGATCATGGGTGGTTGCGCCATCGCACACCAGGCGGCGCGGAGCAACACTTTCTGTCCTGTCGGTTCCAACTGACTTACCCATCGTTTGCATAGGAGCCTGTCCGGTTGCTGTGGTGATCCTGATGACCTCCCAGACGCGAGAACAGCGCCGCGGCTGGTTGGCGGGCCTCCTTGCTGCCGCCCTGTTCGGCTCCAGCGCTCCGCTGATCGGCAGCTTGAGCCACGGGACTTCCCCCGTCCTGGTGGCGGGTCTGCTGTACGCCGGTGCGGCATTGGTGCTGCTGCCCCTGGCCGTGGCCGAGGCCCCGACCAGCCGCCACGCTCCGATCCAGCGGCAGGATCTCCCCCTGTTGGGGCTGATCACCCTGCTGGGCGGCATCGCCGGACCGATCGCCCTGGTCAAGGGCCTGGCGCTGCTCAGCCCGGGGGCCTCGGCGCTGCTGCTCAACCTGGAGGCGGTGTTCACGGTGCTGATTGCCGTGGGGGTGGGTAAGGAGCACCTCGGTCGTGACGGCTGGGCGGCGGCCGCCCTGACGCTCACCGGAGCCCTGGTGCTCTCGGCGGGTCCGCTGGGCGGCAGCCAATGGCAGGGCGTGCTGTGGATCGCCCTGGCCTGCCTGTGCTGGGGCATCGACAACAACCTCTCCCAGCGCCTCAGCCTGCGCAACCCCCTGCAGATCTCCGCCGCCAAGGCCCTCGGGGCGGCCCTGCCGATGCTGGCCGTGGCCCAGCTGCAGGGGCACCCGGTTCCGTTCGTCTGGATGAGTGCCGCCCTGCTCGGCATCGGCAGCCTCGGCTATGGCGTGTCGATCTGGCTCGACATGGTGGCCCTGGCCTCCCTTGGCGCCGCCAGGGAAGCCGTGGTCTTCTCCACCGCTCCCTTCCTTGGTGCCCTGGTGGCAGTGGCCCTGCTGGGTTCACCGCTCAGTCCATCGCTGCTGTTGGCGGCGGCCGCCATGGCGCTCAGCACAGGCTTGCTGCTGCGATCCAGCCATGGCCACTGGCACCGCCATGCCGAACTTGATCACCAGCACCGTCACTTCCACGCCCCTGTCGACGGCGATGCGCATCACCTTCATCCCCACCAACCGGAGGATCTCGCGGATCTCGAGCCTGGCCAGCCCTTCTGGCACAGCCATCGCCACCGCCATGACCCGCTGGCCCACGAGCACCCCCACGTCAGCGACGTGCACCACCGCCATCAGCACTGAGCCGTCCGCTCTGCCTACGCCTCAGAACCGGATCAATGGCCAGCACCCCGCTAGTGATCTCCAGTCGCTGGTCGGTGCGCTCCCAGCGGGTCGGACGGAAGCTCAACACCTGACGGCCCGGCTGATCAACCACGCAGCGATCAGGTCGACGCCAGTCGGGGGAGTATGACGATTGCCACCTGGATTCGGGGCATTAAACCTCCTGCAGGATCCGCCGCACCGTGGTGGCGGAGAGGCCCACCATGGCCGCCACCTTGCGGTGGGGCAGCCCCTGGGCGGCCAGCTCCTTCACGTGCGCTGCCTGGGCTGGCTTGTAGGAGTGCTTGCGGCCGAACTTCACCCCAGCCGCCAGGGCTCGCAACCGGCCTTCCTCGGTCCGCTCCAGGAGCAGCTCCCGCTCGATCTCGGCTGCGGCCGCCAGGATGCCCACCACGAGCTTGGCCATCTTCCCGAGCCCCAGGGTGTCCACCCGGCCGTCGAGGGTGCGCACGTGACATGCCCGATCCAGCAGCTCAGCGACTCGGGAGACGCAATCTTCCATGGAACGGCCGATCCGATCGAGCTTCGGCACCACCAGCACGTCTCCAGGCCCGAGGGCGGCAAGGGCCGCCTGGAGCTGCACCCGATCCGAGAACGGCGCGGCACCACTGATGTGTTCGGAGTAGATCCGCTCGCTCGGCACGCCAGCAGCCGCGAGGGCATCGAGCTGGGCCGCCGTGTCCTGCTGGACGGTGGAGCAACGGGCGTATCCGATCAGGGCCATGGGGGCGGCTAGAGCTGCTCACATTCTGGTGCAGAGTTTCGGCGCATTCAGAGCCGAGTCTTATCGGTTCACATTCTGTTGCGCCGAATGTCTTGAGTTGTGGCGCACCGCTGCAGATGTCGGGCCCGTCGCCCAGGTGGTCGAGGTCGTGGAGGGCGTGGCCCAGCTCGGCGATGGGAGACTGGTGGCCGGACAGCCGGAGGCGCTGTGACGATCAGGGCCTCGGCAGACGTCGACAAACAGATCAAGGCCAGACGAACCAGGGCGGTGATGGCCCGGTTCCGGCGGCTGGCGTGGCGAAGCAAGATGGCCGGCGACGATCTCGGCCCATGGCTGGTCCGGCAGGCCAGGGACGACGGTCGCTGGGCGCGGGGGGTGGCCTATCGGCACCCGGCCATCCTGCAGAGGATCTGGACGGACGCGGCGGTCGGCGGCGCCCTCGGCGAGGCCTACGGCCAGCTCACGCCGGAAGAGCAGGGCATGGACGACCTGGACTTCGCGGAGCGGTGCGTCGAGCGCAGCCAGGACCGCTACAAGGCGGAGGTCGAGGCGGGCAGCGGCGGTGCGGGTGATCCTCGGCAGGCCCTGAGGCGCAGGCCTAGGCACAGGGTTCAGTGACAGCCCCTTATCGCTTGCGGTGCCGGAATGTCACTTCACTCCCCCCATCGGTCAGACACTTACCCCCCACTTGACGCGGCTAAAGCCAGCAGTTCAGACCAGCCCGGTGCTGCTCAGCTCTCGGGCGATGGCGGCGATCTGATCCAACTCTGGTGGCGGCGCTGGGCCTGGTGGCAGGGCCCAGGTCGACGGCATCGGGGGAAGGGCAGATTGATCGGTGGGCGGTGAAGCTCGATGGGCTCAAGCTATCTGCGTTCCTCACACACCCACTGCGGGGAACTTTGGGGATGTAGTGGTGTTGGCGGCTGTGGCGAAGGGTGCTGATCTTGTCGACTCAGACCTCAAGGCCATCTCAGGGAACAGGAGGGGAAGGCAGGATGGGAGCCGAACACGATGGGTAGGGTGACTCCAACGCTGTCAACCCCCATGAATGGTGCCTCGGGATGCTTGAACTCCAGTCCTGGTGTGTCGGCCCTGGGTCGTAGTGGCGTCTTCCAATACCCGACTGCGTCCGATCAGACGAGACCAGACACTGCCCAGCTTGCAGGGATCTCCCCCGAGATCCTCGCGGCGAACACCTCCTTGGGCATGGCACCCGAGCAGGTCACCCGTATCGAGGAGAAGGTACGCGCAATGCGCGAGGAGACTCGCCCCGGCCAATCGGTCAGGCTCCGGCATATTGCCCTGGTCGAGGAGCATTCAGCCTCACTCCGTGCGGGTGGCTTGGCTTTCTACGGGGTTGGCTCGAAGAACGGTCAGGTCCTGGATCGAGCCGTGTTCTCCACGATGAGGCTGGAGAAGCCGATCCTCGACAAGAGCGGCAAGGAGCTTCGCTATCTCTCTGACGGGCTGACCGATACGGACCCGACCTACCTGCCTCTGGTCCCCCTGGAGTGGGCGCGCAAAATTCTCCCCGCTGGCACCGAGATAGACCCTCTCACCTACACCCCAGCTTTGTTCTGGCGTCTTGTGATCGAGGACCCAGAGATTCCGATCTTCATCGAGGAGGGAGCCAAGAAGGCGCTGGCGGCGATCAGTGCTGGGCAGGTCGCTATCGCCCTCGGAGGGATCACCTGTGGGTTCCAGAGGCGGAGTTCACGCTTGCGCTCAATGATCCGGCGCCTGTGCTGTCCCGATCGGAAGATCACGATCCGCTTCGATGCTGGAAAGGGCGAGGCTGAGCGGATCCACGCCGAACGCCTGGCGCGGGCGATCAATCGCGACACGAAGGCCACAGCAAGGGTCTGCCTCTGGGATGGGTCACTCGGGAAGGGGACCGACGATGTCGCCGACACGATCCAGGACCTCTACAGGGAACTCTCCGACCTGGATGACTCCGCCATCGCGGCTCTCCCTGACGATCTCCTTCAGCGTTGTCTCGCGCGTCTGCGCAGCGCTCCTCAGCCGCCAATACTGCTCGCTCAGCTCAGCGAGGCAAACAGCTTCGAGCCGAAGCCTCTGGATGCCCCGGTTCGGCTTACCCGCTCACCAGACCAGATCATCAGTGGCTGCTTCACCGGAGAAGCCGTGATCGAGGGGTTGCTCAAGACCCGCCTCGTGGCCCTCGCCGGCGCTACCGGGACCTCCAAGACGGAGGCCGTGGTCCAGGTGGTGGAGGCCTTGAGGAGGCAGGGTTGTGGCGTGGGAATGATCGCTCCCACCCATCGTGCAAGCCTGGCGGGGAAGTACGGGCCGGAGTTCGGGATCGTCCGCGTTCGGGGGTCCTCTGTGATCAGTACCTGGCCAGTTGTGGGGCCTGGAGTCACCTGTTGCTGCGAGTCAGCAACTTCTCCAGCGGCACTCCCGCGCATGCTCAAGGAACTCAAGAATGGAGACCTTCCCTTCGCCATTCTGCAACTGGACGAAGTCGATCAGTTCCTGCCCTACCTACTCTGCGGCGGCACTGAATCGCTCTTCGCATCCCGAGGTAGGGCACTCGACCACCTTCTCGAGCTGATGGCCCACCAGAAGGTCATGACCATTGCGGCTGATGCAGCGATCAGCGACATCACCCTGGACCTGCTGGAAGCGATCGCAGGCCGACGGTGTCATCTGATCAGCACGACCCATCAGTGGCCCAAGGATGTCGAGCTGATGGGGCACGGCGAAGCACTGGCCCTCGCTTACAACGAGATCGAGCGGGATCAGCCGGTCTGGATCGCACTTGCCTCGCTTAAGGAGGCAGCGCTGGTCGGGGAGGAGATCCGCCGCCGCAGGCCGGAGGCCCGTGTGTTGATGGTGACCGGGGAGACGAGCGGCGATCCTTCCATCACAGCCTTCATGAGGGACCCCGACGGCCAGGCTGAGTCGCTAGACGTGGTGCTCCACACCCAGGCCTTGACTTCAGGGGTCTCGCTCATTGGTGAGCGCTTCCAGTTGGTGGTGGTGCTACAGGACCATGCCATCGGACCGGCGGAGGCAGTGCAGATGCTCAACCGTTGCCGGAAAGCTCCTCGTCGGGTCCTGTCTCTGCGCCGAGCTGTACCTAACGCCGCTCAGACTCACAGGATCACCGCAGCGCGCGGGGTCGGAGCCCACTATGCCGAGCTGATGGAGCGGGCTGGAAAGGAGCGCTTCGTTGGCGATCTGCAGGCTTTGCCGCCCGCCGTCATGGGGGCACTGACCGCCTACGAAGCTCGTCAGTCGGCCGAGGCCTTTGCCTCAGAATCAGTCCTCCGGCGGATGCTGCTGGCCGAGGGCTACCGCATCGTCGAATCGGCCTCCAGCGCGTCAGCGGGGCCCCGGAAAGCGGCGAGTACCGATGGCCACAAGCCTTCCACCCTTGAAGAAGAGACGGGCCCTGGAGGCTTCTGGCCGGAGTATCAGATCCTCACTGGGGCCATGGCGTTGGAGGCCCACGAGGATCAGGTGGACACCGAACTGGAGGATGGGCTTCCCACTGACCGGATCAACGCGTCACTGGTCGAGAAGATCGGCCTGGCTCGCATGTTGCACCTGGACGGCCTACTGATGGCTCCCAGCTACACCGCCTCTTCACCGGAGGTGATGGCTGTATGGGAAGCGCTGAGCACCCTGGAGAAGGAGGACCGAGCCCGTCTGCTCAGGGCCAGGTTCTTCTCCAAGGGGGCCCAGATCCCCGGATGTGATCGCAAAGGGGTTCTGCCTCCGGTGGCGATGGCCACCATCGGGGGCTTGCTTCGCAAGGTCGGAGCCAAGCAGACGTCGCTAAGCCGTTGCGGACCTCGCGGGGCGAGGGTGAAGTGCTTCAAGGCGGAACCGAACCTGAACGCGAGCCGGTGATCGATCGGTGGTGTCCACTTTTTGCCCTCGCTCTATAGGAAGCGAGCGCGCTGTGGGAAAAAACCGGACACGGATCAAAGGGGTACCCGGCTGATAGATCGCGCACGGCATCGCGGCGGTAGCCAGTAACTTCGGGCTTCCTATCAGGAATCGGGAATTGCTGGATACCGGCTCCTACTCCCCCAGGACGGCGACGGCGTAGAGGGGGAAGCAGCAGAAAGCCCCCAGCCGGGAGGCCAGGGGCGACGGGGTCGACCGGTGCTGACGGTCAGGGGCGGGTCAGCCTGGCGCGGGCCAGCATCGCGGCAACGGTGGCGGCGGCGTTGGCGCGGTTGATCTCGCGGGCGAGACGGTCGACGTCGTAGGCGGCCTCCTCGGCTCTCATCCGGTCGCTGCGGCTGGCAGCCTTGGCGGCCTCGGCTTCGGCACGTCGGGCCAGGGCCTGGGCATCGAGGGGCGGCAGCTCCAGCAGCACCTCCCACGAATCGGGGTGGCCGGGCTCCACAGGGTCATGGGTCAGGGCGGAGTAGTGGCGCAGGGCCTCCAGCGCCTCCAGGCCGGGCACCGGCAGGGCCTCGCCTTGGACAACCACCAGCGGCCAGCCGATCTCAGGGTTTGGGCGTTCGGGGAAGGTGAAGGCGGTCCAAGCGGTGAGGGCTATGACGTCGTGGGCGGTGGCAGGTCGCGGACTCAGGGTGGCCGGGATCGCTCGGGGGTCGATCGCATCGTCGGGAAGGGCTGGAAAGGTGCAGGGCTCCAGGGCGTCGAAGGCCTCACGCATGGCACCCGCAACCGTGGCCACGTCCTCCTTGTCCACATCAAACGCATCGGGCCAGGACTCATCGCGGATGACCTCAAGCAGGTCCTCCGGGTAGTTCAGGGGCTCCAGCTCCAGGGACTCAGCCAAGGTGCCCAGCAATACGGCCGCGGCGGCCGGAGTCAAGTCGGGCACGCTGGCGGCCAGCACCTCAGCGGTTTCGGCGCACCCCAGATAGTCGAAGGCGTTACGGGCGGCAACCTCGGAGCAGGCGGCGACGATGGCCCGTAGGGCGGCGCTCGGGAGTTCCAGGGATTCCGGAAGGTGGGGCATGTCGTCGGGCGGGATCAGGTCGGCCCAGGGTGAACGGGTGGTGGTCATGGCGTCAAAGGAGGGAAGTGGTGGGTGATTGGGTCAGAGCAGCGCGGCAACCTCCTCCTCGATCAGCACAGTTCGCAACCGCTCGGTAGCCAGTCGCGAAAAGCAGATCCGCAGCATCAACTGTGGACATCGAGAGGCGCCGCAGTGGTGCTCGGCCGAGTCCCGAGTTCTTTCAAATACGCGAGGCTCTCATCGCTCGCAGCGGTGCTCGGTGGGAGCCCTCCTAGACCAGCCTGGTAAGAGGCGAGCTGTTCAGCCTGAGACACCCTCATGTCAGGGGGTATCTGCCCGTCATAGGTCTTGGTCACCACCACGGCAGAGCCAAAGGGTGTCCCTCCAGACCTCCCACGGCGCTCGACACCGACACCGAGATCGGACACCACCCTCTCCGCCCAGCCAGACCGGCCTGGATCCCTACTGGCCGTCAGCCCTAGCACCTGCTCCTGGAGGTCACTAACTCGCTCGACCAAGGCCTCAATCGCGCGGCGAGCTTCACGATCGACAGCCGCGCCGGATGCCGCCTGAGGATTCTGCATGTCGAACTGAAGCGGGTCGGGGCCGCCTGCCTGGAGCCAGCTCTCGATCAAGGCCACCAACACGCCCTGCATGGATCGCTGATGCCGGCCAGCGACCTCCTGAATCCCGGCGTGCACCTCGGGCGAGACCTTGAGGAGGATGCTTTTGGCTGCCATGGCTATCAGACCGCTTGAACAACACTAGCGAACCGCTGGATACCTGCAAGTGCCTGACGTCGCTCGCCATGGCGCAGGTAGACCTCGGCGGCCATCCGCTCGCTGTGCGCCTGGGACAGCGCAGCGGTCTTGCGGTCCAGACCATCGGCTTGGGCTCGGATCGACCACAGGTGCCGCAGATCCGTCCACGTCGGCAGGCAGGTGAACCCTGCCGCGGCCAGATCCTTGTGGACCAGTTTCAGCAGCCGCGAGGAATGGCGGGTGTTCCGCTCCGCCACTTCCTCGCTAGGAGACCGGTCCGTTGGGTCGATGCCAGGAACGCGCAACAGGGAGTGGTCAAGATCGGCGAGCCACCGACGGGGATGCACGGCGGCGACGAACTCCTTCTTGACCTTCGGCGAAAACCCCTGCAGCCCCATCGGTCGCTCCTCTCGGTCCCATGTCTCCCAGTCAAAAAAGGGCACCTCGCTGGGGCGGCAACCGGTGGCAGCGACCACCCGGCAGAACGCTTGAGCGACGGGGTCGCTGATCAGGGCGAAGATCTCCTCGACATCGCTGTCGGTGGCCGCCTCCGTGAACGCGCGCTTGACCTTGGGGGTCAGGGCACGTCGATGCTTCGGCACGACCCAGGCCTGGCCGTTCAGCTCGATCGCCCACTGGCCGACGAAGAGCCGATCGGAGTAGTTGGCCGTATCCCGGCGCACGCCATCCCCCGCCCAGGCCAGGACATTGGGGCTGTCGAGGGTCAGCCCTCTTAGGTCCAGCCACTCAAAGAGGGCCTGGCCATGACGCAGCAACTTGCGCTTGCGGGCGAACCCGCAGGAGCGAGCGCGGACGTGATCGAAGAGAACCCGGTGTTGCCGGTCCAGGAGGGCATGGCAGGGCTGGCAGGTGGGACGACGTCGCTGGCGGGTGTCGCCGCCATCCAGCCAGGTGCGCACCAGCCTCAGGCCTGCGGCCAGGGCCAGTTGCCGCTCGGTGGTGCTCAACGGTCCTGGGCCTTTGCGGATCGGCACCCCATCGACCCCGTGGATCGTGCGGGTCGTGTGGGTCCGGCGCCGGCTCCAGTCGCCGCTGAGCAGCAACTTGAGGCCCTGGCGGGCGTTGCTCCACTCGTAGCGGAAGACGCAAGGGGAGATGGACTGGCGCAGCTCGTGCGTGAGCCAGCCCAGCTCGCTGGAAGGGGTCGAAGCCATGTCGGGATTGGTACCTGAGCTAGGCACCTGAGCTATAGGATCAGTATAGCGACCCGCTATAGCCGTCCCGACTGACTTTGTGCCATGCGCACTAGCGGTTTGCTAGTGGTGCAGGCAGGTGTTGAATCGGGATGACAGGATTCGAACCTGCGGCCCCTTCGTCCCGAACGAAGTGCGCTACCAAGCTGCGCCACATCCCGATGGCCAGACTTTAGGGGATGGCCCGCGTCGGCCGGCCACCGTGACCGTCCTCCCTACAGTCCGGACAGCCCAGCGATGCCCGTGACCGTCAGCGACCCCCGGCCCGCCCCCGCCAAGCCGCCCTGGTTGCGGGTCAAGGCACCGCAGCGGGAGCGGATCGGGGCGGTGGCGGATCTGCTGGTCGACCTCAAGCTCAACACGGTCTGCCAGGAGGCCAGCTGCCCGAACATCGGCGAGTGCTTCGCCGGCGGCACCGCCACCTTCCTGATCATGGGGCCGGGCTGCACCCGGGCCTGCCCCTACTGCGACATCGACTTCGACCGCAGCGTGCGGGCGCTGGACCCCACCGAGCCCGAGCGCCTCGGGGAGGCGGTGCGGCGCATGGGCCTCAGCCATGTGGTGATCACCTCGGTCAACCGGGACGACCTGGCCGACGGCGGCGCCAGCCAGTTCGTGGCCTGCATCGAGGCCGTGCGCCGCACGTCCCCCTTCACCACGATCGAGATCCTGCTGCCCGATCTCTGCGGTGCCTGGGAGGCCCTGGCGGCGGTGATGGCGGCGGCGCCGGAGGTGCTCAACCACAACATCGAGACCGTGCCCCGGCTCTACCGGCAGGTGCGGCCCCAGGGGGTCTACGAGCGCTCGCTGGAACTGCTGCGCCGGGTACGGGAGGGCTGGCCGCGCACCTACACCAAATCAGGGCTGATGGTGGGCCTGGGTGAGAACGACGACGAGGTCCGCGCCGTGATGGTCGATCTGCGCGCCCACGCCGTCGACATCGTCACCATCGGCCAGTACCTCTCCCCCGGCCCCAAACATCTGCCGGTGCAGCGCTTCGCGTCGCCGGAGGTGTTCGAAAGCTTCCGCCGCCACGGGGAAGGCGACCTGGGCTTCCTGCAGGTGGTGAGCAGTCCGCTCACCCGCAGCAGCTACCACGCCGGCGAGGTGCGGCGCCTGATGCAGGAGCATCCGCGCTGAGCCGAACCGGACTCCGGGGCAGGATGAGAATCCCGCAGCCCCACGGTCCGGTCATGAGCAAACTCGCCTCCTTCGGCCTGCTGCTGGCCCTGCTTGCACCGGCTGAGCCGGCCCTGGCGGTGCCGCACGTCTACTCGGACGTGGTGCTGGGGGTGAACGACCTGATGGCCTGCGTGGACACCGCCAAGAAGGTGGCCAGCAAGAACGGCTTCACCGAGGATGTCCAGGTGGTCGGCACCGGCAAGAGCCGCTCGGTGTACGCCGACCACGCCAGCCTGCCCATGGCCCTGTCGATCAGCTGCAGCACCCACCTGGGTGCCGCGTCGATCGCCGTGGCCGGCATGAACAACGACGACACCTTCGCGGCGTTCCAGAAGGTCTACGACGACTTCTGAACCTGAACGGCAGTCCCGCTCAGGCCGCCACGGCCTGCCGCTGGGCCAGACCCACCGTGGCCGTCTCGCTGGGGGGCACCAGCACCCGGAAGCGGGCCTTCCAGGTGGGCCAGTCGGCCAGGATCGCCGCCGCCTTCGCGCTGCCGGTGGCCTGCCGATGTGCCTCCAGCAGGGGCAGGAGCAGCCCCTCCTGCTCTGGGGTGGTGAGGGGCACCAGCGCCACCGACTCGGGATTGAGGCGGGCCGCCAGACCTCCGGTCTCGTCGAGCAGGAAGGCCACACCGCCGGTCATGCCGGCGGCCACGTTGCGGCCGGTGCTGCCCAGCACCACCACCACGCCGCCGGTCATGTACTCGCAGCAGTGGTCACCGACGCCCTCCACCACGGTGCGGGCACCGCTGTTGCGCACGGCGAAGCGCTCACCGGCCCGGCCGAGGGCGAACAGCTCCCCACCCGTGGCGCCATAGAGGCAGTTGTTGCCGAGGATCACCTGGGCGCCGGG